>TARA_R110001583_G_scaffold4430_3_pt1 | contig 22022 bp, 20 predicted proteins | sample TARA_R110001583 | Tara Oceans TARA_R110001583 (sample SAMEA4398432) | marine metagenome | biome: Polar Biome; feature: [MES] marine water layer (ENVO:01000295) within the mesopelagic zone...; material: water (ENVO:00002006), including particulate matter (ENVO:01000060) such as...... | reverse complement strand
AACTATACAACCGGTCAAGCTCCATTTGTGGTTTATGAAAATGCTCTACCACTTCGCAAGAGGTAATAAAATCATAAGCTTTATGGAACACCTCCTCATTGGGAGCGTAGAAAGCATCATAAATATCAGTTTGAAATCCTCGTGATTCAAACATCTTTGATAAAGTTGGACCAGGGCCACTTCCAAAATCCAAACCACAATCCCCTTCTGATATTCTATCAAGAACGGGGTTCATAATTTGTTTCAGATAGTCTTGATAAACCAAATCATCAGGTAAGTTTTCATGCTGATCATATTTAATTTTCTCAGCTTTATACGTAATAAAAAACACCTTAGGTACGAAAACAAGCCCACAATCTATGCAAGAATAGTACTCACGAGATTCTCCTTCGTAATAAAACGAAGTGTTTTCGGAACGACACAAAGGACATTTTTCCACAATCAGGATTTTGGTAAACACAAAGCTTACTTTTATTTCCTCTAAGTCCTAATTCTCTTTAAACAATTTAACCTGCCTCAATCCGAGAACAAACAAAGCCGCCAACTTCAGAACCTCCATAACGCCATACATCATATGAACCGAACTTTTTTCAGGCTGCATCCCTTGAATTATCAATTGGGCATTCTCATTCAACTCAGGCAACAAATAACCCGACTGAGCCACAATAAAAGTAAAAATTAAAACTCCAGTTGCCACAATAATCTTATCTGTGTATCTATAAAAAACGACCACCATAAGAAAAACTGAAAACACGCGCTCAACGCCGTTCAATGCACTAAAAACATGTCTTCCTACATCAAGAGCAGTAGGCAAGTCAAGACTCTCAGCTCTGAACTTAACCCAAGCCTCCATAAAACTGATAGACAGTATAAAACCTATCCATATAAAACTTACTACAAACCCATAATTTACTAATTTCTTCATGCCAATTATTTTTATACTTTTGCAGCCATTCTAAGGTTTAGAGCTGCTGAATATTATTTTGAATGAGTAAAAATAACAAAAAGAAAATCTTATCCTCATCCAAAATCAATTTAAGATCCAGTTTTACAAACAACATATTAAAACTGGCACAAAGTCTTAACGCATCATCAAAACTAAGTTTTAGAAAACCAAAGATATAGCCTACCCAACAAGCCTAACCAGCAACAAATAAAAACCTCAAATCAAAAAGTTTTCAACAATCGCACCAAAGTGGTTGAAAGTGGTTGAAAGTGGTTCGAAAATTTCTTACTTTTACATTTACAAACCAATATTGTCAATGCTAACATTCATAGGTGATTATCCATGCAAACTAGACGCAAAGGGACGAGTACTTCTCCCCTCTGCATTTCGAAAGTTGCTAGCAGCTTCTTCCGAAGATAGGTTTGTTCTGCGAAAAAATCTATATGAAGACTGTCTTGATCTCTTTCCCTCTTCGGAATGGAACAGGCAACTAGCAATGATTCGGAGTCGATTAAACCCATTCAATCGCAAGCACGCTACTTTCTTAAGAGAGTTTTATAGAGGAACAGCTGAAATACAAATCGACGGTAATGGTCGGATTTTGATCCCAAAAAAAATTTTCTCTGACACCAACTTATCTAACGGATTGACTCTTGTTGGACAAGATGGCAAAATAGAAATATGGGATACGAAAAAATACAATGATTCTGGAATGAACCAAGAGGAATTCAACCAATTGGCAAACGACATTCTAGGAGATAACATGGCTTTATAAGCCAAATACCAAATAGAGTTTATTTTCAAATATTGTAATATCATATGGCATGACATCATATCACGTACCCGTACTTTTAAACGAAAGCATTGAAGCTTTAGACATAAAACCAGATGGGGTATATGTCGACTTGACCTTCGGAGGAGGAGGCCATTCAAGAGAGATAATCAAACACCTTACAACTGGAAAGCTTATTGGCTTCGATCAGGATATTGATGCAGAAAGAAATATCATTGATGATGAACGATTTATTTTCATTCGTCATAACTTCAGATACTTCAAGAATTTTCTGAAATATATTGGTCACGAAAAAGTTGATGGCATCCTTGCTGACTTAGGTGTATCGTCTCATGAGTTTGATGTTGCAGAACGTGGGTTCTCATTCCGCTTCGATGGCGACTTGGACATGAGGATGAATCAGAGTGCTGAGTTTAATGCAGCCGATCTCCTAAACACCTATTCGTCTGATGAGCTGTTTAGAGTATTCAAATATTACGGAGAAGTTAAAAATCCAGGAAAATTAGTTCGCTTAATACTTGCACATCGTGAAGATAATGAGTTCAAAACGATTCAACAGCTAAAAGAAGTTATTCTGCCATGTACTCCAAAATTTAAGGAGCATAAATATTGGGCACAAGTTTTTCAAGCTTTACGTATCGAAGTTAATGCTGAGATGGATGCTTTGAAAGATATGCTTTATCAAATTCCTGAGGCATTGAAACCAGATGGAAGATTAGTAGTTATCACGTACCATTCGCTTGAAGATAGATTAGTAAAGAATTTCATTAGAGATGGAAAGTTTGCCGGAGGAGCCGAAAAAGATTTCTATGGCAGAACCAATGCACCTCTTGAAGCTGTTAACAGAAAAATCATTCTTCCTAGCGAAGAAGAATTAGAGCTAAACAACAGGTCGCGAAGCGCAAAACTTAGAATCGCTCAACCAAGAACAAATTAGAATCATTCAAAGAGGACAAGAATGTTTGGATTCAAGAAAAAATATAAAGACTTCATTAGCCCAAAAGAAGAAATAAAAGAAACCCCATCGGGATCTTTTAAGGATATCATTTCGGGAAGTGTCTTATCAAAGGATGTGGTTGTACACCACCTCCCTTTTATTCTTTTCATTGCTATCCTAAGTATCTATTACATCAGTAACCGATATCATTCTGAACGTGTCTATCGAGATATGATAAGCCTTGAAAAAGAGCTAAAGGAATTACGCTTTGAATCCATAACAACTGCATCAGCATTGATGTATATGAGTAAGCAATCAGAAGTTGTAAAAAGAGTAGAAAAAGAGGGTCTTGATTTGATTGAGTCAACTGAGCCTCCAATAAAAATCTATTTAGAAGAGTAATACTGTGCAAATAAAAAACGACATCATGTGGCGAGTGGGCGTCTGTTACACTCTAATTGTACTTTTCGCATTCTGTGTGGTAAGCCGAGTGGTTTACCTGCAAGTTTTCGAGGGGGACGAATGGAGAGGTCGTGCGCAATCCATCAGCAAAAAAGATATTACCGTTTATGCTAACAGGGGAGACATCTGTGCGGCAGATGGTCGTCTTTTAGCAAGTTCTATCCCCTACTACGAGTTACGAATGGACTTTCAAGCGCCTGGATTAACAAATGATCTTTTCAAGAAAAAAGTTGATTCATTAGCTCTTTGTTTGTCGAAATTCTTTAAAGATAAAAGCAAATCTAATTACCGCAGACAACTTTGGGATGCCAAATTCCACTCTAAAAGAAACCGATACGTTTTGATTAATCATCGAAAAGTGAATTACAACGAACTAAAACAAATAAAAACATTCCCACTTTTCAGATTATCATCAAACAAAGGAGGTTTAATCTGCCTACATGAAAGTAAAAGAGTTCAACCTCATATCAATCTCGCTAGTCGTACAATTGGTTATTTGAACAAAGGGAATGGGGATGAATTAATTGGGAAAGTAGGACTTGAAGGTTTGTTTGAAAGTGAACTAAAAGGTATTAATGGTATCTCAATGATGCAAAAGATGTCGGGCAAATGGCTTCCTGTCAACCAAGCTGATCCTAAAGATGGAAACGATATTATCACAACCATCGATGTCAATTTTCAAGATGTTGCACAAACGGCACTCTTACAACAACTTCAGAAATATCATGCCGATCATGGTACAGCAATACTAATGGAAGTTGAAACAGGAGCTATAAAAGCAATCGCCAATTTAGGATTAGATAGAAAGAAAAACCGGTATCTAGAAATTTACAACTATGCCATTGGTGAAGCAACTGAACCAGGATCTACATTCAAACTGGCATCGATGATGGCTTTACTTGAGGATGGTTATGTAGAACCAACGGATTCAATCGAAACAGGAAACGGTATTCATCGTTTCTATCGCGATAAAATGCGTGACTCTCATATTGGTGGCTATGGAACTATTAGCGTTCAAGAAGCCTTTGAAAAATCTTCTAACGTTGGTATTTCAAAACTTGTTAATCAATTTTACAAGGATAGACCTCGCGATTTCATTAATCGCTTATATCATTTCAGGCTGAACAAAACCTTAGAATTGGACATTAAAGGCGAAGGTCTACCAAAAATTAAATTCCCTGGCGAAGAAGGCTGGTCAGGAATCTCGCTTCCGTGGATGTCAATCGGATACGAAGTTCAGCAAACTCCTCTACAAACATTGAGTTTTTACAATGCTATCGCGAACAATGGCAAAATGATGAAACCTATGTTTGTTCATGAGATTAAATATCATGGAAAAGTATTGCAGCATTTTGATGAAGAAGTCTTGAAAAGTAGCCTGTGCTCAAAAGAGACTCTCAGAAAAGTACAATCTATGCTCGAAGGGGTAGTTTTAAGAGGAACAGCAACAAATCTTAAGAATTCGAGTTATAGCATTGCAGGTAAAACAGGAACAGCTCAAATAGCTGACAAGAATAAGGGTTACGGACACAAAGTATATCAAGCTTCATTTGCAGGTTATTTCCCAGCTGATGCTCCTAAATACTCGTGCATTGTTGTTATCAATAGTCCCGATAAAAAGAAAGGTTTCTATGGAAATCAAGTTGCAGGGCCAGTCTTCAAAACAATTGCTGATAAGGTTTACGCAATGACATACGCCATGCATCCTCCAAAACATGATGAACAGGTTCTAGAAACAAAAGTACCTATTTCATTAAATGGGCACAGGGATGACTTGGACAAAGTTTTTAAAGAACTTGATGTATCGATTGATGATCGAGATGTTTATAGCGATTGGGTTTTAACATCACGTCAAGATTCTATTATCAAATACAAAAACAGAACGATAAGCAACCATTTAGTTCCTAATGTAAAAGGAATGGGATTGCAAGATGCTCTATATATTCTAGAAAATGCAGGATTGAAAGTTACAACTAGTGGTTTTGGCTCAGTGAAAAAACAGTCAATTCGTCCAGGTTCAAATTTCCGATCTGGTACTAGAATTAAAATAGAATTATCCTAAGAAAAGCAGAAGACCTATATCATATATAAAAGATGATTAAGATGACTAAAAACATAAAGGATTTATTAAAATCCATCGATATAATAGAAAGTGTAGGCGAACTCAATATTGAGATCAAAGAGCTACATTTCGATTCACGTAAAGTGGAGGAAGGAGATTTTTTTATTGCTCAGGTTGGAACACAATCAGATGGTCATAATTTTATATCTAAAGCTATCGAACAAGGTGCCAAAGCCATCTTATGTGAGCGTCTACCAGAAAATACCCGTCAAAATACAACTTACATTAAAGTAGAGGATACATCAAAAGCACTTTCTACATTAGCACACAATTTTTACGACTGCCCATCAGATCATATAAAGCTTGTAGGTGTTACTGGCACTAATGGCAAAACAACTGTTGCTAGCTTACTTTATGATCTTTTCAGAAAGCTAGGCTATAAAGTAGGACTACTCTCTACGGTTACAAATTATATTGACACAAAAGAAGTTAAAGCCACACATACAACCCCTGATGCCATTCAGATATCGAAGTTATTAAATGATATGATTGAAGAAGGCTGTGACTATTGCTTCATGGAAGTAAGCTCACATGCGGTAGATCAACACAGAACTCGGGCTTTAAATTTCAAGGGAGGTATATTCACCAACCTTACTCACGATCATCTTGATTATCACAAAACATTTGATGCATATCTAAGAGCAAAAAAAGGCTTTTTCGATCAATTGGGTAATAAATCATTTGCTGTTACCAATGCAGATGATAAGAATGGGAAAATTGTTTTGCAAAACACAAAAGCATACAAATTCACCTATTCTACAAGAGCTTTTGCAGATTACCGTTGTCAAATTCTTGAAAAGCATTTCAATGGTATGTTATTAGAGATGGATGGTGTTGAACTATGGACAAATTTTATTGGTGATTTTAATGCTCATAACCTTTTATCAGTTTATGCAGCTGCCAGACTTCTAGACCAATCTAAAGAAGAAATCCTCACGAAAATGAGTGAGCTAAAATCTGTAGCAGGTCGTTTCGAAAGCATTATTTCTCCAGATGGTATAATGGCAATTGTGGATTATGCACACACACCAGATGCACTAAAGAATGTATTACTTACCATTGACCAACTTCGCACTAGAAACGAAACTGTCATTACAGTTGTGGGTGCTGGTGGGGATAGAGACAAAACCAAACGTCCACCAATGGGAAAGATTAGTGCCGAATATAGCGACAAGGTGATTTTAACATCTGACAATCCTCGTTCGGAAAACCCAGACACAATTATCACAGAAATGAGAGAAGGTATTTCTGCTGAAAATTTAAGGAAAGTACTAGCTATTTCGGATAGAAGAGAGGCTATTCGCACAGCTATTATGCTTGCAAAAAAAGACGATATCATTCTTGTGGCAGGAAAAGGGCATGAAGATTATCAAGAGATTAATGGTGTAAAGCACCATTTCGATGACAAAGAAATTATTAACGAAATATTCAATCAATAAGTATGTTATATTATCTATTTAAATACCTAGACGGGTTAGATTTTCCAGGAGCTGGAATGTTTGATTATATTTCATTTCGTGCTGCATTGAGTATCATTACTTCACTCTTAATTGCCACTGTATTTGGAAAAAGAATCATTTACTATCTGCAGAAGCAACAAATTGGCGAAATTGTAAGAGACCTTGGTCTTGCTGGACAAATGGAGAAAAAAGGGACACCAACTATGGGTGGACTGATTATTCTAATTTCTATTCTTGTTCCTGTTTTATTATTCGCTAAACTTGATAATATTTACATTATCCTAATGCTAATCACCACTGTGTGGCTAGGATTAATTGGCTTTATTGATGATTACATCAAAGTTTTCAAAAAAGACAAAGCAGGCCTTAAGGGCCGTTTCAAAATTGCAGGACAAGTAGGTTTAGGTCTAATCGTAGGTCTAACTTTATATATGAATGATGATGTCGTAATTCGTGAAAAAGCGAGCATTTATGACATTGGAACTCAAACTGAGATTGTTGATGAAGGCTTTACAGCTGATCGTGCTAATTCGACAGCAATGACCCACGACATAAAATCAACTAAAACGACTATTCCATTCTTTAAAAACAACGAGTTCGACTATGAAGACTTAGTTCGTTGGGGAGGTGAATATTCAGGAATCCTAGCTTGGATACTCTTTATAATTGTTACCATATTTATTGTAACAGCTGTTTCCAATGGTGCTAATATGACTGATGGATTAGATGGTCTTGCCACAGGAACTTCAGCAATTATTGGAGCAACACTCGGTATCTTAGCTTACCTTTCTGGTCACTTGGTTTATGCCAGTTATCTAGATATCATGTACATTCCTCACTCAGGAGAATTGGTTGTATACATTGCAGCATTTATTGGGTCTACAATTGGTTTCCTTTGGTACAACTCCTATCCTGCTCAGGTTTTCATGGGCGACACAGGTAGTCTTTCATTAGGAGGTATAATTGCAGTCTTAGCAATTATCATTCATAAAGAACTATTAATACCAGTACTATGCGGAATTTTCTTGGTAGAGAATGTTTCTGTAATGATGCAAGTATCGTGGTTTAAATACACCCGAAAAAAATATGGTGAAGGTCGTCGAATATTTAGGATGGCACCTCTTCACCACCATTATCAATTAAAGGGATATCCTGAACCTAAAATTGTAACTCGATTTTGGATTATCGGTATTTTCTTGGCAGTAATCACAATCGTGACCCTTAAAATAAGATAAATGAATAGTCAGAAAACCATAGTTGTATTAGGTGCTGGAGAAAGTGGAGTTGGTGCAGCTATACTAGCTAAAAGCAAAGGCTTTAATGTATTTGTCTCCGACAAAGGGCAAATCACGGCAGGCTACAGCAAAATTCTGAACGAATACAATATTCCTTTCGAGGAAGGAAAACATAGTGAAGAGCGTATTTTAGAAGCCATTGAGGTCGTTAAAAGCCCTGGCATTCCAGATACTGCTCCACTCATAAAAAAGCTTAACGATTTAAATATTCCCGTAATCTCAGAAATTGAGTTTGCTGGACGTTACTCGGATGCAAAGATGATTTGTATCACAGGGAGTAATGGTAAAACCACTACAACACTGCTTATTTATCACATGCTTAAAAAAGCAGGTATAAATGTAGGATTGGCTGGTAATATTGGTCACAGTTTGGCTCGTCAGGTTGCTGAAAGTGACTACAGTCACTATGTAGTTGAGCTAAGTAGTTTTCAACTAGACGGTATGCAACAGTTCAAGGCTGATATTGCCATTCTAATGAATATCACGCCTGATCATCTAGATCGTTACGATTATAAAATGGAAAATTATATCGATTCAAAGTTCAGGATTATTCAAAATCAGACTGAGAATGATGCTTTTATTTTCTGTCATGATGACGAAATTATAACAAAAGAGCTTCAACAAATATCAGTGCAAGTTCAAAAGCATCCATTTAGTATTTATGAGTGTTTACCAAAGGGAGCAAGTTTGAAAAATGATGAATTAATTATTAAGAATGAAAATATCAATCTTAATATGAAACAAACTGAACTTTCCCTAAAAGGAAAGCACAACACTTATAATTCAATGGCTGCAGGAATTGCTGGAAGTATTCTTGGTATCCGTAAAGAAGTTATTAGAGAAAGTTTAAGTGATTTTGAAGGTGTAGAACATCGCCTTGAGATCCTACCAAATGTTCGTGGTGTTGAATTCATAAATGATTCAAAAGCTACCAATATCAATTCAACATGGTATGCTCTTGAAAGCATGAACGACGAAACTGTCTGGATTGTTGGTGGTGTTGATAAAGGGAATGACTATTCTGAGTTGATCGACTTAGTTAAAGAAAAAGTAAAAGCTATCGTGTGCTTAGGCGTAGATAATTCAAAAATCCATAAAGCCTTTGATGGTGCTATCGATACAATTGTAGATACACAATCGATGCATGATGCTGTGAAAATAGCTTATGAATTAGCTAATGAAGAAGCTACAGTTCTTTTATCTCCTGCATGTGCAAGTTTCGATTTGTTCAAAAGTTACGAAGATAGAGGCAATCAATTTAAAGAAGAAGTTCGAAAATTATAGATAGAATCAAATGGGACGATTTGTCAACAATTTTAAATTACAAGGCGATAAGGTGATATGGATCATTATATTTCTACTTTCCATCATTTCGCTATTGGTAGTCTACAGTTCTACTGGAACCTTAGCATATAAGGTTAGAGGAGGAAATACGTCCTATTTTTTCATCAAGCAATTGTTTCTTTTATTCGTTTGTTATATTATAATTTATATTACTCATAAAATACCATACAAGTATTATTCAAGCTGGGCCAACATGGGCTTAGTCGTCGCTATTGGCATGTTATTATTGGCAAAAATTGTTGGGGTAAATCTTAACCAAGCATCAAGATGGATTACGATTCCCGGAATAGGTTTTAACTTTCAACCATCTGAATTGGCTAAACTATCTTTAATTTTATTTGTCTCCCGGATACTCTCAAAATTCCAAACCGATAGTGAATGTCAAAAAGAAGCTTTCTGGAAAATAATTGCTGCAATAGGCGTTGTATGCGGTATAATATTTCTCGATGACTTTTCTACTTCAGCACTATTAGGAGGCATCTGCTTAATGCTAATGTTTATAGGTCGAATAGGCGCCAAGTATCTCCTTGGAACAATGGGTGCTGGCTTAGGCCTTATCATTATCTTACTCATAATAGCGCCTTTCTTACCAGACAGCTTTGGCCGTATACACACTGTCCGAAATCGAATTTTGAATTTCGCTGGCATGGGTGAGAAAAAAACTAGTAATGATCGTAACTATCAAGTCGATCAGGCAAAAATAGCAGTCGTTTCAGGAGGTATAATTGGGAAAGGACCAGGTAATAGTAATCAACGAAATTTTTTACCTCATCCCTACTCTGATTTTATTTATGCAATCATACTTGAAGAGTTAGGATGGATAGGCGGATTCGGAGTTCTAGCCCTTTACCTATTCCTAATATATAGGGCAGGCTCCATTGTCCGGAAATGTGATCGAACCTTTCCAGCTTTCCTCGTCATTGGACTCAGTCTAAGTATCGTTGCACAAGCATTAACCAATATGGCTGTTTCTGTTAATTTAATTCCAGTAACAGGCCAACCGCTGCCTCTGGTCAGCATGGGGGGAACCTCACTAATATTTACCAGTGCAGCTCTAGGAATGATTTTAAGTGTGAGCCGATCAGTTAAAGAACAAGAAGAATTAAATCATGCAGAAGATTAAAATAATAGTTAGCGGAGGTGGAACTGGTGGACATATCTTTCCAGCAATTTCTATTGCCAATGCCTTAAAAGCTAAACATAGCGATATAGAGATTTTATTTGTTGGAGCCGATGGCAAAATGGAAATGGAAAAAGTTCCTGTTGCTGGTTACAAGATTATCGGACTTCCAATTAGAGGTTTACAAAGAAACTTTAGCAAAGAGAATCTTACGTTTTTCTCTCGATTATTTAAAAGCCTTCGTAAGGCTAAAGAGATTATAAAAGAATTTAAACCTGATGCTGTAGTCGGTGTTGGTGGCTATGCAAGTGGTCCCTTATTGCATTCGGCAAACAAAATGGGAATTCCTTCTTTAATTCAAGAGCAAAATTCATACGCAGGAATCACCAATAAATTATTAGCCAAGAAAGCAAACAAAATTTGTGTGGCTTATCAAGGTATGGAGCGATTTTTCCCTTCAGATAAAATTTTGATGACTGGGAATCCTGTGAGGAAAGACTTAACCAATCTTGAGAATTTAAGACCAGAAGCTCAGCAATTCTTCAATCTTGATCCAAGCAAAAAGACTTTGCTGGTTGTTGGTGGCAGTTTAGGTGCCAGAACCATCAATCACAGCATCATTGAAAATATTGAAGCATTTAAAAACAAGGATATTCAAGTCATATGGCAATGTGGTAAGTTTTACCATAAAGAGATGAAAGAGAAACTAGCTAAAGCTGATATTGAAAACGTTCAAGTATCTGATTTTTTAGCTAGAATGGATTTAGCATATGCGGCAGCCGATCTTGTTATTTCAAGAGCTGGAGCAGGAACTATTTCGGAACTATGCTTAGTAAAGAAAGCTTGTATCTTGGTTCCATCACCTAATGTTTCTGAAGATCATCAAACTAAGAATGCCATGGCTCTAGTTAGTCAAAACGCAGCCATAATGATTCCAGATATTGAATCGAGAGAAAGGTTAGTTAATGAAGCCCTATTGTTATTGAATAAGGATTCTGAGCTAGAAATTCTTAGAAAGAAAATTGCCTTACTAGCAAAACCAAATGCTGCAGACGAAATTGCAGATGAGATATTAAAAATGATTAAGCATTAAATTTAGGTCTCATAGACTTAAACTGACTTATATAGAGGTTGAGGAACGATGAATATAGAGAATTTTAAAAACATCTATTTTGTAGGAATTGGAGGCATTGGAATGAGTGCAATTGCGCGTTATTTCAAGGCTATTGGGAAAAATGTGTTTGGCTACGACAAAACACAAACTCTTCTAACAGGTGAATTAGAAAAAGAAGGCATAGGTATTATTTTCAGCGATAACGTTGATCAGATTCCTGAAATCTATCTCAATAAAAAAGAAACCTTAGTAGTTTACACTCCTGCAATTCCATCAATTCACGAACAATTATCTTTTTTCAAAAAAGAAGAATTCATTCTGATGAAAAGAGCTCAAGTCCTAGGATTCTTATCAGATCCACTAAACGGAATTGGTATTGCAGGTACTCATGGTAAAACAACAGTATCAAGTTTAACAGCTCATATTTTTAAAAATTCAGCTCTAGATTGCAATGCCTTTTTAGGTGGTATTGCAAGAAATTACAACACAAATCTACTTCTATCTAAAGAGAGTCCTTGGGTCGTTTTAGAAGCTGATGAGTTTGATAGATCATTCCTTCAACTTCATCCACAAGTAGCGGTTGTTACTTCAATGGATGCGGATCATTTGGATATCTACGGTGAAAAAGAAGAATTGGAAAAAACATTTCAAGAATACGTTAGGCAGATTAAAAAAGGTGGTCACCTAATTTATAAGAAAGGTTTACCATTAAACCCAACAGGCATCAATCTTTACTCATATTCATTAGAGGAAGAAGCCGATTTTTATGCCAAAAACTTAAAGCTCGTTAATGGCTTATATCAATTCGATCTAATACATCCTAATGGATGCATTAAAGAATTAGAACTATCCTACCCTGGTCGAATAAATGTTGAGAATGCAATTGCTGCGAGTGCTGTGGCATTAATATGTGGAATAAGTCAAGAAGAACTTCGATTGGCTTTAAATAGTTTCATAGGCGTTCGAAGAAGATTCGATTATAGAATTAAGAGCGATAATTTAGTTTTTATTGATGATTATGCACATCACCCTAAGGAGCTTTGGGAAAGTATTTCATCGGTTAAAGCGATCTATCCAAATAAAAAAATAACTGGGATTTTCCAACCTCATCTTTTTACAAGAACACGCGATTTTGCAGATGGTTTTGCAGAAAGTTTAGATCTATTAGACGAACTAATCTTACTCGACATCTACCCTGCTAGAGAACTTCCAATAGAAGGTGTTGACTCGAAGCTAATTCTTAGTAAAATGAAAAAGAAAGGTAGAATTTGCACGAAGGATGAATTAATTAAACAAATCGAACAGAGCGAAATAGAAGTATTATTAACTTTGGGGGCAGGTGATATCGACAAGCTAGTTGAACCAATCGAACAGGTTTTGAATCAGAGAATAAAATGCTAAAAAAAATCAAGCCCATATTAATCACTTTGGCTTTATTAGCCTACATCATTTTTACATTCACTTTTGTGAATAAAAAAAGTGATGCCATACTGGTTACTGGTATTGATATAGATATTATAGACAGTCTGCACACACATTTCATATGCGACTCTGAAATCAAGAGTCTCATATTAAAAAATCACCCAGGCATAATTGGTAAGCAAGCCACCAAAATAAATAAAGAGCAATTAGAACGTGTGATAAACAAAATCCCTTCCGTAAAAAATACGGAAGTTTTCACTTCACTAAAGGGATGTTTACATCTCGAGATTGAGCAACGCAAACCAGTTGTTAGATTACTAAAAGGGAAAGGGTTTTATATTGACGAAGAAGGGAAGCGTATGCCACTCTCTTCGAGCTATACATCAAGGGTATTAGTGGTTTCTGGTCACATTAAAGATAAGACGATTGAAAGCGATCTAATGCCACTGGTAAATTTTATTACAAAAGATGAATTTTGGTCTTCGCAAATCAATCAAATCTATGTAGATTCGAATAGCGAATACATTTTAATCCCCCGAGTTGGCGGACAAAAAATTGAGATGGGGAAAATTGACAACTTCGAAAGGAAATTTTCGAAGCTATATGCATTATACAAAGATGGGTTTTCAACTGCAGGTTGGAACAAATACAAAAAGATAAATTTGAAATACGAAAATCAGGTCGTATGTACAAAAAGGTGATAGGATGAACAGCACAAACGAAATTATAGCAGCCATAGATATTGGGACAACAAAAATTGTTGCCATAGCGGGGAAAGTTACATCCAACGGAGAACTTCAAATACTCGGATTGGAGAAAACCAAATCAACAGGAGTAGTTAAAGGGGTTATCCAAAACATTAACCAAACGATTGATGCCATTCGTGAAGTAGTAGAAAAACTACAGCAGAATACAAACCTTAAAATTGATAAGGCATACGTAGGTATCGCTGGACAGCATATTAGAAGCTTAAAAAACCGTCAGTTTAAATATATCCAGAACAGTTCTGAAATTATTACTCAGGAAGATATAGATACAATTCTGAAAGAGAATTTTAGAATTCCAATCCAGGTTGGAGAGCAAATCCTTCATGTAATTCCACAAGATTATGTGGTCGATAAGGATAAAGGAATAACTGATCCTCTTGGAATGGCTGGTCGTAGATTGGATGGTAACTTCAATATTATTATTGGAAGAACGGCTTCTGCTAGAAATATCGAAAATTGCGTTAAAGCAGTTGATATTGACATTGAAGAGCTTGTTTTAGAACCTCTAGCCTCATCTCTTGCAGTTTTAACTCCAGAAGAAAAAGAAGCAGGAGTTGTACTTGTTGATATAGGTGGTGGAACTACTGATATTACTCTTTATTTCGATGGCGTACTTCGTCATACAGCTGTAATTCCTTTTGGTGGCGATGTAATTACCAAGGATATTAAAGAAGGTTGTCATCTTCTACTTAAACAAGCCGAAGCTTTAAAGGTTCAATTTGGTGAATCTGTTGAAAGATTAGCTGACAGTGACAAAGTGGTCAACATTCCACAAACAGGAGGTTGGGATCCAAAAGAGATTGCATTCAAAACTGTGGCTCAGATTATCCAATGTCGTATGGAAGAAATTTTGGATCGTGTAAAGTATCAAATTGACATGACTCCTTATGGTGATAAGCTTGGAGCAGGAATTGTGCTTACAGGAGGTGGTGCAATGCTTAAGAATCTTGATGTTTTGACAAAAGAGAAACTAGGCTTAGATGTTAGAATTGGTTACCCCAATGCTTCATCTATGATTAAGGTTGATGAAACCATTAACATTCCAATGTATGCAACAAGTATTGGTTTACTATTGAATGGTTTAAATAAATTACAACACAGACCATGTGATGCTATCACGAACCAAGCAAATACAAAAACTAAGAAGAAGGGAATTCAACGTTTCTTTGAAACACTCTTCGATAACTAGTATTAAAATATAGAAGTAAGTTTTTGATGATTATGAATTCCCCTAGATATCATTATCAAATTCAAGCCTCATCAACTTGCAGTTAAAAACACAATAAACCCTAAATTATGATTGACGATATACTACCTGTTGATTTCGAAACAAAAGAAGAATCGATAATTAAAGTTATTGGTGTTGGAGGCGGTGGAAGTAACGCTGTCAATCACATGTATAAAGAAGGCATTAAAGGTGTTGGGTTTGTTGTATGCAATACTGACTCTCAAGCTTTAGTTGATAGTCCTATTCCTTTAAAAATACAATTAGGTAAAAGTTTAACCGAAGGCCGAGGTGCGGGTAACAAGCCTGAAAAAGGTCGCCAATCTGCCATAGAGAGTATAGATGATGTAAATAAAATTCTAGGCGAAAAAACCAAGATGATTTTCATTACTGCTGGTATGGGTGGAGGCACAGGTACTGGAGCTGCTCCTGTAATTGCTGAGATGGCTAAAGAGAAGGGCATACTTACAGTTGGAATTGTAACGATTCCTTTCCTATTTGAAGGGAAACATCGTGTTCAACAAGCTCTTGAAGGAATTGAGAATTTAGAGAAACATGTAGATGCTTTATTGATCATCAACAATGAGAAATTAAGAAGCATGTTTGGCGACTTAAAGCTTTCCGAAGCTTTTGCTCAAGCCGATAGTGTTTTATCGATTGCAGCCAAATCAATAGCTGAAATTATCACGGTTCATGGCTATGTAAATGTCGACTTTGCCGATGTTGAAACAGTGATGCGTAATTCGGGTGTTGCAATTATGGGATCGGCTAGTTTAGCTGGTGAGGATAGAGCAATAAAAGCAATCAAGCAAGCTTTAAATTCACCATTACTTAATAGCAACAATATTTATGGCGCACGTAATATCTTACTAAATATCATTTCTGGTAATGAAGAAGCAACCATGATGGAGGTAACTGAAATTACAGAATATGTACAAGCTGTTGTCGGGAACGATGTTAGCATTATTTGGGGTAATGGTTACAGCGATTCCTGCAATGACGAATTAAACGTTACAATTATTGCAACTGGATTCACCGACAATCCTATTCCTGAATTAAATATTCAACCGCGACAACATGAGCAAAACAAAGCGCCAAAGCTTGAATTGATCATTGAGAATCCTGAAATGCTGGAGGCCGAAGCTAATAATTCAAAAAGGAAGGTGCCATCTACAAAAGTGAATAACGCTAGCCAAGCAGAAATGTTTGAGGAGGACGATCTAGTTGAAGAAGGTGAAGAAAAGGTACATGAAAATAAGTCGAATGATTCTTTTGTTGCTTCTAAAAAAGAAGATGAAGTTAAGGAAAAGAAATCAGGCTGGTTTAAAGACACTTTAGGTTCATTATTCGATACCGAAGACACATCTATGTAAATGATACTATGGAGATACACACTATTCCCGAATTAAAATTTCATTTATAAAATCTTAATTAAAATAAGGTCGTATTTAATTAAGCATTACATTTGCAGCGCAAAAAGGTTAAATACTATAGAATACAATAATACACATCCGACAGAGGATAAATACGATAGAATTAATGAGCGAGGAATTAATGGATTTTGGCTTGATAGAAGACGAATCTTCAATTATTAAAGTAATTGGAGTTGGAGGAGGTGGAGGCAATGCTGTTAACTACATGTATCAGCAAGGCATCAAAGACGTTGATTTTGTCATCTGTAATACGGATGCACAAGCATTAGCGAAAAGCAGTGTGCCGAAAAAAATTCAACTTGGAGAATCTTTAACAGAAGGACGTGGAGCTGGTAATAAGCCAGAAAAAGGTGAGCAGTCAGCTATCGAGAACTTAGATGATGTTATTGAAATATTAGCTGATAATACCAAAATGGTATTTATAACAGCTGGCATGGGCGGTGGTACTGGAACAGGTGCTGCTCCGATCATTGCTAAGGCAGCAAAAGATATGAATATTCTTACCGTAGGTATTGTTACGATCCCTTTTCGTTTCGAAGGAAAGCAACGTATCAATCAAGCTATAGAGGGAATCAGAAAACTTAAAGAAAGTGTTGACTCTTTACTTGTTATCGACAATGCGAAACTTTCTGAAATATATGGAGACCTTAAACTATCAACAGCCTTTTCTAAAGCTGATGATGTTTTGGCTACTGCTGCAAAAGGGATTGCAGAAATCATCACTTTGCATGGTTATATAAATGTTGACTTCGAAGATGTTAAAACTGTAATGACCGATAGTGGTGTTGCTGTTATGGGATCGGCAAGTGCACAAGGTGAAGGAAGAGCAGTAACAGCTATTCGTGAAGCTTTAACTTCTCCTCTTCTAGACAATAATGATGTTCGCGGAGCAAATTCTATTCTTCTAAACATCACTTCTGGAACAGAAGAGGTAACGATGGATGAAGTAGGACAAATTACCGACTACGTTTATGAAGCAGTAGGTGATAGTGGTAATATTATTTGGGGAACTGGTCAGGATGAAGCTTTAGGCGATAATATTTCTGTAACGATTATTGCAACTGGTTTTGAACATGACGAATCAGAGAATTACGATTCAAGACCTCAACAAGTTGTCGCTAACAAACCAAGCGCTTTTAAAGGAGGTAAAGGTCCAGCTAAAACAACCGAAACTCAAAAATTACAGTTGGAGTTAGAACCTATATCTGAACCAGAAGCTAAGCTAGATGAAAAATTAGATGCTAGCAACATGAATGAGACTGAGATTAAGGAAAATGAAGAGATTCCAGCATATAAACGTAAGCAAATCAATTTACAGAGAACAGAACCACCAAAAACAAACAATGTGGTTCATTTCAATTTAGATGATTTTGACAATTAATACAAACCTGTATAAATCCAGTTTTCATATTTGATTTTATACACCAATCTGATACATCATGACTTTATTAGAACAGATAAACAGCGACATGAAGGCTGCAATGAAAGCCAAAGATAAAGAGAAGTTGCAAGCTATTAGAGCAGTAAAAACAGCTTTCACTCTTGAAATGACGAAAACAGGTAGTACTGAGATTGCCGATGCTGATGCTTTAAAAATTGTACAGAAACTTGCTAAGCAGAGAAAAGATTCCGCCGATACATTTGTTGCAGGTGGACGTCAGGAATTAGCTGATGTTGAACTAAAAGAAATGTCATTTATTGAAGCGTACCTTCCAGCACAGATTAACGATGAAGAATTAACTGAAATCATTAAAGGTTTAATTGAGAAAACTGGTGCAAGCTCTATTAAAGATATGGGTAAAGTTGTTGGTATGGCTTCAAAGGAATTAGCTGGTCGTGCTGATGGGAAAACCATTGCAGATAAAGTGAAAGCTTTACTGGCTTAGTATCATTCAAATACAAAAGAAGCTGTCAATAAACATTGACAGCCTCTTTTTGTATATCCTATGTCTCGTCCTGATATAGCGTTACACAAAAAGTAATGTTATGTATAAAGCTAAAGAAACACAGTACATCCTCCGGAATATTATCCTTTAGATTTTTGTAAGCAAATGTTCCAGGGCGTTCCGAGTATTTAAACATATACGAATAATCGTATCCTGCCCAGTTCAAGAGTTTCCTGAAATTCCTCCTCAGTTTCATTATGAAACCCTACAAATACATCAGAAGTCAATCCACAACCTAGAAGATATTTTCGAATGGCTTCAACACTATCCATATACCATTCTCTGGTATATTAAGGAACAATACAATAAGTACAGAAGTTGTTACAACCACGCATAATAGAAACGAAACCAGAAATAGCAGTTTCATCGATACGAGAAGGGCAGATATCTTAATAAGTTTCTGTCAATGATAAATCTATATTAATTGCATTCTCCCCTTTCTCAGCTTTCTTTACCAACATTGGCAAATCCAAATAAGCATCAGGTCCAACAACAATATTCACATTCTTTTCTTGTTAAAAAACTTATCTCCAAGACGCCCAGCCACACAACCAATAACACCAACTAAAAGTTTGGGATTTTTCTTCTTTAATACACTAAACCCTTGTACTCAACCACGAACTCTCTGCCCAGCATTTTCACGCACAGAACATGTGTCTACCAAAATAACATCAGCATCAATTCTTTCATTCATTCTCTCAAATCCGTCGTGCTCCATAATGGCAGCTACTACTTCACTGTCGGCAACATTCATTTGGCACCAGAGGTCTCCATGAATAACTTCTTACTGCTTTTGCTTATTGATTTATTATAACGCTCAAAGATAAATCTTATTAGTTGAATGATAATTAGAGTATCATAAAATCTAATGATCTTGATTCAGTAAACACAAACATTTACCCTACAAATGAGAATCTTTATGTACTTTTCTAAGGAATGCTCCTATCTTTTTAAGGAAGTCAATATAAAATTCCGATATTTAGCCCACAATTGACTTTAATGGGTTTCATTCAAGTATTTATTGAGTCAAAATAAGTCACAACTAAGCCTTATTTTAAGAATTATATCAAAATGCAAGACCAATCAAAATCTCAGGATTTTCAAAAGATAGATCTCAAACAAGTATTTGCAAGTAAAGGCAAACTAATACCTGGCTTTATCATTTCATACTTAAAACGTATCATCCACCAGGATGAATTGAATGATTTTCTTTCGAGAAACCACCAAAAGCAAGGCATTGAATTTTCTCAATCTGTTTTAGATGAATTATCGATTAGCTATGACATTCATGGATTAGAGAAACTTGATAAAGATAAACGTTACCTTTTGGTAGCCAACCACCCATTAGGAGGGCCAGATGGGCTTATTTTAATTAGCCTATTTGGGAAACATTTCAAAACAATCCGATTCTTAGTTAACGATATTCTTATGAATATTAAAAATATGGGAGAGGTATTTGTCCCAATTAATAAGCATGGAGGTCAAGCAAAAGAAGCTGCTAAAATTATAGAATCTGCATACGAATCTGAATCTACAATTTTAACTTTTCCCGCTGGATTAGTTTCTAGAAAACAACAAGGAGAAATTAAAGATCTAGAATGGAAAAAAAGCTTTATTTTAAAAGCAAAAAAACACCAGCGCGATATTGTTCCGATACACATCAGTGGTCGAAACTCAAATTTCTTCTACAACCTAGCTAATTTCAGAAAGTTCATAGGCCTTAAAGCCAATCTTGAAATGCTGTACTTAGTAAACGAGCTATTCAAGCAGAGAGGGAAGCAATTTAAAATCACTATTGGTGATCCTATCCCTTATGAAAGTATTGATCGTAGCTTAAAGCACAATCAATGGGCTGAAAAAATTAAAAAGCAATGTTACGACCTTGCTGATTAATTACGCAAAACCTAAAATCCACAAGAAGCATTATATTTGCAAGGATTTAAAAGCCACAACATAGTCAATACATAAAAATAGCTATGGAGGTTTCCTTATTTTCACTTATATTGCTAGAATTACACCACAAGCGAGTTTCATTATTCCTAATCTAAGAATTAGAAAATCGTCGCCAATTAAAAAGAAATCAAATGAAAGATATTATCCCACCAGTAGATAAAGAACTACTTGAAAAAGAACTAACCGAGGATAGATTTGTAAGAAAGACTAATAAGGGATCGAACGAAATTTATTGTTTCACTCACCATGACTCACCAAATTTGATGCGCGAGGTGGGACGTTTACGTGAAATTACATTTAGAAAAGCTGGCGGTGGAACTGGTAAAGAAACAGATATTGATCATTACGATTTAGACGAGAAACCATATCATCAACTTATTGTTTGGGATCCTAGTGCAAAGGAAATACTAGGTGGGTACCGTTATATTATTTGTAAGGATGCTCATACAGATGAACAAGGTAATTCAATTCTTGCAACTTCCAGATTATTTGATTTTTCGGACAAATTCAAATCTCAGTATATCCCAAAAATGATTGAGCTTGGTCGTTCATTTGTTCAGCCAGAATATCAGTCAATTTTAAAAGGAAGAAAGAGCCTTTATGCCTTAGATAATCTTTGGGATGGACTTGGTGCTTTAATTGTTGAATATCCAGAAATCAAATACTTCTTTGGGAAAGTGACTATGTATCCTCACTTTAATACTGAAGCTCGTAATCACATTCTTTATTTCATGAATAGAATGTTCAACGACCCAGAAAAACTTGCATGGCCATTGAATCCACTTAAAACAGACGCTGATACAGCTGCTATGGATGCAACTTACAATGGTGTTGATTTTAAGGAAAACTACAAGATTCTATCGAGAATTGTACGTGAGAATGGAGCTAACATTCCGCCACTTATTAATGCGTACATGGGGCTCTCTCCATCAATGAAAAGTTTCGGAACAGCTGTAAACACACACTTTGGTGATGTTGAAGAGACAAGTATCATGATTACAATCGAAGATGTATACGAAAATAAAGTTGAGCGTCACATATCTTCTTATCTTAATTTTTTGAAGATACGTTTACCAAAAACAAACTTTCATTTATTCAAGAAAAGAAACTAGTCAACTCAAATTGATTACAAACGAAAAAAGTCATCCAAATGGATGACTTTTTTTTTATTTATTTAAGCTTAAAGATTAATAAGCTCTTTTTGTATTTCCTTCAACATAGTTGATGTATGATGTATTCACAACCTTGTTTCCTCCTGGAGTTGGATAGTTACCAGTAAAATACCAGTCACCATTATTTTCAGGACAAGCTACATGTAAGTTTTCTACAGTTTGGAAAACAATCTTAACCTCAGCATTCATATCTTCTGGTGTCAATTGCTCTGAAATTTTATCCGAAATCTCTTCTGGAGTAAATGGCTTATAAATCTCAGTTACATAGTTCATCACCTCTTCCTTAGGTAAATTTTCCTGAGCCTTACACTTCTGGTAAACATCTTCAATAAGACTCTCCATATTTCTCTCCTTAAGCAATGCAATAGCAGCATTAAAAGCACAGAAATCACCCATTCTCGTCATATCAATACCATAACAGTCTGGGTAACGAATTTGAGGTGCAGAAGACACAACTACAATTTTCTTAGGATGAAGTCTATCTAAAATTCTAAGGATACTTTTCTTAAGT
>TARA_R110001583_G_scaffold16234_29_pt1 | contig 22085 bp, 20 predicted proteins | sample TARA_R110001583 | Tara Oceans TARA_R110001583 (sample SAMEA4398432) | marine metagenome | biome: Polar Biome; feature: [MES] marine water layer (ENVO:01000295) within the mesopelagic zone...; material: water (ENVO:00002006), including particulate matter (ENVO:01000060) such... | reverse complement strand
ATCCCGCCGGTCAATCACCATTTTTACTAAAGGAATTTATCATGGCAAACTCACAAGCAAAAAATAGGCTTGAAAGTGCTATCTCTAAACTGATCTGCTTTCAACCTCTATATGGAACTGTATTTCTCCATCTAAATAAAAAGGAGACTACAAAGTTTCCGACTCTAGCAGTTGGTGTCATTAGACGAGTAGACCTCGCTCTATACTATAATCCAGACTTTATTATGAGCCTCAATCCAATTGAACTCAGGTCTGTGTTGAAGCATGAGGCTCTACATATTCTTCTTCATCATCTTACTAGGGCAAAGCACTTTGCCTACAACCCTAGGGGCTATAATATTGCGGCAGATTGCGCAATTAACTGCCATATTGAGGGACTTCCAGATGGAGCATTGTATCCAAAGTCTTTTGACCTGGATGATGATAAGTCTGCTGAGTTTTATTATGAAAAGCTAAAGAGAGAGTGTGAGAACGAAGGAAAGGACTTTGACGAGTACATAAGCGGAAAGGGAGATACGGTAGATGATCACTCTTTATGGGAAGATTTTGATGATGACATAATCGAAGAGAAGGTCAGAAACATCTCTGAGAAGGCTATTAAGGAGCAGGAGAAAAAGGGGTGGGGTAACATCAATGGAAACATTGCTGCTCAGATTATTGCTGCGAATAAGCCTTCTGTGAACTGGAAGAAAGAGGTTAGGTGGTTTATCAATAAGCTTGTCCTAATGGGAAGAAAGAGTACTCGTATGCGCCCTAATCGTCGCTATGGAATAGCTAGTCCCGGCTCAAAGAGAAATTATACATCAAGGTTGCTAGTAGGATTTGATGTATCTGGCTCGGTAACTGATGAGCAACTTGAATATTTTGCTACAGAGCTTAATGGAATGATCGACCACGTTAAGGCTGACTTCATTCAGTTTGACACATCTTTAAAGGGAGATCCTAAGCCTTACGATAAAAAGGGTAAGAAGTTTGACATACTCGGTCGAGGAGGAACTTGCTTTGAGCCAATCATAAACCTCGCAGATGAGGGTGGGTACGATGGTCTGGTTGTGTTTACGGATGGCTATGCCCCATTCCCTTCTAGGCCGAAGGCTAGGGTACTGTGGGCTGTATGTGAACGAGATAGTAGTGTAAATTTCCCATATGGCAAAAAAGTAGTTATAGAAAATAAAAAATAAGTATTATAAGAAGGGCAACATATTTTTTTGTTGCCCTTTTTATCTTTTTAAAAGATATCTTAAGAGAGCTAAATGATACATAACATAAACAAAACACATAGTAAATTATCAACCCTTGTAATTGGATTTGATGCAGGATCAAGAGTTGAATCAGTAGGGGAATATAATGATGGAATAGCTCATATGCTTGAACATTGTATATTTAAAGGAACGAATAGAAGGGATTGGCATAAAATACAAAAGGATATAGGCTTCCTTGGTGGAGATATAAACGCCTTTACATCACATGAGATGGTCGCATACCATATAACTGTTCCGTATGAAAATATTGAAGAGGCTATGGATATAATGTCAGATATGGTTATGAACTCTCAAGTACCAGAAGAGGAATTCTTAAGGGAGAAGCAGGTTGTAATAGAGGAGGAAATATCAAGATCAGATGATGTCCACTCATATATGTGGAATAACTTTTCAAATAAATTCTTTGATAACTATTTATCAAATCCAGTAATAGGAACCCAAGATTCAATTAATAGCTTTACAAGCGAAGAAGTTAAGAGATTTTATAAACAATTTTGTGGCATTGAAAATGCAGTTATTTCTTTATGTTCAAACCAAACAAGAAAGCGATCAAAAGAACTTTTAAAATCTTATTTTGGAAAGCCAACTGGAAAGATTAGTAATAACTCTGCCTTTAGTCAGAGCCTATATTCAGACGCTAATGATATGAATATAACAAAGCCTGGGATAGAACATACATATGTATGGGTTGGATATCCCAGCATACCAATAGGTCATGAGCTAAGCTCAGCATCAAACTTAATGATGACAATACTTGGAAGCGGAATGGATAGCAGACTTTTTTCAGAGGTAAGGGAGAAGCGTGGCTTAGCATATGGGATAGACTCAAGTAATAATCAGTGGAATTACGGATCACTTGCAATGATATCATCCTCTACAAGAGAGCATAATTTAGATGAGATGCTAAGCGTTATAGGCAGTGAGGTTGACTTAATTAGGTCAAAGGCTGTAGATGAAGAAGAGTTACAGCGGGCTAAAAACAAAATGAAGTCAGTATTCTACCACCTAATAGAAGATAGCTACGGCGTTGCAATGAGAAGTGTTAGGCAGAAGCTTTGGAGTCTAAAGACATTAGATCAACTGGTAGAGGATATAAATAAAGTATCAATAGAGGATGTTATGAAGGCCGCAAATATTATATTTGATGAGAGCAAGAAAACAACCCTTGTGTGCCGTGGCGAATAGCTTGAGGCGAGTCTGGGCAAAAAGTTCACATTTTTACTTTGTTTCAGGTAAAATGTTTTTAAATGATTATTGATATTCAATAAAAATTTTTAATATTACAACTTTATATACTATAACCTAGGAGTATAATAATTATATGAATCTTATTGATATGTTTATATTTATCTCAGCCTCAGTTGGGATAACATCTGGGTTAGTCATGAGCTCTTTATTGCTAAGATTCAGAGAGTTTGTTTCAGCTAAATCTGATTTATTATCAGAATTAATACATTGCCCAATGTGTACTGGATTCTGGGTTGGCATGACTACTTCGTGCTTTTTCGACATAAATCCAATATGGGGTGCTTTTATTATAAGTATATTTAGTTGGGTTGTAATACAAGTTGTTGACTCTATAATAAGCGTTGGCGAATACTATTCATTAGATGATGGAGAATAATTCAAAATGAAAGAAGATGTTGGTAGAGTATCCATACCTGGTAGGATTGTTGATCTTTTGCTATCAGATGACGAGTTTTATAGAGAGGTTTCCTCTCTAAAGAAGGCCTCAACTTCCGGAAGGTTCCCTAAATGTGATCAATGGTGTGATTCCACTGGCTTTCACATGGCGTTCGCCTTGGCTGGATATAGTTCTAATGATATAGAAATATACTCAGAAGACTGCATGCTTATAGTCAGAAGCAACAAAGGGTCTTCTGGATCTGAATCTACAAAGAGAGATAGTGAGTCTGGCGAGCCTAATGATTATCCTGTTAAGCCAGCTCATCCCCAGATACAGCAGGGAATGATAGTGAGGGGTATCGCCAGAAGAAATTTTAGGGCAAGGTTCTTTATAAGACCTGAGTTTGACCTAAAGTCAACTAAGGCGAGAATGAATAATGGATTATTGGAAATAACAATACCTAAGAGATTAGATGAATATTCTAATTCTATAAATATAGATGTAACTAGGAGTGAGTAAGATGCAAGATATAAATTCTTTAATAAAAGGCATGGTTTGCGCAATAGTAGATAAGCCTGATTCTGTTTCTATATTTCATTCAGAGGATGAAAAAGGACATTTGTATGAAGTGGAGGTAGATCCAGAAGACATAGGTAAGGTCATTGGGAAGCAGGGAAGAATCGCTTCTGCCATAAGAACAGTTGCTAAGGCATCTGGGGCAAAAAATGGAGTAAAGGTAATGGTCAATGTTCTTAATAAACCGAGGGAGTCTTAATGGTTAGAAAGAGCTGGAGACAAAGATGTCTTGATAATCCAGACATTATGTTTAAGCGCGCCCTTAACTCGGCTAAAAATAGATCATTGGGACGAGATACTCCATTTGATATAGATGTACCATACCTCATGGATCTATATTCAGGGCAGGATGGAATGTGCTTTTACTCCGGCATAGATATGAATATAGTTAAGAGAGATCCTCTTAAAACACATGATCCATTTAAAATGACATTAGACTGTATAGTTCCGGAGCTTGGATACGTTAAAGGTAATGTCGTATGGTGTGCATACTGTGTAAACACAATGAAACAAAAAATGCCTCTTGATCAGATGCTAAAGGTATGTACCTCTATAGCGAGAAGATCCGACGAGGTTAGGCTTGGTTATAAAAGAATTAAAGATGGAAACACCTGATATAGAAAAGATTAAGACAAGAGTCAGAAAGATATATCAAAATTATGGTATTGATATACAGAGTCTTCAGGATGAAGATCTTTCTGATGTATATTCTTTTTATATAAATAATCCAAAGAGGTTGGAGGATGACTACGCTAAGTCTGAAAAGCTTTATAAGTCCAACCCAAGCGTAGACATTATTTAGCCTTAATATTCAAAGATTGTTACTATTAATATTTCTATTTAAATAGCTGTGCATGTACAAGCGTGCGTGTAAGTATAAGGTATGTAAATAATGGCGAATAAAAAAGACTTAGCAAAAAAGATATCTAAGAAGACACTCCTGTCATCAAAGGAGTCGCTACAAGTTGTAGAGGCACTATTTGAATCAATTATAGAAGAGCTAGAGTTAGATGAGGAAGTTTCAATAGTTGGATTTGGAAAGTTTTATTTATATCAGCACTCACCTAGGCCGGTTAGAAATCCGAAAACTCAGGAAGAGATGACATTGAAGCCGTATAAGTCTTTGAAATTTAAGTGCAGCGATAAGATTAAGAGATACTTAAAGAATAAAGAATAGGATAAGGGTTTATAATGTCAAAAAAATTTGATGAAACTTTAACAAAATATATGTCATCAAAGACCGTTGTTACGGCAGATATTGCTAATGCCCTTTTCGGAGGCCTTTATGGGTCTACAGAGGGAGATATACTAGAGGCAGATGATGTCAGGTTAATAGGCCATGTTCATGATGGTGTACACACGGACGGACACGCACAGAGAATAAATTTAGTATCGCATGTCACAGGAAAGCTTGAGAATACAAACTTAGCAGACCAAGCAGTTATGAAGGCCAATGTATATAGGTCTGAGAATCAAATTGAGGCAATTCCTTGGTATGAAGTTTCATCAGGAAAGACTCTTTATTATCTAAACTTATCGTCTGTAACACTGGATGCTGTCGTCACCAATGGAAACACTACTGATCAGTCAATTTCAATTGGGTCAGATTCAGAGTCTCCAGTTGGAAAAATAGATGTCCACAGTAAGGTTGAGGCAGTTGATAACTCTGATCTAAATCAGCACCACTTAAATATTATAAATGGAAGAGAGAAGCTTAGCTTTGGAGGAGTGCAAGGATATTCAGATGGTTCTGGTGGTTACACACTTATAACCACAAATTCTGCTCATGGGTTAGTTAGTAGTGATTGCGTAGTTATAAGCAAGACTATAAATTATAATGGAATCTTTAATGTTATAAAAATAGGGGATAAGTCTTTTAAAGTACAAAGATCTTATGTTGCAGAAACTGTAGCAGGAGACGAGGAGTTTAGGCAGCTATCATCAGAGGTCGGAATAGGGCTTAGAATCTCAACTGATACATCTGCGGTGAGTCCTGGCGCAGCAATAACACATAAAAGATATGTAAATGGAACGACCCATACAGATGACTCTGTTGGGTCTTTGCACCTTAAGACAAAGGGCTCCTCCTCTGCTAAGGACTTAGACACAAGGATGACCATAGATAAAGATGGAAATGTTGGAATAGGCATTACCTCTCCAACTCGACTTTTGCATATTTCGGCTGATGGCGACGGTTCTTCTTTAGCTGAGATAACTCAAAATTATACTGGTGTAGATGGTCCAAATCTATGGCTTTCAAAGGCGAGAGGTACGGCTTCATCAAAGTTAATTATTCAGGATGGAGACTACCTCGGATCAATTAACTTTGTAGGTTACGACGGATCGAGTCAGGAGCACTTTGCATCTATACATGGGGTGGCAGATGAAACTGTGGCTGATAATAATTGCCCTGGAAGCCTTTTATTTAAAACAAAGCCAGCAGGATCATCACAGTCTTTGGCCGAGAGACTTCGAATTAGGAATGACGGCAAGGTTGGTATAGGAACTTCGGCCCCATCAAGGCAGCTTGAGATAAACTCATCAAGCGGAAGTAATTTAAGATTAACTTATAATGATTCAGATGGATCTGCCGCACACTATGCAGATTTTACAACAACTTCTTCTGGAGACCTTACGATAAATGCATCTGGTGGAGATATAACTTTAGATGATAACGTTGCTATATCTGGAAGCTTAACTGTAAATGGAACAACAACTACTGTTAATTCAACAACACTGACTGTTGATGACCCATTAATATTTTTAGGAGGAGACGTTGCTCCTGGCTCTGATGATAACAAAGATAGAGGAACTGCCTTTAGATACCATGATGGTTCCGCTGCAAAAATAGGCTTCATGGGATGGGATGATTCCGCAGCCGCAATACGGTTTGGGCAGGATGTATCTATAGCGAGTGAGGTTGTAACATTTACTACTGCCGCAAAGATTGACTTGCAGGGAGCAGAATTAATTCTTGATGCAGATGGCAATACATCGATAACGGCAGATACAGATAATCAAATAGATATTAAGATCGCAGGTGCAGATGACTTTACTTTTACTGCAAATAAGTTTGATGTATTATCTGGATCTACCCTTGAGGTTAATGGAACCTTAGATTTAAATGGTACAGAGTTAATTCTTGATGCAAATGGAAATACATCAATAACGGCAGATACAGATGATCAAATAGATATAAGGATTGGTGGCTCAGATGTATTCTCTATTGATGCAACTAAGCTTAAGTCAATGACTAATTTCGGGCCTAGACTTACATCTGGAGCAGGATTAGTTGGATCACCCGCATACTCTTTTACTGGAGATACTGATACTGGCGTTTACAGGTCTGCAGCTAATGAGCTATCTATTAGTACGGGTGGAACACAGAGAATTGTTGTCACATCAGACGGAAGAGTTGGCATAAATACTCCGACGCCAGCTGCAAATACTCAGCTTGCAGTTGCAGCCTCTAGTGCTAATTCTACAGCCTCAATAACTTCATATTCAACAACCGGAACTAATGGCGGAGTCTTAAAGTTAAGGCATAGTAAGACAAACAGTATAGCATCTAATACTGCATTGGCAAATGGTGATTCCATAGGAAGTGTTTTGTTTCATGCAAATGATGGAGACTCTTTTGATGAATCGGCATCAATAAGGTGCTTTGTAGATGATAGTTCATTTAATGATTCAAATCATGGAGGAAAGATAGCCTTCTATACAACGGCGGGAGCCTCACCTACAAATAGGATGACAATACTTGGAAATGGGAGAGTTGGTATAGGTACCTCAAATCCTCCAACTATACTTGGTATTGCGAATACAGGAAGTGCGACTGCTACAATTACTGCTTATAATAATGGAACAAGCGGCTCTATACTTAGGCTTAGGCACAGCAGAGGGGCTTCTGTTGGAACAAATACTATTGTTCAGAGTGGCGACACTCTCGGAAAAATAGAATTCAAAGGTGCTGATGGCTCAGACTTTGATGCCGGAGCCTATATAGCCGCAAAGGTTGACGGGACGGCAGGAGCTGCCGGAGCGGACATGCCGGGAAGAATAGTTTTAGCCACATCGCCAGATGGGTCTTCAACACCGGTCGAGAGAGCGTCATTAAATCAACACGGAAGATTTTCTGTAGGAACAGATATCGCAGGAACTTCTGCATCCTCTCCTTTGTTATCTATAACTGGAGATGGAAACAACTCCTCTGGTGAGTCTTATGCTGGATTCTTTCATAATAATCAAAACCAAACAACAGGGTATGGAATAAGGATACAGGCAGGAGTAAACGCGCCTGGCGGCGCTGGGCAATGTACATACTTATTGTTTGCAGATGGCGACGGCGGCCCAGGTGGTGGAATCCGATGCGGGACAACGGTAGCAAATCCTGAGTTTTATAATGGATCAGATGAAAGGGTTAAGCATGATATAGCGCCCACTAAAGTGATTGGGTTAGATGTAATTAATGGATTTGAAATGAAAGAGTTTCGCTGGAATCCCGACTTTTGTAAGTATAGTGGCTTAAATAGAATAGGGTTTATAGCCCAAAACTGCGAAGAAGCTTACCCTGATATGGTCTCTGATATGCCGGACGACAGGTTTGACTTCGATGTAAAGACTGTTGCCAAAGGTGAGTTGATACCGGTTTTAGTCAAGGCAGTACAAGAACTCAGCGCTCAAGTTGATGATTTAAAATTAAAGCTCGAAGAATATAGTAATTCTGAAGGTAATTAGAGAATATTATGGCAAAGAAGTTTGATGAAAAATTAACGAAGTACGTTAGCGCATCGTCTGTGATATCTTCAGATGTTATGAACGCCTTATGGGGCGGTTTGTATGGGACATCAGAGGGAAGCAAATTAGATTCAGATGACTTAAGATTAATTGGTCATGTTCACGATGGTGTACACGCAGATGGACATGCACAAAAAATAAATCTAGAAAGCCATACAACTGGAAAGATCAGTGGTAATCAAATAAAAGATGATACCATATCAAGGAATCATCTTAACTGCTCTTATACAGAATCTGAAGTAATACCATGGTATAAGACTGTAAACGGAAAGAAGTGTTATTATTTAAATCTTAGCGCATCATTGCCCGCATTTGGAAGCCCTGGAAGCATACAGTATAACGAATCGGGAATCCTATCTGGAGAAAGTGTGTTTGTGTATGATAGCACAAACAACAGGGTGGGCATAGGAACAACTACTCCGTCTAAGGCTCTTGAGATAAACTCTGCGGATGGAAACAATTTAAGACTGACTTATAATGATGCAGATGGATCTGCTGCACATTACTCAGATCTAACCCTATCTTCCGGAGGTGATTTAACTATAAATGCTTCTGGCGGAGATATAACGCTGGATGATAACGTTGTAATTTCAGGAAATTTAAATGTAAACGGAACTACAGCAACTGTAAACACAACTAATACAGTAATAAAAGATCTGCTAATAGAGCTTGGCACTGGAGCGTCTGGATCAGCCTCTAGTGACTCAGGAATCATAATAGAGAGAGGTTCCGACACAAATGTGTTTATGGGCTGGGATGAGTCGGCAGATTTATTTGCACTTGGATTAGGATCATTTACAGGCGCATCTATTGGAAATCTAACTATATCTGGCTATTCAAGTTTAAAGGCTCAGAATATAACTGCAGTTGGAGATTTAATTTTAGATGATGGAGGCTCAATAAAAGAGGCAGGTGGAGTTGCAGCGATTACTATAGATGGATCTGCACATGTCACAAAAATAGGGCAATCAACACATTCGACTGGTCACTTTTTAAAATGGGATGGGTCCAAGGCAGTATGGAGCTCTACAGCGACTGCAGGAGGATCAGATACACAGATTCAGTATAATAATGGAGGCTCCGCCCTTGGAGGTATATCTGCATTCACATGGGATGATACAAGTCTTAAGGTTGGAGATAATACAAAGCTTAAGTTTGGAGCAGATAATGGCGCTTACATTCAATATAATGAATCCTCAGGGGATGCCCTAGAGATAGCCTCTAGAGATTCAAGTCCAAGCATAATAAAGATATATGATGGAACTAATGGAAATATAGAGATATCTCCAAATGGAACTGGTCATACTATTTTAAGCTCTGGAAATGGCAATAATGTTGGAATAGGTGGGTTCTCTCAATTCAGTCCAGCTGCACCTCAAACAAGGCTTCATATGGTTGGTGAGGCTATAAATTCAGCACAGCTAAGGATGGATCAGCATGTAACTGATGTTGACGGGCCAGATATTAGATTTTATTCTTCGCGTGGTACAGCATCAAGTCCAACGGTAAGGGTTACTGATGATTTCATTGGAGCATACAATGCCCTTTATTATAATGGATCAAGCTATTCTGCCTCAGGGTTTTTAGGATGGCAGGTTGGAGATAACGCCTCTCAGGGTGAATCATATTTTAACATCAAGACAAATGTTGGCGGAAACAACAGGGCGAGAATAAATGTAGAGAAGAGTGGTGCTATAAAATTTGGAAATAGTACTGATGGACACTTTACATTTCCGCTCACTGATGGAAATGCAAATCAGATATTAAAAACTAATGGATCTGGAACATTATCTTGGATAGACTGCTGTGGAATAAGCGATGTTGCCGATGATAACAGCCCTCAGCTAGGAGGCAATTTAGATGTAAACGGTAGAACAATTACATCTACATCAAATGGAGATATTGTTCTTGTTCCAAACGGAACTGGCGATGTAGCACTTCAGGCGGACACTGTAAAGGTAGGCGACACTGGTGGTAACCCGGCATTAATAACAGATGCAGATACAGATGGCGAAGGGTTAACGCTTAAGAGCTTAAATAGCAATGGAACATCAGAAGTTTTTGTTGGCTACGGAACTAATTCGCCATTAACCTTTAAGACAAAGGGCGCTGGAAAAATAGATATTAAGAATGTAGATTCTGGGGCGGTAAGTGGAATTTTATTCTTTGAAGCCTCTGCAAATGGAACCAACTACGTTGGAATACAACCTCCAACTTCTATAGCTTCAAGCATAACGTGGACCTTGCCCGCCGCCGAGGGGCAGTCTGGGCAGGTATTGTCTACAAATGGATCCGGCGCCCTAAGCTGGGTTACCGCATCTACAGCTGGTGGATCACAGACTTTAACCAACAAGACCATTGATGGTGATAATAATACTGTGTCCAACATACAGACAGCCTCAATTAAGTCTACATCAAAAACAGGCAGCGACACAAGAGTCGTAACAGGAACTGCCGGATCTGTTGGTCAGGTTACACTTTGGAATTCAGATGGAGATGTTATTGGTGACTCAGACCTTACCTTTAATGGAGGCACCAACATGCTTACGGTTGGTGGGTCAATAAAAACATCTGGACACATTGTTGATGGAAATGGAAATGAACTTATAAAATTTTCAAACGAATCAAATGCTGTAAACTCTATAGAGATTGCTAATAGTGCTACGAATAACTCTCCGCTTATCGCGGCAGCTGGAGATGATACAAATATAAGCATATTCTTTCAGGCGAAGGGTACAGGATCTTATTCGTTCTCAGGAAGTGGAGCTCAAGCTGCAGTAATTGAATTAAAAGAAGATGCAGACAATGGAAATAACTTTGTTGCAATAAAAGCTCCAGAGACAATAGCTTCAGATAGAAAGCATACTCTTCCAGATAGTGCAGACGATACTATAGCTTTGTTGGCAGCAACGCAAGCCTTTACAAATAAGACATTAACAAGCGCAGTTTTAAATGGATCTATATCTGGTACCTCAATAAAAGATGAAGATAATATGTCTTCAGATAGTGCAACACATTTGGCAACACAGCAATCTATAAAGGCTTATGTTGACGCAAGCTCAGGTGTTTCTGTATCAAACAATGTAAACAATAGAGTTGTAACAGGAACTGGATCTGCCCTCAATGCAGAGGGAAACTTAATGTTTGATGGATCAACGCTCGCAGTGGCAGGCACAACGACTACTAAAGATCTTGGCATACAGCAGAATGATGGCAGCGTAGGCGGTGCAAAATTTTATGAAAATTCCACAAACGGAAGTAATTATATAGAGATAAAGGCCGATAGTAATCTTGCCTCAAACGTGACGCTGACTCTGCCAACTCAGGGTACTGATTTGGCGTCAACTACATTAAATGTTGTTACTTATGCATTGGCTAACGGTAATTATGTCATTGGCCCAGATGCATCTAAGACCATGTTTGTAATTGCAGGAGCTGCAGAGGCTCAAAACTTAGTTACTTTCAGTAATTCTCATAGCTGGACTAGCGGCACAGAGTTTTATATTATAAACGAATCTGCAGTATCGTTTACGATTGGTGTACAGGACACCACTAATGATAAACTAAATGGTAGCAATGGTACAATCACAGTAGGCTCAGGGAAGAGATTTCATATTATAATGCATGTAAAGTCAGGCCCAGCTAATGAGTTTTACACTCTATAGTAAATTATAGATGCTTACCTTGCCAATTGGTATAATGTATCAGTAATGGTTGAGTATTGGGAGTTTTAGTTGAAAGCCTATTTGATATTAGGCTGCAATAGGTACGTTGATAGTGAAGGGTTTTTTTACTCTGAATCAATATCAAATCCAATTGCAGACCTTCAGTATATTCAGAAAGATGAGGCTGATAATGTAATCAGCTTTCTTGAGGATGCCTGTGGGCTATTTGAAGCACCAATGTTTAATTATAATAAGTGTACAAACACTATAAATTTTTTATATAGAAACTTTAGTATAATAAATGAAGATAGATTAAAAAAAATACAGTCCTTTATAAGGATGCACAGACGTGGAGGAATATTTATTATGTTAACGTTAAAGGAGGATTATGATGGATGATGTAAAGGTTCCAAGTAACAATAGGTATATGAAGTCAAAGACTGATACTGCAAAAAAGAAGGTTGAGAACGCATTCGATGATTATAAGTCATTAATTAGTGATAAAACTCATCCAGACAACCAGACTGCTGGTTATCATAATAATGTTGTATCAATCCTAAATAGACTTCTTGTTGCTGCAGATGAGTTAGATAGTATAAACCCTGGCGAAGGCATCTTTGGATTAATAGTCCTGTGTCTTAGGTCTAATTTAAAATTAAAGGATGAGAATGTAAAGCTTGAAGTAAAACTTAGAGATGTTAAGATAGAGCTAGATAGGCTGAAGAAAAATAACAGATGAGTAGCTTGAATAATATACTGTCTCATATTATGGGCAAAATTTCGACCGTCTCAGAGCAATTGCGAGAGATAGAAGATATATGTAGCAAGTTTTCTATTGACCCAACCTCTAGTCCGGACTATATTGCAGTAGTGGCATATAAGGCCGCCCTCACAGATTTATTAGATGAAATAAGGAGACTTGATGGCGATTCAAAACATAGTTCAAATATTCGAAGAGGAGGGGGAGGTTAGGCTACTTAATCTTCTCAGGTCGTTTGGAATAAAAACAGATTCTATATCTTTAAACAGAACTAAGTTTTTTGATATTTATGATATAAAGCTATCAAGCGGGACCAGGTCTTCTAGAATAGATCGAGTTCTTGTTGACATAGGTATGTCAATGTCTTCACACTGCACCCCGAGGGGATACCCCTCTATGAAGGATGGTGTTTATAGGCTTGAGATTCAAAGATCTGAGATAGAGTCTCCTACTTATGACGATGTATATAAAACTTTTTCAAAGAGTTATTATGCCCCAATAGCCATCGGAAGGGATGAGTTTGGAGAGAACCTATCTGTTGACCTAAACTCTATACCAAACCTACTTGTAGGAGGGACGACAGGCTCCGGAAAGAGCGTATTACTTCATAGCTTTGTATTATCACTATTATCGGAAAGGGCGGATATTCACTTAGTTGACCCCAAGATGGTTGAGTTTGGGATGTATGAAGAGTTCTCAAGTGTAAAATCTCTTTCCAATTCCGTAGAGGAAACAGAGGATACTATAGAGGCCCTAAGGGGTATTATGGAAAAGAGATTCTCTATATTAAAGAGGGGAGGGTCAAGAAGCGTTGTAGAATACAATATGAAGAATCCCTCTAAGGATTATTTAAAGCCAATAGTTTTAATAGTAGATGAGTGGGCAGATATAGTCTTGCAGAAAAAGAGCATTCAGAAGTCATTATGCTTTATAGCTCAAAAGGGCAGAGCTGCCGGAATATCTATAATATTAGCAACCCAGAGACCTTCCGCTAGCGTAATATCAGGCCTCGTAAAGGCGAACTTTCCAGGCAGAATAGCCATGAAGGTCGCATCTGCAGTAGATAGTAGGGTCATTCTTGATAAAAAGGGCGCAGAGGAATTGACGGATGTTGGAACAGGATTATACTTAGATGGCAGGGTTTCTTCGCCAATATTATTTAGGGCTCCATTCATTAAAGATGTAGGGATCGAGCTAAGCAAGATGAACATTTCCGAAAGGAAAAAGCCCTTCTGGAGTAAGATTTGGTCGTAAAAAAAGCAAAAAAGCAGGATATACTAAACTGTGTATCTATTTTAAATATAGCTCAAGATTACGGCATAAAATTAGAGTTAATATCCTCTGGTAACTTTACCCACAGATGCAAGTGTCCATCCAAAGACCATAAACATGGATCAGAGAGAACAAGCTCTCTGTATATAGATTCTAAAAATAATAATTTTTATTGCTTTGGGTGCAGTGCAACTAGCAATGTAATAGACTTCTACATGATGTGCGAAGATACATCCTTCTCACAGGCGCTAAAAGACATGTCGGAGTTAGTTAGCCCTGATAAGATTGGGAAGTCTTGTGCAAAAAATACACAGAATATATACCCAACCCTACTTAGATTGTCAGTCTTGATTAGGAAGTATTTATTAAAAAACAAAGAAGATGCGAATTGGATATATTTAGTAATGAAAAAGGCTGATTACTACATCTTAAAGCTCGAAAGAGATGATGTAAAATCTGCAAAAAGATTATATAACAATATAGAAAAAAAGCTATTAGACAGATACGGTGATTTATGAGAGTGATAGTATGCGGAGACACACATATTGGCGCCATATTTGGCCTTGGAAGTCCAAATGGAAGAGGCGGAAATACAAGGGTTGATGACTATGAGAAGTCTTTAAATCATATTATTGATTATACTATAAGCACAAACGCAGATGTTTTTATTCAGACTGGTGATATATTTGAGCATAGAAATCCCTCACCTGAGCACGTTACCGTTGTAAACAAGGCACTGAAGAGACTTTCGTCAGCAGGTGTAATTACAGCTGTAATAATGGGAAATCATGATTACAAAAAGACTAGCGAAGGGTTTACCAGCTCTATACTATCTCTGTCGGCTAAGGACTACCCTAATGTTAGGCTCGTAGTTGAGCCGGAGATAATGTCTGTTTCAAGCTCAGACGGAGATAAGGTTGATATAGTTCTGCTTCCATATAGAGATAGAAGGATGTATGAGGGTGAGGATAATAAAGAGCAGTCTATAGGTTATAATGAGCATGTAAAATCCTTAATAAAATCATCAAACGAGAAGTCATCAGTTATCGCAATAGGTCACAACTTCTTCTACGAAGGCAGCTATAATGATTATGGTGGGTCAGAAATCTTAGCAAGCCCAAATGCGTTTGAGGGGTGCGACATGGTTATGATGGGCCACCTTCATCAGTTCAGGATACTGCGCAAGCGTGCGCCTGTGTGCGTGTATACAGGCTCTATGGAGAAATCTAATTTTGGAGACGCATCTGTCGATAAATATTTTATTGATTATGATGTGGCCATTAAGAAGCCAAAGATATGCAAGATACCTGTTAGAGAGCTATTGGATACATCTATAAACATAACGGAAGAGGATTTTTCTTCTTTTGAGTCAGTGATAGATAGCGAGATGAAGCTACTTGACTTAGATGAAAAGATAGTAAGAGTAAAGGTTCTTGCTAAAGAATCATTAATACCCGCATTAGATCGGGCCAAAATAACCAGGAATCTTTATGATCAAGGCGCCTTCTTTGTATCAAAGGTTATAATAGAGGCAGTGGCGGATAAGGTAGTAAGAGATGTTTCAATATTAAAACACAAGGATGACTATTCTATGTTTAGCGCATTCATAGAGTCTCAGTCTATGGATGGAGATATGAAGGATTTAATATTAGAACAAGCAAAAAGTATTATGGGGTAATATATGCTTCCGGTTAAAATAAGTTTAAATAATTTTTTCTCTCACAAAGATAGTGATGTTGACTTTAAGACGTTCGACTCATGCCTTTTGATAGGAAATACTGAGGGTGACTACAGCAAATCTAATGGCTCTGGGAAGAGTGCTATATTTGAATCCATATTGTGGTGTCTTTTTAATAAGTCAAGAGCCGCTATGATGGATGATATAATAAGGTGGGGAGAGAGAGACTGCTCGGTTGAGTTTGAGTTTTATCATGAAAAGATACTATATAAAGTCATAAGAACAAGAAATAGAATTAGCTCAACCTCAAATGTTGAATTATACAAACAAGGTCAGTCCGGAGACTGGAGGAACATATCCGGATCTACATCTGGAGAGACAAATAATAAAATAGAGTCAATAATTAAGCTTGACAATAAGACATTTATAAATTCTGTATACTTTAGGCAGAATGATATATCTGAATTTGCGGAGTCAGAGCCGTCCAGGAAGAAAGAAATTTTAAAGGGCATAGTTGATATATCTAGATGGGATGAGTACGAGAAGTCATCAAAAAAAGTTGCGAAGGAATTATCTTCGGAGTGCGGAATCTTAAGATCGAAGCTAGAATCATTTGAAAAATCTGTATTAGAGCTCAAAGCAGCTAGGGATAATTTAGAGGAGGAGAATGAGTGTATTGAGTCATTGTCTAAAAAGAAAATCACGCTCTCTAAAAGATTAGATATAGCATATCAGAAGTATTTAGATAAGAAGAGCTCACTGGATACAGACTCTTATGATAGCCTTGTGATAGATGTTTCCTCTTCAAGGAGGGACTTGTCCTTGCTTGAAGAAAGAAAGAAGGGCGTAGTATCTGATATTAAAGCAATAGATCTGAGTATGTTAAATATTAAAAAAGATATAGACGAATCAAAAAATGAATTATCTGAAATTAAAATAGTCGATGGCGCAAATGCCATGCTAGAGTCCCTGAGTGATGATATAATAACTAAAAGGGCATCGCTTGAAACAAATTTATCATTACTAAATAATGAGAAGAGTCACTCTATATCTGGAGATAAGTGCAATATCTGTGGCCAGGGATTAACTGAAGATTTAATACATGAGGTTGCAAGGTCAAGGGAGACGAGCATATCTGCATACAAGGCATTGATACCGGTATTGAAAAATGATATAAAGAGACTAGAGGATAAGATATTTATATCAAAAGAAGATATAAAAAATAACTCGAAGATAGAGTCCGAATCGCTAAAAATAGAGTCCTTGTCTATTAGGCTGTCTACATATGAGGATTCGGTAAGTAATAAGAATGCACTTCTTAAGAAGGTGGATTCCAATATTGAGGACTTATCGGATAAGCTAAGGCATAATAAGAATATGTTAGATTCATTAAAGGACAACGATTTCAAGAAAATGGGAGAGGTGGTATCCTCTATAAAGAATGAGATCTCAGATATATCATTATCTCTGAATGATAAAAATAGAGAGGTTGGAATTCTAACACAAAAGATACTCACCCTAACCTCAGAGGTAGACGATATGAAGTCATATAGAAAAGAGTTGAAAAAGAAGCAGAAGAGTGTATCTATATTTGAAAAATTATCAAAAATGCTTGGAAAGGGAGGAATTCAAACCATTCTACTGGATTCTGTGATAGAGGATCTTGAGATAACGTCTAATAAGATTTTGGCATCAATATGCAATGAGCCAGCGTCCATCGTCCTTGAGACTCAGAGGTTAGGGGCAGATGGCTCATCCATTATAGAGACCTTGGATTTAAAGGTAAGAAAAGATGGTCATTTGCAAAACTTTAAGTCACTGAGCGGAGGAGAGAAATTTAGGATATCTTTAGCTTTGAGAATAGCGCTCAGTGACATATCCAGTAGATATGGAGGATCATCACTGGAATTCTTATTACTTGATGAGGTGAATTCGCCACTAGATAGGTATGGTGTAGAAACTTTATTTGTAAATGTTATAAAATCATTAGAGCAGAGATATAAAATACTAGTCATAACTCATGATGAATCCCTGAAGGAGAAGTTTAACAATGTTATTAATATAACAAAAATAAATGGAGATAGCGAAGTTAGCTTCACCACTAGATGATAATATTATTAATTTTTTAACTATACTGGAGGGTATATGTCAGTACTAACACTAATAGTTGATATAAGCAGCACTCAATTAATATCTGGCATACCAGAATATGTAGACTTTAGTACGAATGTTCCTAGTAATGTTTTTTACACATTAGATGGAACAAGTCCAGATGAAAACTCATTGATAGCAGCCGGCGGCTCCTCCAAGACGATGGCTGACAGAGTGTACCTTCCAACGTCTGGGTCCACAGTTACTATAAAGGCAAAGGCTGTCTCTGGAGATATCAGCTCCGATATATTTTCAAAAGAATACTTTTCTAATTCAGAAGATTTAAACGGACCAAGGAATGTAGCAAAAGAGGGTATTCGTGTACTTCCATATGGATCAAAATCTGTAGATAACTTATCTGTGGATTTATCAGGAGATAAGTCCCAGGCGACATCTATTTCTTTTTCGGAATTAGAAATGAAAGCATCTGTGACTAATAGCAGTGGGGACAAAATTCCTGGCGGAACATCACTATCTTTTATAAATATATTAGAGAATGAATCATCGTATCGTACCGATAACAAGGAGAATAGCTCTACTCCGAATAATGATAATATTTATTTTGACCCAAGGGCTGGCCTGGTTATAATAGATGGAACCACTAAGGATAAGATGGAGGGGCAGGTTGTTCAAATCGTAAATAGACCCAACGAAAGTATGGATATGGTTTCCAACTTTTATAATGAAAATTTACAGCAAAAAAACGCGCCGGTTACAGGTAATTTAGTTAGATATATATACAATCCAAGAACTGGTTATATAAAGTTTTATTACTTTGAAAGCAAAGAATCTAGATGGATTATATCAAAGCAAAAATTTAATCCAAAGCAAATAAGCATAGACATCCCAACCCCAAGGGGAAGGACGGGAGGATATGTTGTGGTTAGATGGATACAGGATCGGACGATGAGTAGGCTGTTTTAAAGGAAGTTTAGTTTGTTAAAATTATCAGTATCTTCTATTGGAACTTATGATAAGTGTCCAAAAAAGTATTTTTATAGATATATAGAGAAGCCGGACGTTAAGGCTGTGAAGTGGGGCTTCACCGAGTTTGGCTCATGTGCTCACTTAATGTTGGAATTATTTCATAAGGCCATTATGAAGAAGTATATACCAAGAGATAAGTATGCTGCACTAATGAAGTGGTCATTCGAAAAATCGGTAAAGCAATTTGATTATGATCTACTGAATGAATTAGTATGGACTCCAGATGGCGATAAGAATGGAATACAATACTTAAGAGAGATAATGCAAAACTATCTCCATTTAATATCAAAAGAAGGACTTCCCAATGTAGTTGGAGTCGAGATTGCATATGAATTTATGGTTAAGGATGGAGTCAAGATAAGGGGATTTATAGATAGAGTTGATAAGATTGATGATGATACATATCATGTTGTAGACTATAAGACAAGCAAGAACGAGAGATATCTAGATGAGTTTCAGCTATTAGTTTATGCAAATGCAATAAAGAGAATATACCCAGACTGCAAAAATGTAGTTGGATCATATATGATGCTCAAGCATGACTTCAAGCTTAAAACCTGGAACTTTAATGATTCTGATATAGAAAGATGTGATAAGTTAATTGATAAAAGCTCCTCCCTCATAGTGAGTGAGGACAACTGGGTAAAGAAGCCATCTATGCTCTGTACGTGGTGTGATTATAAAGAAATTTGCCAAGACTCTTGGACTGATTAGGAGATATTTATGGGTAGAAAAAGTTACAAAACACGGGTCGATGTATATGATGAGAGTGTATATGTTGACACAGAAACAGGAGAGGGGATGGCAAGAGTCCTCGAAAGAATTGATCCACTTTTATGTAAGATGGCATCAAAATCATATATGTCTGGGTATGACTTTAATGATTTAAAGCAAGAGCTTGCCGCAATTGCCATAGAGGGAATACTGTCTTTTAATCCAGATAAAAAAGTTAAACTTAGCACCTTCTTACATATACATCTCCGAAACAAGATGGTGTCTAAGCTCAGGAGTGTCAATAAAATATCTAATGATGCATTCTCCCTGCATCAAGATCAGGATCCTAATGACAAGCTCAATGGATCTGGACTTAGGAGATCGAGAGATGAGCTTGTGTTCTCATCTATAAGGCCGAAGGTAGATAAGAATTCAGAGGAGTATGGAAACTTTGAAGATGGACTATCGGGTGATAATTCAATTTATAGCGCAGGAAAAGAGCCAATAATGACATCGGACTTCACGTCCTCTATACTAAAGCTTTATGATTCAATAGATAATAAGACTGCTAAAATAATAGAGCTGGTATGCCTCAATGATTACTCAATAAAAGATGCGGCAGAAGAGGTTGGTCTAACTGGGTGGGCCGCAAGCATGAGGCTTAAGAAGCTTAATAAAAATAGAGTAATAAAGGATATTCTAAACAAAAAATGAATTCAGATGATATATTAAAATATATTAATGAAGAGAAGAATATATCTAAATATCAAATAGAGTCTTTAAGAAAATCTTTATTAAAGAAATCATATGCAAAGAGATTATTAGAAAAAGAATTAGATTTCTTTAACTTTCCATTTGAAAATATTCATTTTTTGTCAATCGAGGGCGTAAGGGACGCTATGGCTCTGTATAAGTCTTCAAAGAGGTCCTTTTTAGATAAGTTTGCCATAGAAGAATCCTTTGTGTCAAGAAAGCCTTCTAAGCATGACTTGGGATTAATACAGAGGAGAATAAATTTTTTAGATAAAAAATATCGATATATACTTGGAGACATAGTTGTCCTTGCTAATGTATTTGATGACGAGTATTTCAGAGATCTTCTTGCAGATCAGCTGTCAAGACAGAAGTCTGTAGACATAGACTCGGCAAGAAATCTTTTAAGGAAGAAGAACAAGGGCTATATTCTAAAAAAAGAAGGCTCTGTTTTATCAAAGCAGAGAGCTAGATGCCAGTCATCAGCATACTCTTTGGCAAGATATATGCACACCATAATAAGAGACTCTGAGAGATTCTTACAAGATAAGAGCGGCAAGAGTAAGTCGGATGTATCCAGATATATTGATAAGATTGATTCAAATATTTCAAACATAGATGGTCAGTTATTTAGATTCTATAACGATGGCTTAGTAGAGCTATCATCACTATTGACTGATACAAGCGGAAGAAATGAATACTTCTTTAAAGTAAGCCCCCTGGTGGATCTCTTAAATGAATCATCTAATCTCCCTGATTTTATAATATCCGGGGGAGGCAGCATTCCAGTGATTAAGAAAAAATTATGCATACAAAGGATAAGGAATATATCATCTATGGGTAAGGACAAAGTATTGAATAAATCATTTGGAATTATTCTTCCCCTAAATAGAGTTGGAAGCGAAAAAATAAACTTGTTGCATAAGAGAATAATAATTGACGGGTTTGACGTATCAGAGTTGTTTGCAGACAAATTTATAAACCTAAGCGTGGAATCATCTGGGTCTAATTGTTATTTTAAGTGCTTGCCTCTAATTCCGCTTAATGACATAGGGAGAATGGCCGATAGCAAAGGGAAATTGTTTGGCGATATATTTGATTATATTAATGCCAACAAGAACAATAGCTTTGAGATAAAAATATCTAGTGATAGCAGGATTTTAGTCCCGGCAACAAGGTCTGAGAGTGAGAGATTGGCTAGATCCAGAGACTGGTCTAATTTCATTGTAAATGATATAAAAAACGATTACAAAAAGCGCTTTGGTATTACTACTAATCATGTGTAATATAGTTGCATACTATCTAAATATTTACTGGAGATATACGAATGTTTTTTAAGAATGATATCAAAAAGAATGAGCTTAAGGCTATACTATCTCAACAAGATGATCAGTGGGTGTCAGAGTTTATATCTCAAATGAGCTGGCTAAAGGATGAGATCTCAGACTACAGAGAGATGTTTGATTCTGGTGAGATATCGGTAGATGTATTTCTTGAGATAATTGAAATATCACAAGATTTTTCCGATGCAGCGTCATTACTAATAGATGCCTCAATGGAGCCTGGAGGAGGCTCCGTTCCAAGTAACTTTATAGACACTGAAAATGATTTAATAGAGGGGGCTATAAGATTCCTCTATGAGGACTCAAGGGGGAGCTCCCCTGGCTTTAGGGCGGATAAAAAAAATGTAAGGCCTACTGAGAAGAGCCCTCTGGACTCACTCCGGCCAGATGAATCTCCGAGGCCAACTAAGCTTAAGGATAGAGATCCAGTTTCAATATTTGGAGATGACGGCCTAAAGGAGTTAGTTGAGAGCGTAGACATAGAGCCTAAGAGTGGTGAC
>TARA_R110001583_G_scaffold2068_4_pt1 | contig 22102 bp, 21 predicted proteins | sample TARA_R110001583 | Tara Oceans TARA_R110001583 (sample SAMEA4398432) | marine metagenome | biome: Polar Biome; feature: [MES] marine water layer (ENVO:01000295) within the mesopelagic zone...; material: water (ENVO:00002006), including particulate matter (ENVO:01000060) such as...... | reverse complement strand
GAGATGACCCTTTATCGGCTTGCCCATAGGGAGCGAAGCTAGAAACTGTATCTTCAAGTGGAACGGGTATAAGTGTTTACCTAACAGGAGTTTGATTAATCACTTAGCGTTGTTGGATAGAATCTAAATACTAGGAAAATCTATACCCGTCCATTGCTTGAAAAAAGCCTTTTGAGCTTCACTAACCTGCTCTACTGGCACAATTTTCAGTTTAGCTTTGGGTGTTGTTCCTAAAGTAACCAAACGCGTAAACAGCTCATCTCTGCGGAAAAAAGTCACACTGAGTTTATCCTTAGGTTTAAAGTTTTCTAATCGTTTGGTTAAATCTTTGTCAGCCATGCGCAAGCCATCAAGCGCAACAATGATGTCATCTAACATCAAGCCTGCCTGCCAAGCAGGACTATTTTTTTCAACCATTGTTATCTGTAAACCATTACTAGATTCTTTAGTTTTAATACCCGTCCAAGCTTTGTCTTTACTGTCTTCGTCATCTCCATAAGATAGGGTTAATCCGGCCTTAGCTAACAACTTATCGAAATCTACTTTCGGATAGCCATGAACATTTTCCTGCCACCAACTTTGGTAATCACTGCCCGTTATTTGTTTTAGAATAGCGACTAAATCCGCTTCATCGAAGCTTTTTGGTATTTTATGATCTTGATATAAAATATTATGGACGTCGCGATAACTTTTTTCTAATTTGGTTTTTTCAATAATTGAGAAATCTAACAGCCAAGAAACCAAAAAACCTTCTGAATAAATATTTACACTATGGTTTTTGTCGTAATCTCCACCTTCGTCTATCCATTTATCAAAACTTGCTTCTGCCACTGTTTGACTTTTTCTACCGGGCTTGTGGATATAACCTGTAATCCGTTTAGCTAAGTTTTCCAAAAATTCTTTACTAGACATTAAATCACCGCGAAGCAACAGTTGATTTTGTAAATAACTAGTCGAGCCTTCACTTAACCAAAGCAAAGTAGAGTAATTTTCTTGTTGATAGTCATAAGGCACTAACCCCTTTGGACGATATTGCTTAACATTCCACGTATGAACAAACTCATGCGCCGCCGTTGAGATAAAGCCTAAATAATCTTTCCGACTGGAAAACTTAAAACGTGAACGCTGAATGATGGTTGAATTTAAATGTTCAGTTGCGCCTCGCGCACCACTGGTTGCATGCACCATAAAGACATAACGCTCAAATGGATAACCTTGCCAAATATGCTTGCTTTGCTGCACTAACACTTTTAAATCAGCGACTATTTTAGCACTATCGTAATTACCCTTTCCCCAGATAACCAATTCGTAATCAAGGCCATCAACACTAAATTGATGATGTTCATTTACGCCAGTTTCAATAGGAGAATCAACGAGAACATCATAGTTTTTAGCAATAAATTGATGGGGTTCATTTCCAGACTCAAGACCTGAAACACTCCGCCATTTTTCAGGAACATTTAAAGAAATCAGATGCGACTGATTTCGAGCTAAGTCGTTGTACATCACAACAGTAGACGCATCAATAAATGCATGACTATCATCAATGTGTCTTGTACGTTGGCCTAACTGATTCGCATAAACCTGATAACTAATTTCAACCTGTTTATCTAAAGTGCCTTCTACTTGCCAAGTATCTTTATCAGTTTTTTTCCACTTAAGAGCATTGCCGCTTTCATCCACGGCCGTAAATTTTCGAATGCCATTAGCTAGGTTAATAATTTCATAGCGACCAGTGCGCCAGGTAGGTAAATGAAAGCTTGTTTGCTTACGATTAAATTTATCAAATTTAATCGTTATTTGAGCATAATGATGTTGTGGTTCTTCAATGTTAATACTAACTAAAACACTTGCTTGAGCATTAGAAAAAGCGGAAAAACACAAAAAAACATAAAAAACACTGCTAATAGGTAATAAAAAATGCGAAACTTTAGACATAGTAAATTAGATTTCCTTTAGAAAAGTAAATGGTGTTGCTGTAGTTTAACGAGTAAAGAAAAAAAAAGCTCGATCAGAACATTATATTCGTATTTTATATGAAACTAACTAACAATCTATTTGATAATGTTGTAAATTATCATGTACGAACATCTAGATAGTTGACTTTTTTCTAGGATAAGTTACCAAATATAAGGGTTATTTTTTCATATGAAGATCAAAACTGTTGCTGCTAGCCAAATGCAGGTATTAACAAACAAACTTAATACGGCAATAGAATCTAGAGCATCACTTGAAGAGGATTTTAGTCATCAATCTAATTTGTTAACACAATTTATTATCAAATTATCTCAAGTATCTAAGGGCATAGATATAGAGCTAGACAACCGTTTAGCTCAACTTCGGCTGTTATTAACTAAATCAGCATCTATTACAGATATTGAATTAAAAATAGTCGAGATATCAAAACTATTACAACGTCACACAGTAACCAACGACAATAATATAACGCGACTGCATGAGCAATTTAATAATGCGGGACAAAGTTTACAAAAAATAAATGGCTTACCTGATGATTTACGACGTAAGTTACGTACTTTATTAACAGAAACACAATCAACTAAAAAGTGCATGATTCACTATATCCCTTTACTAAACAAACTGATAGAACTCTACGATAACTCTTTACGTTCAAAATTAGGTCTGCCTAAAGGGGCCTTACTTGCTACAGCACCTATAGATAAGACTCAATTAACAGATAATGAAAACTGTGAAGTTAATAGTGAGCTTATTGAACAAATATCAGTGTGTTTAAGTAAGTTGAATTTATCAACACAACATACAAAAGAATTGTTAGTGATTAATAAAAAACTTATTGATGAGACTAAACATAATGACGTATTACAGCATTTTATTGATATATTCGATCTTATTGTTGCCGACTATCAAAATGAACGTGAAAGTGCTAAAAACTTTTTAAATACCCTAAACGAAACCTTAACAACCGTACAAATATCGGTTAAAAAAACATTATTAACGTCTAGTGAATCACAAAATACTCATAATAAAATTAATGACAAACTGCAAAATCAATTACTGGATATAAGTAGTACGACAGAAGCGGCCATGTCATTAGAACACATAAAAGTTGATATTAATGTTAAACTAAGCAGTATTGCAGAAACATTAGAGACAAAGGTAAAATTTGAGCAGCTAAGTCAGCAAGCGTTAACAAGCAAACTCGATGACATGGCTAAAAAAGTTAAGAGTCTAGAAATGCAAAGCCAAAGTTTTGCTAAAAAATTGGCAGAAGAGCAACGCAGAAGTATGCAAGATGCGTTAACTAAATTAAGTAATCGCGCCGCATTTGACGAATACTTCACTCAAGCCATGGTGCGTTTTTATCATAAACCTTTTGATTTAGCGCTCGCAGTAGTTGATATTGATGACTTTAAGCATATTAATGATACCTACGGTCATACCGCAGGCGATAAAACCTTACAGGTAATTGCTAATACCATACAGAAGAAAGTAAGTGATAACGTTTTTGTTGCCCGTTATGGTGGAGAAGAGTTTGTACTTATCTACTCAAATAAGGAGAAAACCGTTTTAACCCATGAATTAAACCTTATAAATAAACATATTGCCCGCTTACCCTTTAAGTTTAAAAGTAATAGAGTGAGCATAACGCTATCAATAGGTTTTACTCATATTACTAAAAATGACAATATTCATACCGCATTCGAACGTGCAGACCAAGCCATGTACAAAGCTAAGTCACAAGGAAAAAACCAAGTGAGTTACCTTAAATGACCGTTATATATCTATTTTAGCACTTGTAAAATATTACAGTTAAGCAACATAAAAGGAGTTAATTATGCATACTCAGCTTAATCCTGTGGGCAATATGAACATTCTATCTCAGGCTGAAGTCGATCAGCTACAGCGCTCATCTACCAGTGAACTTTATAATCTTTATAGAAACTGCTCTCTAGCGGTTCTAAATGCCGGTAGTCATACCGATGATGCTGAAGTTATTTATCAACAGCATAAAGAATTTACTATCGAAGTATTAAGACGTGAGCGTGGCGTTAAAATAGAACTTAAAAACGCCCCCAAAAAGGCTTTTGTCGATGGCAAAATAATTAGAGGAATTCGCGAACACTTATCCGCGGTATTGCGTGATATTTTGTTTATTCATAATCGCTACCAAAACATGCACTGTGCTCCTGAAACATTAACCGATGCTACCTTTGGGATATTACGTAATGCAAATGCGATTTTACCCGAAACTGAACCGCGCTTAATCACGTGTTGGGGTGGCCACTCAATTAAACATAATGAATATAAATATACCAAAGCCGTTGGCTACCAATTAGGTTTACGAGATTTTAATATATGCACAGGTTGTGGCCCCGGCGCAATGAAAGGACCCATGAAAGGTGCAACGATTGGCCATGCTAAACAACGAAATAAAGAAGGTAGGTATTTAGGTTTAACTGAGCCCAGTATTATTGCTGCCGAGCCGCCTAACGCTATTGTTAATGAATTAGTGATAATGCCTGATATTGAAAAGCGTTTAGAAGCCTTTGTTCGCATGTCACACGGGATTATTATATTCCCTGGCGGTGCAGGTACAGCAGAAGAGTTACTTTACATTTTAGGTATTTTATTAAATGAAAAAAATGTTAGCCAAATATTACCTATTATTTTAACAGGCCCAAGTAGCGCTAGTGATTATTTCTCTGAGATTGATGCTTTTATTTGTGCAACTTTAGGTGAAAGAGCGCAGCAACTTTACCAAATAATTATTGATGATGCAGAAAAAGTAGCGCAAGTCATGTCTAAAGGCTTGGTAAAGGTACTTGATTACCGTAAAAAAACAGGTGATGCTTTTCATTTTAACTGGTCCATTGTCATTGAAAGTGATTTTCAGCAGCCATTTGAACCAAACCATGAAAACATGTCAGGATTAACGATTAGTTATGATCTACCAACAGCTAAGCTTGCGGCTAATTTACGTCGCGTTTTTTCGGGTATAGTGGCAGGTAATGTCAAATCCGGTGGTATTAAAACTATTAGAGAATTTGGCCCTTTCCAACTATCCGGTGATAAAAAAATAATGGCTTTAATGGACAAGTTACTGGCATCTTTTGTTAGTCAGCACCGCATGAAATTACCAGGCAGTGAATACATTCCTTGTTATAACGTTATTGAGGAATAATAAATGTCGACTCATTTAGTGTTAATTGATGCGTTAAACTTGATCCGTCGTATTTATGCGGTACAAGAGCGACCGTTTGTTCAAAATAAAATACAATTAAATGATGAGTTAGCAAATAAAACCCTAAAACAAGTCTTATTTAACACCCAAAATGCGTGTACTAACGCCTTGGAAAAAATACTAAAAAACCAACACGCCAGTCATGCACTTGCTGTGTTTGATAGTCAGCAACCCTGTTGGCGATATAAGCTATATGCTGACTATAAAAAAGGTCGTAAGAAGATGTCTCCACATCTTGCGGATGACTTACCGACTATTCAAGATGCTTTTTTACAACTAGGCGTTGATTCATTAGTGTCAGAAGAAGATGAAGCTGATGATCTTATCGCCACATTAGCAACAAAAATGGCGCTACATGGTCAACATGTCACCATTGTTTCAACCGATAAAGGGTTTCTCTCTTTATTAAGCCCTACGATTCATGTTTATGATTATTTTAATCGCCGTTATCTCGACGAGCAACATGTTAAAGATAAATTTGATATAAAACCAACACAGCTTATTGATTTATGGACATTAACCGGAGACAGTACTAATAAAATCCCTGGTGTCGCTGGTATAGGTCAAATAACGGCTGCCAGTTTACTTAATGAATATGGCTCATTAAATGCTATTTTAAATAGCACTGAACTTAAACCAACAATAAAAGAAAAACTTAACAATAGTACCGAGCAAATAGCGTTAAGCCGAAAGCTTCTCACGCTAAAACAAAATATTCCTCTTGGGTTTAACCTTAAAGATATTCGTTTTGGCTCCTAAATCAATAAGGTCGAAAACAATAACTCCTCCTGTTATCAAGTTTTTTAATGACCGGTTATCATTTTACCCATCAAAAATATATTTTAGAGATCAACAATGAACAAAAAGATCATCACTCGTACCCTGCTTGCTTTAGCTATTTATGGCGTTTTTGTTATCTTAGTGGTTGTCTTTTATGACGATAGCCCAGACAAAATGGTGTGGAAAGACAGAGAAACTTATAATCGTCAGTTTATTGCTAAGTTACAACTTGAGCAATTTACTTTTGAGCAAGCAATAACCGAATTGGGCAGTCCTGATATAACCGAAGCCAGAAAATTTTCTAATGATAAATTTCAAGTGATGTTTTACCGCACTCAGCATGTCAAATCTGATGGCATCACCACTCAAGACGAATGTACATTCTTATTATTTGTCAACGGCGTACTTGCAGAGATTGGTTTAGGTAATAATTACCCTAAAAGTTGGGGGATTATAAAAAATCATCAATAAATAAGCATAACACCACTTAATTTTAGACTAAAGTAAGCTTGATACAGACGTAGTTTAAGCCTAAAATATTCTGCTAAACTATCCTAATTACGTGTTTGTTGTTTTAAGTTAGGATAATAAGCTAGAGAATTTAAAAGTGAAAACTTTCAAACTCGCTTACCATTGATTTAAATGATATAAAGCGCATTATGACATTACTAAACAGTATCTCTTAGTTACTACGTTGATCGTTATTATCAAAATAACGTCAGCTTATACTAACTAAATCACTTTCCATTACAAGGCAAATAATATGACCAATCAAACCATCACAGTTATTCCAGGCGACGGTATTGGCCCAAGTATCATTGAAGCAACTATTAAAGTATTAGATAAAGCAGGCTGTAATTTTAACTATGAGTATGCTGATGCAGGTTTAACTGCGTTAGAAAACCATGGTGATTTAGTACCACAAGAAACACTAGACCTTATCGAGAAAAATAAAATAACGTTAAAGGGTCCATTAACTACACCTGTTGGTGAAGGCTTTACCTCAATCAATGTTACCTTACGTAAGCAATTTAAATTATACGCTAACTTACGTCCAGTACTTTCATTTAAAGGCACTAAAGCCCGCTATGAAAACATCGATATTTTAACCGTACGAGAAAATACCCAAGGTATGTATTCAGGTGCTGGCCAAGTAGTTTCTGAAGACGGTACGCAAGCTGAAGCCATGAGTATTGTGACACGCGATGGCGCTGAAAAAATATTAACATTTGCTTATGAAACTGCCCGCAAAGAAGGCCGTAAAAAAGTAACAGCAGTACATAAAGCTAACATTTTAAAATCAACGTCTGGTTTATTTTTAAAAGTTGCTCGTGAAGTGGCTGCACGCTACCCTGAGATCGAATCAACAGAAATGATTGTTGATAACTGTTGTATGCAATTAGTGATGAATCCTGAACAATTCGACGTTATCGTTACCACTAACCTTTTTGGTGATATTTTATCTGATTTATGTGCGGGTTTAGTCGGTGGTTTAGGTATGGCACCAGGCGCTAACATTGGTGAAGATTGTGCTATTTTTGAAGCAGTTCATGGTAGCGCACCAGATATTGCAGGTAAAAACTTAGCGAACCCTACCTCAGTAATTTTAGCTGCACTACAAATGCTTGAATACCTAGAGATGAGCGATAAAGCAGATATAATTAGAAAAGCACTAACTGATGTAATTGCTACTGGCGATCGCACTACACGTGATTTAGGCGGCACTCACGGTACTACTGACTTTACTGAAGCGCTTTTAGAAAGATTATAAGCAGAAAGTAATAAATTAATGAATTGCGAGGATAAAAAACACTCGCAATTCATAAGCTTTTTATTCTGAATAACCTAGATTAGTCTTGCATGCACCGTAATTTCTTCACGGTCATAATACAAATGTTTAGCGTACAATTCATACTTCACATTATGTTCACTAAACGCATCTTTAATTGTTTGCAAATCATTGTTAACTTGCTGATATCGCCCTTTCATGGGTAGCTTTAAGTTAAACATAGCCTCTTGGCAGTGACCATTTAGTAACCATTCGCTCATCAACTTAGCAACACGTTGTGGCTTTTCAATCATGTCACAAACAAGCCAATACACATTTTGCTTCGTCGGCAAGTATTTAAAGCCATCCATCATTTTATGTTTAACTTGTCCTGTTTCCATTAGAGATTCAGCCATAGGGCCATTATCAATAGCAGTGACCATCATACCTCGACGAACAAGTTGATATGTCCAACCGCCTGGTGCAGAGCCTAAATCAACAGCATTCATACCCGAGGTTAATCGTGTATCCCACTCATCTCGAGGAATAAAGTATAAAAAGGCTTCATCAAGTTTTAAAGTAGAGCGACTTGGCGATTGGCTAGGAAACTTAAGACGTGGGATCCCCATAACATGGGGCGAGCTATTTTGCGCTAAAGAAAAGCCTAGGATAACTTCTTGACCACTTAAAAATAATGCGTGCAATACTGAGCCATCTTGCTCTGGGTTAAATGAATCACCCTTTCCTGTTAACACTTTAGCTTTACGTAAACCTTGGCGCAGAGGTACGGTAAGTTTACGACAAAACTTACTTAACGCTTTACCATCATTAGTATCTGGCGTTTCCATACGTAAATCATCATATTGCCATTCAGTACCTAAGGCTTCAACAATGGCTTCAACACGATTATAGTCTGGTAATTCTATTTTATCTGTAAGCGTCACAAACCATTGTCTAGTAAAAATAAGACGTTTAAGGGGGAGTGTTTTTATTAACACTTCACCGTGAGCAGGATCATGTAAATGAAAAAGCACTACACCTTCATTTTTTTTCAGCTCTAAATAACCATACATTTCATTCCATGAAGCTTTTTCTTGGATTTCAGCTCCACATTCTTTTTCGAAACCTGGACGACAATATAAAACAATAGAAGTCATAAGTTAATTTTACCTTTAATTTTCGCACTCAACCGTTTCTTACCAAAGCCCGGTCGACAATATAATACGATAGAGGTCATAAGTTGTTTTTACCTTCAACTGACAATAGCAACCAAGCAATTGCCAATGATATTCCGCCAAATGGCGTCAGTTTACCAATAAGGGCAAAGCTGAAGAATGTTTTGATATAAATAGTGCCACTAAAGCACAAGATACCGACAAAAAAGCCAATACCTGCACCAAGCAATATTCTAGAGGGTACTTTAACTGATGAGCTACTGATAGCCCAAACCAGTGTCGCCAACAATGCCAGCGTATGAAATAACTGGTACTGCAGCGCAGTATTTAATCTTGATTGCACATTAATAGGTAGTACTTGTCCGCCATGGGCAAGCCAAGCGCCGAATAGTACAGAAAAGCAGCCGCTAACACCAACAAAAATCATTAAAAATTGAATAATTCTACTCTTAGTCCGTGTTTCTTTAATCATTGGCACTTTCTTCTCTAATAAATTTAACAATAGCACTCACAGCGGTTTCAATATGCTGCTGATGAGTATGGCCTGACTTCACCCGTGGCTTTAAACTGTGATCGCCATCAGGTAGAAAAACAGTGTGGCATAACGGTGAGACTTCATACTGTTCTATTTCAGTCTGAGAGCCTAAAGTATCACGATCGCCTTGAAGAATAAGTACTGATTTCTGCGTGTTTTGTAATGGCTCTAAACGAAGTTTATCTGGCTTCTTTGTCGGATGAAATGGATAGCCCAGACAAAAAACACCGTGAATAAGCATGGCTATATCATCATCACCGGCAATGGTTGCCGCCACACGTGATCCCATGGATTTACCGCCAATAAACAATGGCAGCAAAGCTTGATGACTATCGCTTACGGTTAAATCATTAATCACACGTTTATAACAAGCAATTAGTTTAGGCATTCTGTCAGGTGGATAACGCTTACCCAGCTCAATGCGTTTATCCATATAAGGAAAGTTAAAGCGCAATACATTAATATTTTCTTTATTTAATAAGGCACTGACTTGCACCATAAACTCATGATGCATATCAGCACCTGCGCCATGGGCAAAAACAATTTGCGCTATAGGGTTGTCTACTGTGTTTTCAATTGTACTAATCATGGTATTTTCCATAAACTAACCTAATTGACCGTCGGTAATTTTTTCTTGCTCTGCCGCTACCATATTAAGTAACCACAACCTAAATGCCTCTATTTTCCCTATGTCTTTTTGTGTTTCTCGACAAACGACAAAATAAGCATTTTTACTGACTAGCACATCATTAAAAGGACAAACTAAGCGCCCTGAATCTATATCTGGTTGAGCTAATGCACTATAAGCAAGCGCGATACCTTGCCCATATAAAGCCGCTTGCACCACCATAGCTGAATGGCTAAATATAGGACCATGATTAACATTAACCCCTTTAACATCCACTTGCTTACACCAACGCTTCCAGCCTTTACGTGAAGTATCATGCAACAATGTATGGTGCGTTAAATCACTCAAAGATAATAAAGGGGGCTTACCACTCGCGGCATTTTCTTGTAGCAGCAGCGGTGAACAAACGGGGATCAAATACTCAGTATGCAACTTATCAGCGTGAATATTAGGCCAACTACCACGGCCATAATATATAGCGACATCAACATCTTCTGTTAATGAATTTTCAGGTTGATCTACCGCCTTAATCCTTACATCAATATCTGGGTGTAAGACATTGAAGGCACTCAATCTAGGCACTAACCACTGGATCGCAAAACTTGCTTGAGAGCTAACTGTTATTGCCCCTTTAGCGCCGCGAGCTAACAATCGCTCGGTTGCCTCATAAAGAGAAGTAAAAAGATCTTTTATATCTAAATAATAGGACTGGCCTTCCTCGGTTAATAGTAAAGAGCGATTTTTTCGCATAAATAATTTAATACCTAAATACTCTTCCAATGCTTTTATTTGATGGCTAACTGCGGCTTGAGTCACAAAGAGCTCTTCAGCTGCCCGGGTAAAGCTAAGTTGCCTTGCTGAGGCTTCAAATGCACGCAATGCGTTTAATGGTGGGAGTCTACTAGCCAAGTGTCACCTAATTAAGTTTAAGATAAAACAAATAAATTGCATAAATAGTTAAAAATATAGCATAACAACTTATCATTAGTTTTTCTAATGAATGACATTAATAATCATCATTTTTATTTTTAAATTTTTTGCGTATTATAGCGCCTGTAGATGAAGGACATCATCTCAACACTTTAGAAAATACAAGTATAACCTGTGTGTCCCAACCCACACGTTATACTTATTTAGCAAAGTAAAAGCGAGAAAAGGTCCTAATAAATCTACCATCAAGCACATTATTTATTATTAGGTCTAATTTAGGAATACACCATGAAAAACACTAAAAGAAAACTCGCTATTGTTATAACAACGTTATCAACCGGTTTATTTGCATTAGTTAGCAACAGTTCAATGGCTCAAGCTACTGAATTACTTAAAGCCGAGCCTATTGAGCAAATAAGCTTATATCAAGAGGCGAAAGAAAGTTTAGCCTTGTCATTTACTCGTTTAACTATCAGCCAAAACATCAATAGTGAAGTAAAAGTAAATACAATGGCTAAACAACAGAACTCAGTTAATAAAAACTTTTCTGTCACGTTAACCAACGCTAACTTAATTTCAGAGTAGTTCAAATACAACACCATTTACAACACGAATATAAATGCTCGCACATTTAAACTAGTAAGGGCCGTAATACTAAGTATTACGGCCCTTTTCTTATTCAACGACGAATAGACAACAGACAAAAAACAAATCAATCAGTTATCAAAGGAGCAAACCCTTTAACTAAGTCATCAATGGCCTTCATTTGCGCTAAATAAGGTTCTAACTTGTCAAGTGGCAATGCACAAGGTCCGTCACATTTTGCGATAGACGGATCAGGGTGTGCTTCAATAAACAATCCTGCAATACCAATAGCCATACCGCTACGCGTTAACTGAGCAGCTTGTGCGCGTCGTCCATCAGCACTGTCTGTTCGCCCACCTGGTTTTTGCAGTGCGTGCGTCGCATCAAAAATAACCGGTGCGTATTGTCGCATTTCATCCATTGCTAACATATCAACCACAAGATTATTGTAACCATAACAACTACCACGTTCACAAAGAATGATATTCTCGTTACCCGCTTCGCCAAATTTGTTAATGATATGCTTCATTTCATGGGCGGCTAAAAATTGTGGCTTTTTCACATTAATCACTGCACCCGTTTTAGCCATAGCAACCACTAAATCAGTTTGTCTTGCTAAAAAGGCAGGGAGTTGAATAACATCAACCACTTCACTTACCGGTTGCGCCTGATACGCTTCATGAACATCGGTAATAATGGGGACATTAAAGGTCTTTTTAATTTCTTCAAATATTTTTAAACCTTCATCTAAGCCTGGTCCCCGATAGGAATGAACGGAGGAACGATTAGCTTTGTCAAAAGAGGCTTTGAACACGTAAGGTATATTGAGCTTTTGCGTCACTTCAACATAGTGCTCCGCAATTTTCATTGCTAAATCACGTGATTCAAGTACGTTCATTCCCCCAAATAATACAAATGGCTTATCATTAGCCACTTCTATACCGTTAACCGTCACTGATTTTATTGTCATAACCTTTCCTAAATAAAAAGTTCTACTAAAGAACCTTAAAAAGCATTCTTTAACAAATATACCAAAGTAAAGCTGTTACTTTACAAAAAATTAACTACCAATAATTCGCAACAACTGGCCACAAATCCACGCCATATAGGTGCCTAATGCATAGCCTAATACCGCCAATAGCACGCCTACAGGTGCTAGCGATGGATGAAATGCCGAAGCAATAACGGGTGCTGATGCCGCGCCGCCAATATTCGCTTTACTGCCCACGGCTAAATAAAAGATAGGCGCTTTAATGATTCGACCCACAATAAAGAGTAATGCAACATGCACTGCCATCCATATTAAACCGATAAGCACATATTTAGGCGCTTCAACTATTTGAGTCACATCCATATGTAAACCGATAGTGGCAACAAGAATATAAAGAAAACTACTTCCTATCTTAGAAGCGCCAACCGCTTCTAGCTGTCTGGCTTTGGTAAAAGAGAGCATTAGGCCAATAGTGGTCACCAACACAATAATCCAAAATAATTTACTGTGTAAACTAAATTTTTTCAGTTCTGGAAAATTCATTTGAAAATACGGCACTAAAAAATCGGCTGCTAGATGAGCAAAACCTGCAGCACCAAAGGCAATAGCGAGAATAAAAATAAAGTCTTTTAACTCCGGACGACGGGAATGCTCACGTTCAAAGGCTTCAACTCTATCAATTAATTTATCAATACCTGAGGTATCAGCGCCATTTTTAGCATCAATACGTTTATGATTAGCGGCAAAATAAAGTAAGCAAGCCATCCATAAATTGGCTACGATTATGTCTACCGTCACCATAATAGTGAATATTTTGCCATCAGCACCATAAATTTCTTTCATAGCCAGCATATTAGCGCCGCCACCAATCCAGCTACCGGCTAATGCGGCCATACCACGCCAAACAGCGTCAGGGCCGGTTACACCTAATAATTCAGGCCAAATTGCTGCAGTAGTTAATAAGGCAATAGGGCCGCCAATAACAACACCAACAGTGCCCGTAAAGAACATAATAATGGCTTTATTACCTAACGCACCAATGGCTTTAATATCAATACTTAAGGTGAGTAAAACAAGACAGGCAGGTAACAAATAATACTTTGCCACATCATCAATTTGGCTAACTTCTGCGCTAACAATACCAAAAGTATTTAATAGTGAAGGCAATAAATAACACATCAATAAGGCGGGAACGTACTTATAAAATTTTTGCCAGAGTGGGTGTTTACTATTTGAGCTGTAAAAAACGAACCCTAAAATTAGTGACAATACCCCTAAGACGGTAGCGTCATTAGTAATTAGTGGCATTGCCAGTGGTGCTGCTGACATCTAAACTCCTAGATATATTTATTTTGATATTTAACTGATTTATATGTAAATAATTTTAATGAAAAGTAGGCTCAGTTAAGGTGATATTATCAAGTTGAATTTTCAATAACTGTGCTGCCGGATCTTTTGGGCATTGTTCAACAAAATAACGGTAATCATCAACGGCTACTTTAAAGCAATCTAATTGGTGAAGCAAAAAACCACGATCGCGTCGCTGTAATGGGTCGTCAGGATTTAATGACAACAGCAAATCCACACACAACAAGGCTTTATCAAATGCGAGCTCACGAATTAATGCGTTTTTTAAGGCACTAAGGTGCTCTATTAAAATGGCCTGACGGTTCATCGTAGCAACTTCATGCTGGCTGGGATCACCTTCAAGATCATCTAAACATAAATCAAGTTCATGCCAATCAAGTGATTCACCCGTAACGGCATCAAAAATAATAGCATGTTGTTCATCACAACAAAGTCGTACCATCACTTTTGTTGGTACGAAGACTAGATCAGTGTCAAAACCACAAGCATTTATAATTTCACATACGAGTAGCGCCTTAACCATAGGAGACATTAGCCGCTGATTTAGGCTCGCTGCCACTTTAAATGAATCTAATGGCCAAACACTTCTGTGCTTATCAATAAATAAATGCTGATAGTAGAGCTCATTAAGCAAAATTTCTGCTTGTTCTAATGGCGACTCAATCTCTGCTATTACCGCCTGACATTGTTCAATAATTTTTTCTAAAGGATCAAGTGATTGATCTATTTGATCACTATCGTGCTTTATTGGTTGGCATACTATATCTTGAAAAACATGTTCTTCAAGTAATATTAAGGTTTCTAATAAATCTTTTTCGTCTGATTTTAATTCAGATAACAACAATGTATTCATAACAATTTATATCATTTTTTTAAATAATTAGACGAAAAAAAGTGGTTCGCGTGTCATCGCTAAGCGTACTATTAGCATAACCCACCCCATGGCTCCTAAATAACCAATAATTTGCATTGGCTTATTACGAGCAAGTTTTAAAGTGAAATAACCGGTAAATATATAAGCGGCTACTGCCAGTAGCTTTTCACCTAACCACAATTGCTCAATAGGATTAATTGAATATTGAACTGCCATCACAACACCAAAGGTTAATAGTAGCGTATCAATTATGTGTGGCGTTATTTTTACCCATTTAGCTTTCAACCGAGGTGAATTAGCTAATGTCCATATAAAGCGCAGCGTAAATAAACTAATACTCAGCACAGCTAAAGTCATATGCAGATGTTTAAACATAAAGGTTTCCTGTTTTCTGTAATTATCTATTGATTATAATAAGTTAAAAGCGAGGGTAAATAGCCCAAGAGATACGCTCATGTCCATTTAGGTCTTGCTTGGTTTGTACATTTTCATAGCCTAAATCAGTCAATATTGTTCTAACTGCATATCCTTGCTCAAAGCCATGTTCAAAAAATAATTTTCCTTCAGTATTTAAAAAACACCGTGCTTTATTAGCAATATGTTTTATATCGGCTAAGCCTTGTTCAGAGGAAACTAAAGCTGATTTAGGCTCAAAACGCACATCACCATGGCTTAAATTTAAATCGTCGCCATCAATATAAGGTGGGTTTGAAACGATAATATCAAATTTTTTATTTTTCGATATTCCCTTAAACCAATCACTTTGATAAATATCTACTTGTGTTAAATTAAGATCGTGTGCATTGCGTTGAGCAAGCGCTACGGCGCCGGGATTAAAATCTATCGCATCAATTTTCCACATTGCCTTTTCACTTGCCAGTGCAAGTGCTATTGCCCCTGTGCCGGTACCTAAATCTAAACAAGTTATGGCTTTATTCTCAGGGCAAAGCTCAAGCACTAGTTCTACTAGGGTTTCAGTATCAGGGCGAGGAATTAACGTGGCTTTGGATACAGTAAAAGGTAATGACCAAAACTCTTTTATACCGGTTATGTAGGCAATTGGCTCACCTTCTGCACGACGAGATAACAACTTTATAAATTCAAGCAGTTGTTCATCACTAAGCTTTTTTTCTGGCCAAGTAAATAAGTAGCTACGCGCTTTTTGTAACACTAAGCTTAATAAAATTTCCACATCAAGCTTGGCACTGTCAGAAATTTTAGCTAATGATTTTTGCCCTTGAATAGTTAGATTGGCGATAGAGTTATCACCAATCAAACGAAAGTGCATAGGATCTTTATTCAAATAAGATACAACTTAAATTATACAACTTAATTTATGCTTATCAATTAATGCTGTTCAGCAAGTTCTGCCAGTAAATCGGCTTGATTTTCTTGCATAATTGGTTCTAAGATCAATTGTAAGTTACCTTCCATAATATCGTTTAAGCGATACAAGGTAAGCGTAATACGGTGATCACTCATGCGCCCTTGTGGGAAGTTATAAGTACGAATACGCTCAGAGCGATCGCCACTAGCCACTAAATTACGACGCGATGATTCTTCTTCACCACGACGTTTTTCATCTTCGGCCTGTTGTAAGCGTGCTTGTAAAACCGACATAGCTTGTGCACGGTTTTTATGTTGTGAGCGTTGATCTTGACACTCAACTACCAATCCACTTGGAATATGGGTAATACGAATAGCCGAATCAGTTTTGTTAACATGCTGACCACCTGCGCCTGATGCACGGAAAGTATCCACTTTCAAATCAGCTTTATTAATTTCAATTGCATCAGCTTCAGGAATTTCAGGCATAACCACAACGGTACAAGCAGACGTGTGCACTCGACCTTGTGATTCAGTTTGTGGTACGCGTTGTACACGATGACCACCTGATTCAAATTTCATATAACCGAACACACCTTCGCCGTTAACCTTCATGATTATTTCTTTATAACCACCCTGCTCGCTTTCATTGGAATTCATTATTTCAATTTTCCAGCCTCGCTTTTCAGCATAACGACTGTACATTCTAAATAAATCACCCGCGAAAATAGCGGCTTCATCACCGCCTGCGCCTGCACGTATTTCTACAAAACAATTATTATCATCATTTGGATCGCGAGGTAATAATAGAATTTGTAATTCATCAGCTAGGCCAGCAAGCGCCTTTTTAGCGTCTTTATATTCTTCTTGCGCCATTTCACGCATGTCAGGGTCTTCGTCTTTTAGCATTGACTCTGCGGTAGCAAAATCATCCTCTGCACTTTTATAACGATTAAACACAGATGTCACTTCATCTAAGCGCTTAAACTCTTGAGATAAAGTGCGAAATTTGTCTTGGTTGCTAATAGTTTCAGGATCAGATAATAAGGCTTGAACTTCTTCAAAGCGCTCAACTAGCACTTCAAGCTTTTGGTAAACGGACGATTTCATTAAAATATTCTTTGTTTTAAATGAGGAAAAAACTAAATTGGCATTATTCTAACACAGTAAATTAATAGATAACGTAATGGTGGTGAAAATATCTTAAATGAACAGACCCACGCTACTTGAAGAGGAAAGATTCAGCTGGAATTAGAAATGCCTTTAGGTAAGGCATTGATTGAAGAGAATGGGTATTTGATGGCCATTCTTTTCATTTGTTTTGTCTAATTAGAGATACTTCTAATTTCAGTTAAGTTTACTATCTAAAATGATTACGGGGATAACGTGCTATTTTGAATCATTAATATTAAAAATATCACGAAGATAAATCAACTTATCTAACTCGCCGCCTTGGGCAGCTGATTGCAATGCACTCGTTGGCGCATGCATAAATTTATTAGTCAACTTAGTGGCTAACTCACCAATAATGGCTTCTGAATTCTTACCACTTTTTAATTGCAATAAAGCTTTTTCAAGTAGTTGATCACGTTCGTGTAAACACTGCTTACGAAAATTAACCACGGTATCTTGGGTATTTAAGCCGCGCATCCATGACATAAAACTGTCTGATTGATCATTAACAATACTTTCAGCTTCAACGGCAGCTTTACGTCGATTATCTAAATTTTGCGCGATAATGCTTTGTAAATCATCAACGGTATACAAGAACACATCTTCTAAATCGCCTACTTGCTCTTCAATATCACGAGGAACAGCTAAATCAACCATAAAAATAGGCTGATGGCGACGTTTACTCAGTGCTTGTTCTACCATACCTTTACCAATAATAGGTAAAGTAGAGCCTGTTGAACTAATAACAATATCAGCTTTGACCATATGTTCAGGGATTTGAGCTAAAGTAATAACGTCAGCACCAATCTGTTTAGCCATTTTTTCAGCGCGATCGATAGTGCGATTAGCAACAGTAATTTTGCCGACTTTATTTTCGTATAAATGTTTCGCAACAAGCTCAATGGTTTCGCCTGCACCCACCAGTAAAACTTTCACATTATCAAGGCTAGCAAAAATATGCTTAGCTAAATTAACACTGGCAAAAGCAACTGAAACTGCACTTGCGCCAATTTCTGTTTCCGTGCGAACTTGTTTCGCAGCGCCAAAAGTACGCTGGAATAATCGATCCATGACTAATGCCATTGAACCGGCAGCTTTAGCTTGGCTATAGGCTTGTTTCATTTGCCCTAAAATTTGCGGCTCGCCTAACACTAAAGAATCTAAACCACAGGCAACACGCATCATGTGATTAACGGCTTGTTGATCTTGATGCCAGTATAAGCTGGGTAGAATAATAGAGGCGGGGATATTATGATAACTTTCTAACCATTGAACGACACGTTCTTGCGTTAATTTTATATCACCCTCTTGAATAAGGTAGAGTTCAGTTCTATTACAAGTAGATAAAATAGCGACTTCACGACACTTTACCGCTGACAACATTTCTTGCAAGGCACTCGACAGTCTATCCGGGTTAAAGGATATCTTTTCTCTTACCGCAACAGGGGCGGTTTTGTGGTTAATTCCTACAGCAACAATGGACAATGTAATAAACCTATTGATAAAAAAAACAGAAGCTAACTTCAAACTAACGTTAGCTATTAGATTATACGTGAACAACCGTATTATTGCTCAAGATTAGACGTTAAAACATGATCTATAATAAAAATCATTAAAAAGATTAGGGTTTATTTGCGCTTTGTTCACTATTTTACAAAATACTCCCCCTAATTTAAAGCCCTCAAAGAAAACAAGTGTGTTGAATTGAGACCTTTGCTATGTTCAAATATCTTTATATTCACACGTCAGTACTCTTTAAATGACTAAGCACTCCCTTTATTTTTTTTTATTATTCATATTCTCTAGTGCAACTTTACCTGGCTGTGCAACAAAACCAACTAATGACTCATCTACGTTAATTGTTCAGCAAAGCGCTATGCAAAGAGCCGCAAAGCTAACACAAATTGATCAGTGGCACATTCGCGGAAAAATAGCGTTTATAGAGCAAATTAACGATCAAAAAAGTAAACGAGAAAGCGCTACGATTGCATGGCGAGTAAATGAAAAAGATCAAACTCAAGAACTTAATTTAACAAGCTACTTGGGAATTAACGTACTTCATCTAGCGTCAGAACATAATCAGCACTTAATTAAAGTCAATGGTAAAGAATATAGGGCTAATAATCTGGCCCAATTAGTGTATTCTCTTACGGGGTTAACCTTACCAACCAAAGCATTAACTTTTTGGTTAAAAGGACTGCCCTATCAATCAAACGATCAAATAAAACTATCGGCTGAAACTCAGTTACCTGTTACTTTAACAAGCCTGTTCGAGAATATTGAATGGCACATCGGCTATAGTAAATACCAAGTGTTTGATGGGGTAAAAATGGCCACTCAATTCACCATAAAAAAAGACGGTTTATTAATTAAAATAGCCATTAAAAAATGGTCTCTAACAAACTGATTTATTAAAAATGATAAAAACATACATAAACCAACCTTATAAATTCCCAGCTCCCGCAAAGCTAAACTTATTTTTACATGTCGTTGGGCAACGTAATGACGGCTACCATGAATTAGAAACCTTATTTCAATTTCTTGATTACAGTGACACTATTGAAATAACCGTAACGACAAACTCAGACATAATATTACTAACCCCCCTTGACGGTGTAGATAACGAAGATAATTTAATTGTTAAGGCAGCTAAATTATTACAAGAAAAAGTATTTCAACAGAAACATAAACACCATGAAAAACCGCTTTTAGGTGCCAAAATAAGCATAGAGAAAATACTCCCTATGGGGGGAGGCTTAGGTGGCGGCTCGTCTAATGCAGCAACCATATTAGTTGCCCTTAATGCCCTTTGGCAATGCGAATTCTCTGCTGAACAACTCGCAGGTTTTGGCTTGAGCTTAGGTGCTGACGTTCCCATATTCGTCCAGGGTTTTGCTGCTTTCGCCCAAGGCATTGGCGAGAAACTAACGCCTGTTCAGCCAGAAGAATGTTGGTATTTAGTAAGTAAACCTGATTGCAGTATTTCAACAGCCAGTGTATTCAAATCAACAGACTTACCAAGAGCCACAGCAAAATTAATCCATAAAGACTTTAATAATCCTTATCGTGATGATTTATTTAAAGATTGCCGACTTAATAATGGCAAGTATCATAATGATTGCCAAACCATGGTAATAAAACATTACGATAAGGTTGCTAACCTACTCGCTTGGTTGATAGAATACGCGCCGTCTAGAATGACAGGTACTGGAGCGTGTGTATTTTCATGTTTTGCCAGTAAACAAGCGGCATATGATCTACAAGTTCGACTTCCTAAAGGGATAAATTCATTTATCGCCAAAGGGTTAAATAAGTCGTTACTATTGCCTGTTATTGAAGATTTAGTTAAATAAGAAAAGTAAACTACATTTGCTGAAATTAGCCGTTACAGCTATCGTTAATTTTAGCTCTTTACAGCTCGGTGTTTATTACCACAACGATAAACAAAGAGTATATTTTAATGTCAAAAGTTTCTGAGGAACTGACAGTGCCTGACATGAAGATTTTTGCGGGTAATGCCACCCCTGAACTGGCCAAACAAATTGCAAATCGCTTATACATTACTCTAGGCGAGGCCAAAATTGGCAGTTTTAGTGATGGTGAAATAAGTTTTGAAATACATGAAAATGTTCGCGGTAGCGATGTTTTTATCATTCAATCAACCTGTGCTCCAACCAATGACAACTTAATGGAACTAATCGTGATGATCGACGCATTCCGTCGCGCATCAGCAGGAAGAATTACTGCGGTTATTCCTTATTTTGGTTATGCTCGCCAAGATAGACGTGTACGTAGTGCACGTGTACCCATTACAGCAAAGGTAGTTGCTGATTTCTTATCAAGTGTGGGTGTTGACCGAGTATTAACGGTTGATCTACACGCAGAACAAATTCAAGGTTTCTTCGACGTTCCTGTTGATAATGCTTTTGGTACGCCTATTTTATTAGAAGATATGAAAAACCGTGAATTAGATAATCCGGTTGTAGTTTCTCCTGATATTGGTGGTGTTGTACGTGCTCGTGCAGTAGCGAAATTATTAAATGATGCCGATTTAGCCATTATTGATAAACGTCGTCCTAAAGCCAACGTTGCTCAAGTGATGCATATCATTGGTGATGTCGAAGGTCGTGACTGTATCATTGTTGATGATATGATCGATACTGGTGGTACATTAGCAAAAGCGGCTGAAGCTCTTAAAAAACATGGTGCAAAACGTGTTATTGCTTATGCTACTCACCCAGTTTTATCGGGTAATGCTGCTGAAAACCTAAGAACTTCTGTGATTGATGAATTGGTCGTTACTGATTCAATTCCATTATCAGACGAAATTAAAAAGCTTAAAATGGTACGCCAACTTACGTTAAGTGGCATGCTAAGTGAAGCTATTCGTAGAGTATGTAACGAAGAATCTATTTCAGCTATGTTTGAAAATTAATCATTCACTAGCTTAAGATCATTTAAAGCCGATATTATTTAGTTAATATCGGCTTTTTTATTGAGTGTTTTTTATCACCTATAAGTAATAATCAATAGCTTTAGCCTACCTGTAGTGTTATTATTCCGCGCCTTTTTTATCTAATATGGCTTCTTTTATTAGCTTTTATTAGCTTTTATTAGCTTTTAGTTAGTAACCTAAATAAATAAAAAAGGTATATCCTTGTTTTTGGTCGCAAAAAACAAGACTACATTTTACTTATATAATATAAGAGTATACATCATGACTGATTTATTTACTTTGGATGCAGAAC
>TARA_R110001583_G_scaffold67490_3_pt1 | contig 22112 bp, 18 predicted proteins | sample TARA_R110001583 | Tara Oceans TARA_R110001583 (sample SAMEA4398432) | marine metagenome | biome: Polar Biome; feature: [MES] marine water layer (ENVO:01000295) within the mesopelagic zone...; material: water (ENVO:00002006), including particulate matter (ENVO:01000060) such as...... | reverse complement strand
GATGAGCAATAAATAAAAGAATCGAAATGTCATAATATAATGATTCCCATAAGTTCGAATGCAGTTTTCTAAATTTTAGTTTCAATTCATGATAACGGATCATCGTTAATGAAGGAATGATCATTAACTATTTTCTTTTTATTTGATTAACCTAAATTAAATTTATAAAATCTTAAATTTAATTTAGGTTAAGATTAGTTAGGATATTTTTCGCGAATTTTTAAAAAATCGGATAAATTATCTTGCATTAATGTCACCAATAAAGGGTCAAAATGTAGGCCTTTTTGTTCATCAAAAAGTGCTAGGATTTTATCCAGAGGCCATGCTTTTTTGTAAACTCTTTCACTGCCTAAAGCATCAAACACATCTGCAATAGCAGTAATTCGACCATAGATATGGATATCTTCTCCGTTTAATTTCTGTGGGTAACCAGTACCATTCCATTTTTCATGATGATGGTAGGCAATGATAGCCGCCGCTTTTAATACTGGGCGAGATGAATGATTAAGTAAATTAAATCCTAATTCGGCATGTGTCTTCATCACTTCAAATTCATCTTCAGTTAATTTTCCTGGTTTTTTTAAAATAGAATCGGGTATACCGACTTTACCGATATCATGCATAGGAGACGCCAATTTAATCAATTCAGCTTCTTTACAATCTAAGCCTACAAGTCTTGCCAACAGCTCGGAATATTCAGCAACACGGCGTACATGATCTCCTGTTTCTTTGGAGCGAGTTTCGCCAATTTCCCCCATGGTATAAATAATTTCTTTTTGAGTATCGTGTATTTCTGCGTTGAGATTAATCACTTCACTGATATCTGAGCCATATACAACGACACCATCTAGTTCCATGGAGCCTCGAATGATTAATGAATAAGTGTGCCCACTATCGAGAGAGAGGGTATGTGTTTCAATTTTTTCCCGTTTAATAATGTCGTTAATATCATTATCAATCAAATCATTAAATTGGGTTATCTCGGCGAATAATTTTTGAGCTGGTTGGTTGGAAAAGGCAAGAGAATTATCTGCTTTAAAGATAAAAACAGGTTGTGGGTTGTAACGTGGTAAAAAATTGACAAACAAATTTTCTTGAGCTGCTTGGCTTGGTTTTTTAAAAAAATGCGTGATCGAACATTTATAGGTTAATCCCGAATAAAGTAAAATCAAGGCAATGGGAATTAAAAGAAGCCCCCACATATGCGTACCAATGCTTAACATGATGGTTGCGAGTATAACACGCAGGTTACTTTCAAACTGACTGAGATTAATTAACATAACTTATTCTTTTTAAAGGGACACTCAAAAAGAATAAGTCAAAAAACAAATGTTGCAACTTAATAACAGAAAAATATTAACTTTTAAAGTTTATCAATGCATTAGGAAATGCTGTTGACCAATAATTCCCTTGCATTAGCCAGTGTATGTTCGGTGATATTGTCACCACCCAATAATCTTGCTAATTCATTAAGACGATCCTGTTCTGACAGTTTCACCATGTTGGTATTGGTGTTTTTTCCGTTACTTTGTTTAGTGACAAACATTTGTTGATGCCCGTTACCTGCCACTTGTGGAAGATGCGTGACACAGAATATTTGTGTATTTTCCCCTAATGAGCGCAATAACTTTCCTACGACTGAGGCTGTTGCACCACTGATTCCGACATCTACCTCATCAAATATTAGGGTAGGGGTCGCGACACGCTGACTAATGATAACTTGCATCGCTAAACCAATGCGTGACAATTCCCCTCCTGAAGCCACTTTTGCTAAATTTTGTAGTGTTTGCCCTGCATTGGTTTTCACTTGAAATTCAATATTATCAAGACCTAGTGGGCTTAATGAATGGTTGCTGTTTTCCGTCATTTCGATATGAAAAATACCTTCTTGCATATTCAATTTTTGGATGCTCTCAGTAATTTTTTTACTGAGCTCTTTGGCATAACGGCTTCGGCTTTTGCTTAATTTTTTAGCGTGTTGATAATATGTTTTTTCTGCAATCTCTAAATCACTAGTGAGTTGCTCTATTTGTAGCTCACTACTATTAAGTTGTTTAAATTCTTTGTTTAACTTTTGATGATGTTCATATAGAAATTCTGGTTGGACTTGATGCTTTCTAGCTAAGGATAAAGCATCACTCATGCGAGTTTCCAGTTGCTCAAATTGTTCAGGATCAAGCTCTAGGTTTTCACTAAAATTGCGTAATTCATAACAAGCATCTTCTATTTGAATAAGCGAATCTTGTAACGTCGTAATGATATTTTCTAGATTTTTATCATTTTCAACTTGTGACTCAAGGGCACTAACGCTACTACGCAATAACGTTAATGCATCAACTTCGTCACCTTCGCTTAGTTTGTTTAACGTTAATTGGCAACTTTCTAACAAAGCACCACTATTAGCCAAGCGTTTATGTTCAGTTTCAATTTGTTGAAATTCATCTTCAGCTAAAGAAAATTCTTCAAACTCTTGAATTTGATACTCTAATAATTGTTTACGGGCTTGCTTCTCTTGTTGGTTTAATTGTTGTTGTTTGAGTTGTTTGTTTAAAAAATGCCAACCTTGATAGGTATCTTTTACTTTCTGTAATAATTGATGATGGGCTGCATATTCATCAATAATGGAAAGTTGAATATCACTTTTTAGTAGACTCTGGTGAGCATGTTGGCCATGAATATTAACTAATAATTGCCCTAAACTTTTGAGTTGAGAGACGGGTACAGGGGTGCCATTAATATAAGCGCGAGAACGGCCTTCTTTATTTACGGTGCGACGTAATAAGCATTCGTTTATATCATCTTCGCTTTCGAGGTCATTATTCACTAACCACTGTTTGGCGTGTGGTGTGTCACTTAACGTAAAACGAGCACTAATTTCTGCTTTATCTGTGCCAACTCTGACCATATTAGCATCTGCCCGTGAACCTAGGCATAAGCCAAGCGCATCAATCGCAATTGATTTACCTGCACCTGTCTCACCAGTGATGGTGGTCATTCCATGACCAAATTCTAGTTCTAAAAATTGTACAATTGCAAAATGTTGAACGGTTAATTGATTAAGCATTTTTTACACCACCTCTTTACTGTTTATAAATACAGTTTAGTACTGTTTTTTTAAACAGTAAAGAGGTGTGTGAGTTTTATTTTATTATTGTCTAAAATCGGCACTATTATTCATAATAAAGAATAAAACTCAAAAAATTAGAATTGCATAAAATCATTTAAAAATGGGAAAAAAGTGTACGCAGTAAAACAAATTAACCAAAACCAAGCGCTTAAACTTAACCTTTGTAATGATAATTCTATTTTCTCAATGTTAGGTGCGTTGCCATTACCTAAGCTTGGATAGGTCATTTTTTTATTTTGATAAAGACGCACCCCGCCAAGTTCTAATTGCATCCCTATCGCGAAAGTAGAGAGCATCAATCCAGAGGAAAAATGATGCCAAAGTAAACTTTGTTTGAATTTTAATGGTATGTTTTTTATTGGTTTATCATATAACGAGAACGTAAGGCTCATTAGCAGGTGCACTGGAAATATCATTAGCGTATAAAGAAGGCTTGGAATTGCGGTTAATGTTTTGAAATGCTCATCTTTAGCATTCCATTGTTGCGCACAAATTTGCACTGTACGATAGAATATTGCGCCATAAATACCGATTGCCAAATACCAAAAAATAACTGCAAACCATGAAGCTGAGAGTTGCAATACCATAGACTCTATAGTGGCTTTATTAACCCCCATTAATGAAAGCGGTTTAGTATCTCGTTGTGTTACTGTTGATAATTTAAATTTTGCTTGGGCTAATTTATTATCTTTTAGTGCACGACTTACCTGCATGTAGACAAGTTTTTTATCGTGCCAGGAAAGCATAATAAATAGTATCAATATATCGATAAAAATAGGTTGGAAAACAATATTATAAAGCTGACTTATAATAATAATAATAGGGAAGTAAATGAGACTAATGGATAACAAACTGGCTAATCGTTTATAACTATCACTGCGATCTTCTAAATTAACTTTTTTTGCTATCTGTTTAAAAATTAATTCTATCGCTGACAGTGGGTTGAGATCTTTGGGTAGTGATACAAAAAAAGAGAGCAATGAAACGCATATTATTGAAAAATACACGCTATATTGCTCTATAAAGCTGATGATATTGTCCATTTAATTTATTCTATTAATAATAGCTTCTACCAGCACTGAGGCATTTTTAGCTGCTATTGGAAGATATTGCTCAAATGAGAGCTCCGATTTTTTCCCTGCAATATCAGATAAAGAGCGGATTATTACAAATGGGACTTTAAACTGATGGCATACCTGTGCGATCGCTGCAGCTTCCATTTCGCAGGCTGCCATTGTAGGAAAATTATTACGCGCTATCTGAGCCTTTTCTGGGGCAGCCATAAAAATATCACCCGTACAGATCAGACCTTGAATAATTTTAAGGCTTTGTAATGTTTCAGCTGCATCCTGTGCAATGTCAATTAATTTTTGGTCTGCTTCAAAGGCCGCTGGGAGTTGTGCCATTTGGCCAATTTCATAACCAAATGCGGTTAAATCTACGTCATGAAAACGGACTTCGGTAGAAATAACGATATCACCCACATTTAAACTTGTGTCATAACCGCCTGCAGAACCAGTATTAATGATAGTATCTGGTTGAAACCGTTCTAATAACAAGGTCGTGGCAATGGATGCAGCGACTTTACCAATACCTGATTTTGTTAAGATCACATCTTTACCATTAAGTTTGCCTTGGTAAAACTCACAACCCGCAATTATGGTTGTTTCACTATTTTCTAATTTGTCTTTTAGAATGCTTACTTCTTCATCCATTGCACCAATAATGCCTATTTTCATTGCTTAACTCTCTGTAAATTCATCATTAAAGCTTAATGTTAGCACAATCCTGCCAACTTCTTCACTGAATGGTTTTTTTGTGTCGATTAACTGTGTAAAATCGTTAACTATATTTATAAAAACCATTAAATGATTAGGGAACACACATAGCTATGAATGCTTTATTAGAAGATTTAAAGGCGCGCGGCCTGGTTGCTCAAACAACAGCCGATGAAGAGTTACATGAACATTTATCAAGTGGTTGCCAAACGCTTTATTGTGGTTTTGATCCAACGGCAGATAGCTTACATATTGGCAGTTTAGTGCCTCTGTTAACCTTGAAACGTTTTCAGGAAGCAGGCCATAAACCTCTTGCATTAGTAGGCGGTGCGACAGGCTTAATTGGTGATCCAAGTTTTAAAGCTGCAGAGCGTAAACTTAATACCGATGATGTGGTTGAAAATTGGGTTGCTAAAATCAAAAAGCAAGTGAGTGCTTTTATTGAATTTGGTGATCAAGAAAATGCAGCAGAAGTGGTCAACAACCTTGATTGGATTGGTGAAATGGACGCTATTTCATTCTTGAGAGATGTTGGTAAGCACTTTAGTGTCAATGCAATGATTCAAAAAGAATCTGTAAAACAACGTATTGACCGAGAAGGTGCGGGCATTTCTTTTACTGAATTTAGCTATATGTTACTGCAGTCTTATGATTTTGCTGCACTTAATAAAATGAATGGTTGTTCTTTACAAATTGGAGGGTCTGACCAATGGGGTAATATTACCGGCGGTATTGATCTTACTCGTCGTATGAATCAAGAGAAAGTATTTGGTTTGACATTACCACTAGTTACCAAAGCAGATGGTACAAAATTTGGTAAAACTGAATCAGGCACTATTTGGTTAGATCCAACAAAAACATCTCCTTATGCATTCTTTCAATTCTGGATCACTACATTAGATGCAGATGTATACAAATTCCTACGCTACTTTACTTTTCTTTCAATAACAGAAATAGAAGCCATTGAAGCAAATGACAAAGAAATTCAAGGTCGCCCACTTGGACAAGGTATTTTAGCGAAAGAAGTGACCCGCTTAGTACATGGTGAAGAAGGTTTAGCCTCGGCTGAACGTATCACAGAAGCGTTATTCTCTGGCGATTTAAGCACCTTAAGTGAGTCAGATTTGGTGCAACTTGCACAAGATGGTTTGCCTACAACAGAAGTGGATGAGTCAAACAAAAGTTTAGTAGAACTATTAACGAGTTGTGAATTAGCGAAATCAAACAAAATGGCACGTGAGTTCATTAATAATGGTGCGGTAAGCATTAATGGTGTTAAGGTCACGGATAGTGAAATGCAATTAGATAAAGCAGATGCTTTATTTGCAAAATACACTGTGATTAAACGTGGTAAAAGACTCTTTAATTTATTTATTTGGAAATAACATGTCGATTAAAAAACTAACTAAAAAGGCCTCTATTGCTGCATTAACCTTGCTTTCTAGTGCATTAATGGTCAATGCAAACGCGCAAGATATTGATCAAGAGAATTGGATTGACCTGAGTGATCCAAGTGCGATTTATTCTGGTGTAGGCATTGCTGGTGGTACAGAAGGTATTGATGTTTCTGCTAAATATGGGGGTTATTTAAATGGCCAATATAAACATCAAATCGCAGTAGAGGCGATGAACGACCTTGAATATTACAATATTAATTATAAAGTATTAAATGCAAGTAGCCTGTCTGGTTTTACGCTTGAAAGTACTTGGGATAGAGATTTTTGGGGAATGGAAGATGTCAATGATTCTTCATTTGGTGTTTTTGCCAAAATACCATTAATTGAAAATCAGCTATACGTTCATCCTAAAGTAAACCTCGGTGTATTATGGGGGGATGATGTTGAATCTACTACCTATATTAAATTTGATGCAACGACGCGTTATAAATTCAATAATATCTTCTGGGCTGGTATAACACCAACTTATACCTATGCGACAAAAGGTCGTGATATTAATGACTGGCAAGGTACTTTAGAGGCTGGTGTGCAGCTTTCTTCTGCTTTTTCGCTTGCAGCTCATGTTAATGATGATGAAGAGTTTTGGGCTGATGTTTTATTTCTGTTTTAGTATGACGGTGGTTTAAACAGAAAATCGTACAAGGTCACTTATTAGTGACCTTTTTTGACTTTTCAATAACAAAAAGTGTGGTAAGTGTCACAAGTAACGTCTATTATAAAATTACCTTTCATATAGCAGTACGCTAAAATTAAAGTCTCGCACCATTTTGGAACTATTTTATAATGTTTAGACGGTATTCATCACTTTTCTTGTGTTTGTTATTTTCTGTAAACGCTTTCGCGGCTCTAAATGAATCATCTAAACCGAGTAGCATTACTGTTTATTTAGATCAGAATATGCCTTATTCTGGCTTTAATTCATCTCAAAAAGCAGTTGGATTGTATGCGGATTATTGGCTGGCTTGGTCTTTGAGCTCTGGTATTCCTGTTCAACTAATACCTTATCAACAACAAGATTTAAATACGCTTTTATTAACAGATAATACCTCAATATATAGTGCCTTATCCCTGCAAACAGAAACAGATAATTTATTAGAAACGCCTTTAGTCTCCATTCATATTGATTTTTTTCATCTGCCTTATAATAGTAATATTATCAACCAAGCATTATCAGATAACAAAACAGCTGTGACTATTGGTGGATTGTTACCACAAGCTAAACAATTACCATTACTTAAAAACAAAAAAAATGTAACTTATAAAGAATATCCTGGTTTATTAGAGTTATTTCTTGACCTATATAACGATAAGCTTGATGCCTTAGTATTGTTTGATATTGGAAAAGAAAATAGTGGTTTATTATCCATTTTAATAGGATCATTTTTAAAGAAAAGTTCCATTAATAATGAAAATAATCAACTTGTTGCATACCTACCATCAGAAAAACAAGTGATTTCAGAGTGGATTCAATGGGCCAACCAATCCGCAACGCTAAACATTAAAATGCAAGAGGCTTTGGCTGATATAAAGAAGCCCTGGTGGGGAACTTCATTGGGCATGGGGCGCAATATATTTTTAGTCTGTGCACTGATGCTTATTTTGTTAATCATTAACCGATCTAGACGTAAAAAAGATTATCAGTTTAAAGATGTTCTTGATTCTTCTCCTTTTCCTATGGCTATTTTAACATTAGATGGTAGTACCATTTATTACCTTAATGATGAAGTTAAGTCTCTGTTTCCTTTTATAAAAAATAAAAATCAATATTTGTTCGAAGATGCCGAAAATCAGTTGTTATTATCAAGCTTTATCAACAAAGCAAGTCATCAAACGGTTATTGAAAATGGTTTAGTTCGCTTGATTGTAGATGATTCATTTCATGATATTGAAATTTTCGCCAAACGCACTCACTATCAACGTCAAACTGCTTGGTTATGCCACTTGAAGGATGTGACTGCTTTATTACGTGCGGAACGTAAATTAAAAGAAGAAAGAGAATTATTACGCAAGGTACTTGATTCTATTCCGGAACAAATCTCATTTAAGTCTATTAAAGGCTCTATTATTGGATGTAATACTGCTTGGGCTGCCGCAAATAATACTACCGTAGGTTATGCGACAGGTCGAAGTGTTACCGATATGATGCCACCCGTAGTGCTTAAAAAACAAAACCAACAGGAGGCCGCTGTCTGGGTTGGAGAAACCTTTAATGCACAGGAATGGATTCAACAGCCGAAGTCTAGTGATTTGACTTTGATTAACGTCACTAAAGTGCCCCTATATAATGATAAAGGAGGCATTTTTGCTATTTTATCAATTGATAGTGATATCACCGCATTACATAATTTAACGGCACAGTTGAAAGATGAAAATTTACAACGAAAAGAAACTGAAAAAGCACTTTCTAAACAGAGTGTTTTATTAAGTACAGTATTTGCTGCCAGTTATGATCCCATTGGTTTGTTAGATCATGAGGGAAGAATTATTGGTGCTAATAGTTCTTTTGCTAAGCTAATGAACGCTAATACCGATGATATTGTTGGTAAATTACAAAGTGAAGTACTCTCACCCGATAGACAAGATTGGGCTGAACGACAAAACCAAGAAATGCTTAAATCTGGCGAGCCTATTACTTTTGAAGAGGTTCTCTTTAATGGAAGTAGCCGAACTTGGTATGAAGTGCACAAATCCCCATTTTATGATGAAGAAAGTAATTCTCGTGGAATCGTTATCATGGCGCGAGATATTACGGCACATAAATTAACCGAAGAAAAGCTCAGTTCCGATGCTTCTGATTTCGAACAAAAGATGCTAAATGATCAACTAACAAATATTGCTAATAGACGCTCCTTTGATGAGCGCTTTGCTAAACTATGGCAACAGTGTATCTATGAACAAGAAATGCTCTCAATAGTGATGTGTGATATCGATTATTTCAAACCTTACAATGATAATTATGGACACCAAATGGGGGACGAAGCCTTAAAAATAATCGCTTCAACATTACAGAGTGTGACACATGAAGTAGGAGGCTTTGTTGCTCGTTATGGTGGAGAAGAATTTGTTATTATTATTAAAGGAGGTAATGCAACAAAAGTATATCGTGCTGTTGAGAAAATTCATGCAGCGATTAAAGAAACAAAAGTAGAGCATTTATACTCTGAGGTGGATGAATATATAACCATGAGTCTGGGGCTTTCGAGTATTTTCCCAAGTGATCTGAATACCATGAATATGCTGGTGGCTGAAGCTGATGCTGCGTTGTATGATGCGAAGATTTCAGGTCGAGACCAAATTAGTGTACATGAATAACAATTAATAATTGTAAGAACAAAACAATAAGGGGCTCGCTGAGCCCCTTATTAGTTAAACTTGAGATTAGGCTTGATAGCCATTTTTAATGCCTTTGGTGGTAATGGAAACGGCATCATGAGCATGCAAACTTTCATAATGATTTACGCGTAACCAAAAATCATCAAATTTACTTTCCAGATGAAGTGCATATTGAAGTTGTCGTGCAGCGTCTTCACAAAACATCAAGTTTTGGCCATTCAAACGTGCAAACTCTTGTTCATCTTCGCGTTTTACGGCAGCTTGAACAGGGGTTTTTAGTGTGTTTTCGATAATATCAATTAATTCAATCACTGGAAATGAGCGATTAGTTTCATTTAATTTAACTTTAACTTCAACCACACTACGTTGGCTATGTGGTGTTGCAACAATACCCTGTGTAGATCCTAACCACTCCAAAATTTCAGCTTTTTCAATGTGCTCTTGTGCTGCATATTTTTCAGCAAAGCTGTTTTGAATAAGTTGTCTAGCGAGGGCTGCCGAACAAGGGCATGTAGATGAATAAGGGACACTAACCTGTAATTCAACTTTAAATTGACCTTCTATTAATTGACCAATTAAGACAACCGGGTAAGCTTTCCAACCACGTTTGTCACTGATCAATGATTTACGTCGAAGATGATAATCAAAGGAAAATTTTACGAATGCTTCTTGGCTAATATCATTATGACTTTCAATAAATCCCTCTAGTAACCTTATTAGCGTATCTAAAGTCAATTCTGATTCAGTTGATAACTGGTCTAGTTGTAAATATAAACGAGACATGTGAATGCCTTTCGCTTTAGCATCACCTAGATTAACGAACAATTCAGCACTTACGCTCACTTGTTGTGGTGCACAGTCATCTGTTTGTACCATCAATGGTAATTCAATGTTGCTCATCCCAACCCGATCAAGTTTACCTTCGGTTTGAGCCTGTGCGCTATTTGCTATATCTGGCATTGCCATGAGGAAAAACTCCCTTCAGAACGATATTAAAATTAGTAAATTTAGGCGGAGCATTATAAACGTGTTCTCCTTAATTAAAAACCTCCAAATGAAAAGGATTATCAGTGATTGCTTAAAGTGCCTGTTTATTGAGCATAAAAAGGGAGCTTAAGTAAATAATTAAAAATTAATTAGCAAAATGTGTAAGAACTTGAGTAAATGAAAGGCAATATTGCTTACAATTGTTTTTTATTTTCAAATGAGAGTCGCATGAGTATATTTAATTTAAAAACCTGGGTGCATTTTTATGTTGCCCTTTTGAGGAAATTAGGTGCATTTCGTTTTAGTATATTACTTGCATTCGCCATAATTATTGCAGACACAGCACTACAGATGGGACTTGCATTCTACTTTAATGACTCCCTTGATATCATAGATATTTCTCGTTCCTTTATTCTCAGTTTAGTGATTACGCCTTGGGCTGTGTATTTTTTAACGGTGGTAGTCGGGGATCTTGAAGAAGCAAGACAACGTCTGGGTAATACGGTTTCTCGTTTGCAAGATCTGTTAGCAAAAGATCAACAAAAAACACACGAACTTGAACTAGAAATTATTGAACGTCAGAAGAGTCAAAAATTACTAGAAGAACATACGATTTTACTGCATTCTTTTTTAGAGACATCCCCTGATTTTTTCTTCCATCGAGATCTAAAAGGTGCATTTGTAAGTTGTAATAAAGCAATGGAACAAGTCACTGGGCGTACCGAAGCTCAATTAATTGGTTTAACCCCTTTTGATATTTTTTCAGAAGAGTATGCAACAGAAGCGGTAAATCGCGATAAAAAAGCACAAGAAACAGAGCAAGAGCAAATTCATGAACATTGGTTTCATTATCCCAATGGAAGCAAGGCCTATTTCGAAGTGCGTGCTTTACCTTTATATAACCTTAAACATGAGTGCGTAGGCATCATTGGCTTTGGACGTGACATTACCGATCGTAAAAAACACCAAGAATACTTAGAGAAAGCCAGTCGCGATAAAACCACTTTTATTTCAACGATTAGCCACGAGTTGCGAACCCCCCTTAATGGCATCGTTGGTTTAAGCCGCATGTTACTTGACGAGCAACTTACAGCGGAACAAAGAAAGCATCTCAAAACTATTCATATGAGTGCCATTACACTCGGAAATATTTTTAATGATATTGTTGATCTCGATAAATTGGATCGCCGACGTTTAAATTTAGTTTCAAATAAAATTAATATGATTGATTTTATTAGTGATTTGGAAAGCTTGGCATTTATTCAAGCGGATCAAAAAGGACTGAAATTAGATTTTGAACAACAAGGCTCATTACCAACTTATATCGATGCAGATGATACACGTCTGCGTCAAGTCTTATGGAATTTGGTTACCAATGCGGTAAAATTTACCGACCAAGGCGGGGTAACCATCCGTTGTTTCTGTGAACAAGCAGACTCTTTAACGACGCGTTTATGTTTTGAAGTACAAGACTCTGGTATCGGTATACCGCATGATCAGTTAGAAAAAATATTTGCCATGTATTATCAAGTAAAAGGTAATCGGCATGCGACAGGCTCTGGTATCGGATTAGCGGTTTCTAAACAAATTATTGATGCCATGAAAGGAAAAATTACGGTCAGCAGTGAAATGGGTAAGGGCAGTATTTTTAAATTATGTCTGCCGATTAAATATCCTGACCAGAGTTTAGAAAAACAGCACATCTCTGTGCAATTACCTATGTTATCTATTTTGCTAGTAGAAGATATCGCACTTAATGTGATTGTCGCTAAGGCATTATTAGAAAAACTCGGCCATCAGGTTGATGTCGCAGAAACCGGAATGCAAGCTTTAGAAAAAGTATCGATGCATCAATATCAATTGATTTTAATGGATATACAATTACCCGATATGGATGGATATCAAACCACTGCGATGTTACGTGAAAGGCATCAAAATTTACCTCCAATTGTTGCTTTGACTGCTAATTTATTTACTGATAAAGAAAATTTTATTAGCAAAGGCATGGATGATGCGCTTGGCAAACCGCTTAAAGCCAGTTCATTTAATCATGTTATCAGCAATCTATTTGCAAGTAATTTGCAATTAGAAGAAAAAGTCATAATACCTGCAGAGGCACCTAAAGAGCAGGATACTCCCCTTTTTGATAACAGAATGTTATTAGAATTGATGGAGTTTTTACCTACCTCTGTGATGTTAGATAATATTGCTTTGTTTGCCAAAATGATGCCTGATTATTTGCAAATATTGGATTCCAACATGGTCGCAAAAGAACAAAAAGGCATTGTTAGTGAAGCACATAAAATAAAAGGTGCTGCAGGATCAGTCGGTCTAAAACGCATTCAAGAACTTGCTCAAAAAGTGCAATCTCCAGATTTACCCGCATGGTGGGATAATATTGATGATTGGGTTGAATTAATTAAGTCAAATTATGAAAGTGATATTGTAGAGTTGAAAAAATGGGTAGTTAAACAAGGAAAATAGTTTTTACGCATTGAGTCGTTATTGATGCTTATAATTTACAGGGGCAATTAATAAAATATAAACTAATGAAATATAAGCTAATGAAATTATTGTTTTATTAGCTTTTTTTATACATTTCTTGCTATGGTCATGTGATAGTTGCAATAAAGGGCAGGATAAAACCATGAATGAAGATAATAAAATAGAAGAGCAATGGGTAAAAGGCGTTATTAAAGAGACCTTTGCTGAACAAAAAAAAGCACGCCGATGGGGGGTCTTATTCAAAAGCCTAACATTTATCTATTTATTCGTTGCACTGATTTTAATTGTTTATACAACAACGGCTAATAAACAAATATCAGATCATGCACACACCGCCATGGTGCGGGTGAATGGAATAATAGCCGCAGATGAAGACGCTAATGCGAACAGCATTGTCAGTGGTTTACGCGCGGCCTTTAAAAACGAAAACAGTAAAGCGGTTATGTTAGTCATTAATAGCCCTGGTGGTAGCCCGGTTCAAGCGGGTTACGTCTATGATGAAATGAAACGTTTGCGTGCTTTGTATCCTGAAAAACCGTTATATGCAGTGATTGCCGAATTAGGTGCATCAGGTGGATATTATATGGCGGTTGGGGCGGATAAAATTTATGCGGATAAGGCCAGTTTAGTGGGCTCGATTGGTGTTACTGCATCGAGTTTTGGATTCGTTGATTTAATGAAAAAAGTGGGTGTAGAGCGCCGACATTTTACTTCAGGGGAACATAAAGCTTTTCTTGACCCTTTTTCGGCGGAAAAACCTGAGGAATCTGAATTTTGGCAACAGGTTTTAGATGTTACTCATCAACAATTTATAAAAATAGTGCAAGAAGGGCGTGGCTCACGTATCCAAGACGCGGAAAAAAATGAAAAGTTATATTCCGGATTGATTTGGAATGGTGAACAAGCGTTAGCATTAGGCTTGATTGATGGGTTAGGTAGTCCAGGGTTTGTTGCTAGGGATATTATCAAAGCAGAAGATATTGTTGATTACTCTGTAAAAACCTCTGTTTTAACAGAAGTAGTTGAAAAATTGGGGCTGTCTATTGGTAGTGGTTTAGCCAGTCAATTATCGACGCAAAATACCCGTTTAAATCTTAATTAAATATCATATAATTAAGTTAAATCATTCATCAAAGTACAAAGGTTATTTTGTACTTTGATGAATCTAAGCGTTGAAAATAAACGCCGTTAAAATCTATCTTTCATTAAACTTAGTCTTTATTGACTCTATTCTTCACCTGTGCCAAATCGGTAAACGATGGCGCTACCTAGCAGATTATCGTGGGTTTTTAAACTGTCGCTATAATAATGTTTCCAATCAGTTTGAATGGCCCAATTTTGATTTATTTTATAATGTAAGCCAAGTCCAGCATTGATTTGGAAGTGTTTATTAGTATCATCTTCATCAATCATCATCTCACTTAGCCCTGCAGTAACAAAAGGGCGAAGATTAGCTTCGCTATTAAAATAGTATTGACTATCAACCCCGTAATTTTCGTAAATAATGCGATTGGCATTTTGATTATCATCTATTATTGCGCGACTATAATGCAAGCGTGAAGAAAAACGAGGTGTAAAATACAATCCTAATGACCATTGATAACCCCATGTGCTTTGTTTATCCCATTGCGAATCTAAATCAATGAAGACAGGACCAGCGGAAACCCCAATAATTCCTGTATGAACCGGATCTTTGACATATTCTGCTTGTGATCGTTGTGCTCGTTGACCACTGATACCAGGTAATGCAGCGCCGTTATCATCACCAAAGACATAACTGACTTTAAATCCTATTTGGTTTTCACTCGTATTACCACTTGGTAAAGCAACTTCATTATAGGTGAAGTATCCTGTCCCTGCTTTGATAAGGTCTCTGCCTATCAGCTCATTAAAACTACGACCAAAGCTGTCAACGGGATCTAACAATATTGTGGCCAGTTGACCGAGGTGTTTTGACCCTAAAAATCGACCGTCATTGTTCCAAATATCACGTTCTGTGGTATACGCCCATTCACCATAAGCCCAACCGAGTACAGGCGTAACCACTAAATCTTGTAAAGAAGGTGTCTCTGCAAAAGCTTCAATGCCATATTCCCAGAAGAAAGTCGACATAACCACAGAATAGAGAAAGGCATCCCATTGTCTGTAACCCGATTTTCGAGCCGTTTGATAATAAACCCCGCCAAAATAAGGATGCATCATATAATTTAAAATGACATCATCTCTATCCCAAACAGGGCCTGCCTTAACATTTTCAGACCATTTTTTACCGAGATCTAAATTGCTAGTTTCCCAGTTAGTCACTTCTGTCGGCATAATCGCTAAGACACCAATAACCCCAAGGCCTAAACCAAAAATAGAATAAGTTTGTGATAAAAGGCGTTCAGAGTCTTCCCCTTGGGTTGGACTAAAAAGCGAAATTTGATAAGGGTTATCATAAAAGCTGGGGTCTATTTCTTTATCTTCCCATGAAGAGTTGCTTGCTGTTATCTGATAGGGAATTATTTTGCTTTCATTTGTCGCTTCTTCTACAACAGTTACCTCAGCGAAAGCCGGTATTGCTATAGAAAGCGAGAATGAAATGAGGAGCACTGTTTTTCGGGATAAGTTAGAAAGCACGTTTGCACCAATAGTGATTTTAAATAAATATATGGGCGCAAACTTACAGTAAAAGGTGATCTTGTTCAAAGATATAATTGTTTTTAAGTACTCTATTAACTATCTTCTGGAAATTTAACACCCGTTAAACGCCTGATTTCTGTAATAACCGCTGAGGTTATTTTGGTTCTCTCAACCGTTGCTTCATCCATTTTATTGTTTTTGATTTGTTTAGCAAAAAAACGAGACTCATAAAACATAGGATTTTCGAGCTGAGGCTCGCTGATATCAATTTCCTTTTCTTGTACTAAACGTATTTTTTCACACAAAGAAACTCGCTCGATTAATATGACCCCATTCTCGCCTTGAATTTCGTTATTAAGCTGTGAATTGCTAATTTTAGAATGATCGATAGTCACTGAAAAGCCATCATAACTGAGTAACGCACTGCCACATCCATCCACACCAGAATCAAGTAGTTGTGCACAGGCCTGTATTTTGTTGGGTTTGCCGAATAATGCCACGGTAAACGCAACGCAGTAAAATCCAATATCCATGATAGAGCCATTAGAGAATTGCGGATTAAACGTATTAGGATTTTTGCCTTCTAAATAAGCTGGGTAGCGCGAAGAATACTGACAATAGTGAATATTGGCCTTACGTATAGGCCCTAGTTTATGTAAATTATCTTTAATAACCTGAAAGTTAGGCAAGTGCGCTGTCATATAGGCTTCAAAGAGAATGACATTATTGTCTTTAGCTGTTTGAAAAAGTAGCTCGACTTGTTTTACATTGGAAGCTAAAGGTTTCTCACAGATAACATGTTTACCCGCTTTAAGCATTTGCATTGATTGCTCAAAATGCAAAGAATTAGGGCTGGCAATATAGACAGCTTGAATATTTTGATCTTGCTTAAGTGCTTCAAAATCATCATAACAAGTTGATACTGAAAATTTATCTGCAAAAACTTGTGCGCTTTGAAGGGTGCGAGAGTAAACTGCGCAGAGAGAAAGTTCATTTTCAATGCGAGTGGCATTAACAAATCTTTCGGTTATCCAATTACTACCGATGACAGCAAAATTGATCATATTTCATCCCTTTATTGATGACTGTTGTTAAAAACTTGATTAAGAATAAGAATAAAAACATGAATAAGCCAGAACTAAATCAAAAGTTAAATCAAAAATTAAATAAACAACTTGCTAATGAATTGAGTATTTCAGAGCAACAAGTGAATGCTTTTATCAGCCTTTATGATGAAGGCAATACTGTGCCTTTTATCGCGCGTTACCGTAAAGAAAAAACCAAAGGGCTTGATGATAACCAACTGCGTACACTTGAAAGTCGTTTACATTATCTTCGTGATTTAGAGACTCGCCGTACTGCTATTTTGAAATTATTATCAGAAGCAGGGAAGTTGGATGCGACCTTAAGTGAAAAGATTAATCAAAGCGTCAGTAAAACAGATTTAGAACAATTGTATTTGCCTTTTAAAAGCAAGCGTGTGACAAAAGCACAACAGGCAATCAATGCAGGACTAGAGCCTCTTGCTGATAAGTTATGGTTCCAACCAGACAGTAACCAAAGTCAGTTAAGTAAACAGTATATTTGTGCCGATTTTAATGGCGGTGATGAAGTGTTAGCCGGGGCAATGCAAATTATCATCGAACGCTTATCAACAGATATTACTTTGCTCATTAAGCTTAAAAATCATCTTGTTAATAATGCCTGTTTTAAAGTGTCAGTGATAAAAGGCAAAGAGCAAGCGGCTATTAAATTTAAAGATTACTTTGATTATAGTGAACCTGTAAAACGTATTCAGCCACATCGTTTATTAGCGATACTTAGAGGCAAGAGTGAAGGTTTTTTACGATTAAAATTAGATGCGGATCCTAAACAAGATAAAACAATTAAGATCTCTTATTGTGAAGTATTGATTGCTTCACATTTAGGTTTTTCTTTAAAAGGCCTAAGCGACAATAATTGGCGTGTGCAAGTTATTAAAAAAGCATGGAAATCTAAGTTATTAAGCCAATTAGAAACTCAAATTACCACTGAGTTGAAAGAAAAAGCTTATGAGAATGCTATCGATCTTTTTGCCACTAATTTAAAAGACTTGTTAATGAGTGCGCCAGCAGGCCGTAAAGTGGTTTTGGGATTAGATCCGGGTTTTAAAAGTGGCTGTAAGGTTGCGTTGATTGATCAAACTGGTAAATATCTCTGTAGCGAGACGATCTACCCGCATGCACCTCAAAATCAATGGGATGCAGCAAAAAAAACCGTCGTCAGGTTATTAAAACAGAATCAGGTTGACCTGGTTGCTATTGGTAACGGCACTGCATCACGAGAGAGTGACCAATTTATTACTGAGTGTTTACAAAGTAATGAACAACTTAAACACATAAAACAACTGATTGTCAGCGAAGCGGGGGCATCGGTTTATTCAGCTTCTGAACTTGCCAGCCATGAATTCCCTGGTTTAGACGTGTCTATCAGAGGAGCGATTTCTATTGCAAGGCGTTTGCAAGATCCGCTTGCAGAATTAGTAAAAATAGACGCAAAAGCCATTGGTGTCGGACTTTATCAACATGATGTTAATCAGATTCAATTAAGCAATCGTTTACAGGCAGTCGTTGAAGATTGTGTTAATGCCGTTGGCGTTGACCTTAATAGCGCATCGGTTTCATTACTGACATTTATTGCGGGCTTAAATAGTACCATTGCGCAAAATATTGTTGATTATCGAGAACAAGTTGGTTTATTTACATCACGTAGCAGCCTTAAAAAAGTGCCTAGATTAGGTAACAAAGCCTTTGAACAAAGTGCCGGTTTCTTGCGAATCAGTGAAGCAAAAAATCCATTGGACAATAGCGCCGTTCATCCTGAGAGTTATTATTTAGTGAATAACATGGCTAAACAATTAAATGTGTCATTGAGTCGTTTACTAACAGACATCAAATTATTGGATCAAGTGGACAATAGTAAGTTGGTTGATGAGCAATTTGGTTTGTTATCTATTGAAGATATTAAACAAGAACTCATCAAGCCTAATCGAGATCCTCGCCCAGAGTTTAAAACCATCAGTTATACAAAAGGCATTAATACAATGTCTGATTTAGAGGTAGGACTGACCTTACAAGGTGTTATTTCCAATGTCACCAATTTTGGTGCTTTTGTGGATATTGGTGTTCATCAAGATGGGTTAGTACATATTTCCCATCTCGCTGATAAATTCGTTGCTGATCCTACTGCGATTGTCAAAACAGGACAAATAGTCACTGTGAAAGTGCTTGAGGTTGATTTACAACGAAAACGGATTGCTTTGAGTATGCGTAGTGAATAAATGTAACAAAGTAAAATTAGGTAAGCGTCTACAAGCTATCGAAATGATGGTTGCTGAAGATTATGATCACATCTGGGACTGTTGCTGTGATCATGGTTTATTAGGTTTTCAATTACTTGAAAATAATAAAGGAAATCACCTGCATTTTGTGGATGTGGTTGCGCCTTTAATGAAAGAGATTGAACAAAAACTACAACGTTATTATCAAGGAGAAAGTAAATATTCGGTGCATTGTTTGGATGTTGCTGCATTGCCTCTTGCTGATTACCAACAGGAAAAACATTTAATTATTATTGCAGGCGTTGGTGGGGAATTACTGATTCATTTTTTAACCGCTTTATTACCACTAACATCTTTGCTGAATGTACAATTTCTTCTGTCACCTGTTCATCATAATTATCAGCTACGCGAATTCTTGCAAAAACAAAACTGTCACTTACTTGATGAGAAAATAATTGAAGAAAATAAACGCTTTTATGAGTTGATACATATTGAATCACCTATTATGAAATCTCCCTCTTTAAACACAATGGCTTTAAATCATCCTATCTCGCTGGTGGGAGATAAAATGTGGGACTTTGATAATTCAAGTCATCGCACTTATTTACAACAAACCATTGAGCATTACCAACGTATGAGTAAAAACCCAAGCATAAATGTGTTTGATATTATTAAAGCCTACCAAGATCTCCGGCCTTCTGTATAATTGCCTCTTTTTTAATCGCTAAGCACAAAGAGTCTATTTTATTATGCGTCTATTAAGATCAACTATTCACCCTGATATCAAACCAGAGCACATTAATAATAGCTTTGTGCGACTTGCTACTCGTGCCATTGTATTAAGAGAAGATAAAATTTTGCTCTTATATACTGCTCGATACGATGATTATACTTTACCCGGTGGTGGGGTAGATGATGATGAAGATATTGTGAGTGGCTTTAAACGAGAATTACAAGAAGAGACTGGCGCTAACAACATTCGAAATATTAAAGAGTTTGGTTTGTATGAAGAAATACGTCCTTGGTACAAAGATGATTTTGATAGCATGAAAATGAAGTCGTATTGCTTTAGCTGTCAAATTGATGAACAGTTGGGTGAGACTAACTTTGAAGATTATGAGATAAAAAATGGGATGCGTGTTGTTTGGTTACCAATTTCTGCTGCCATAAAACATAATGAAAACGTGATTAAACAAAGTGATAAAAAAGGAATGTCGGTAGAGCGTGAACTCTTTTTGTTGAAACTCATTCAAAAAGAATTAATAGCGACTGCTCAATATAGCCTTAGCGTTTAAGCCTTTCAATAACAGCATTGCGAATACATAATGAGATCGCAGTGCTGTTATTATGAATCGGATGATTTTTACTGTTCAGCGACTTTTTCAAGCGGAAATTCAGGCAGTTTATCACCATCATTATTTGGATAAATAATAAACTCACCGTGATATTTTACCTTCGATTTATAGTCGGTCATTTTATGTAGCAATAAGTTTTGCTCAAAGGCACATTCTACTAATTCCTGTAAATCACCGCGTACATAAAGTGAAATTGGTTTAATTAAAACCCCTTCGTCATTAAAGCATTTTGATAATTCTTCGGCGCAAATAATTAAAGAAGCTGCACCGCCACTGTGACGGTTAAGTTTATCACCTACGACTAAATCAATATCGACCATCCATTGTTGTTCAGTTAGCTTTGTAACCACTGATTGTAATTGTGTTTTTGTGACAGGTTGTACTTGTTGGTTCTCATCTAATACTTGCTGATAACATTTTTGCAAATAAACAAACTGCGCTTTTAACCCAGAGTTTTTACCCAAGCTACGCGCTTTACTTTGCCAAGCTTTAAGAATAGGTACAGTGATATTATCAAAGCGTTTTTGTTTCATTGCATTAGTTACCCATGCGCCTAAATAATGTGCCTCATTAAGCGGATTGTTGGGGGTGCGACCTGAAGCTTGAGAAGCCTTTAGTTCAGATAATGCCGTTGATATTAATGTGTAAATTTCTTGAGAAAAAAGAACCATAAAAGACCTATTTAATAATGTGACGATAAATAATGGCAGTATACAAGATTAATCATAATTTCCGTAATGAAGATCAAGGATTAATAGTTGAGTCATTTGATAGGATAAATTTTGTAACTACTCAGGCCGTCGCCATTTAAGCTTATTTATGAAGTACATCCCTGTACTTCATTGCTACGCAACTCGCTAAAGCTATTCAAATATGTTCCAGACATATTTGTCATCGTTAAAAATGCTCACAAATTCATCGGGAATGAATTTGAACATCCGAAGGATGGCCCGAAGGGCGAAGGTCAGGATGTACGTAGTCTTTAACGACTAAACTGCGCTTTTTAGGCTTGAACTAAGCATAAATGGCTTATCCCTGAGTATTCACAAATTATTTATTACAAAAATACCTGATTGAAAGGGTGCTGCGTAATGACAGATTTTTAATGTTAAATGATAGGAAATTATGGACACTTTAACCAGTTATACCCTTGCTCGTGCATTACATGTTATTGCTGTGGTGTTGTGGATTGGTGGCGTTGCATTCGTCACTACGATTTTAATTCCTTCCTTAAAACAAATCCCGGATATTAATGACAGGTTAGCCTTATTTGAAAAACTAGAGGGTAAGTTTGCCATTCAAGCAAAAATAACCACCGTGATAAGTTTTTTAACAGGGCTCTATTTGATTGATTTAATGAACCTTTGGGGGCGTTTTTTACAGGTTGAATTTTGGTGGATGCACTCTATGGTGCTTGTTTGGTTAATTTTTACCTTGGTTTTGTTTGTTTTTGAACCATGGTTTTTACATGCATGGTTTAGAAAACAAGCATTAACGGATAGTAAAAAAACCTTTAAACGATTGCATATTATGCATATTGTTTTATTAACCGTGAGTTTGATAACTGTGTTGGGAGCAATGTTAGGAGCACATGGTTATCAGTTTTAAGAAACCTTATTTTACCTCTTA
>TARA_R110001583_G_scaffold195353_1_pt1 | contig 22116 bp, 18 predicted proteins | sample TARA_R110001583 | Tara Oceans TARA_R110001583 (sample SAMEA4398432) | marine metagenome | biome: Polar Biome; feature: [MES] marine water layer (ENVO:01000295) within the mesopelagic zone...; material: water (ENVO:00002006), including particulate matter (ENVO:01000060) such... | reverse complement strand
CACAAGGCGGGTTTCATCTGAATTCTTAATGGTGCCCGGAGGCGGCACCGATTTCAAGTCTCATACTGTCTTATCTAGTCTCTAACTGTCTGATCTGTATTATTAAATCTTCCTGCCGACGCAAATCCCTGTATCGTCCCGTCTCATCCAGTCGCATTTAATTGCATGGTTAATGATGGGATAGATGATGGGGCATAACGATTCGGAGGATAGCTAAATGCCTAAAATGGCGGTTGAACTGGGAGCATTGCAAGTCAAAAGACTCAGCCACGGGATTGTGAAAAGGGCTGCGGGTAACAAGAAAATTGGCGACCCTTGCACGGCAATGCATGCAGTAGGAGGGGTTTCTGGACTGTATCTCTATTGTCGTCCACACGCGAAAACTCAGACGGTGGGGGCGCGGTCCTGGATACTGCGAACAGTTGTTGGTGCAAGGCGTATCGACTTGGGCTTGGGAGGATATCCTGAGGTGCCTTTGGCGCAGGCTAGGGAAAAAGCGCGGGACATTAAAGATAAGATCCGATTCGAGGGTTTTGACCCTATTGCAGCGAAAAGGGCCATAAAATCTCAATTGATTGCTGAGCAGGCTCGCCAAAGGACCTTCGCCGATGTTGCTAAGCAATATTATGAAAAGAAATGCCAGGAGTTTTCGGGAGCGAATCCTGAGAAGCAGAAAAGGCGGCTTGAGCAACACCTTGAGGACTACTGCTTGCCTGCCCTTGGTAACATTTTGATGGCGGATCTCGAAACGAGGCATGTTGTTCAGGCGCTCGATCCGATCTGGAGAGAGAAGACACCTACCGCAGAACGTGTACGAATCACGATTAACAATGTTTGTGAGATGGTCCGAAATGATGGAGTTCTCCGGCATGGACTGAATCCTGCACATTGGCGGGGCAATCTGGAGCATTTTCTTGCATCACCAGCAGCTATCCACGAGGAAGAACACCAGCCAACCGTTGGCTACAAGGCGCTACCTCGATTCTGGAAATTGCTCCAGCAGCGCGACACTATCCCTGCAAGAGCATTGGAATTTCAGGCGCTTACCGCTGCTCGTCCCGGGGAGGTGCGCTACGCCGAATGGAAAGAGATCGACTTTAAGGAAAAGCTCTGGACTGTTCCGGGGTGGAAGATCAAAGGGCGGCGTGACAAGAAACAGAGTCATAAGGTTCCTCTGACGAAACGGGCCATTGAGATTCTTAAGATGGTGCCACGAGACGGCGGCGATTATGTTTTTCCCGGCTATCGTGGGAACGAATTGATGAGTGAGAACGCACTGAATCTGACCGTGAAAGAGGTCCATCACACAGACCTGAAAAATGGCGGACCTGGGTTTATCGATCCGGACTGCGGCAAAGTTGGCACTGCTCACGGGATGCGCGCCGCATTTAAGGATTATTCGACTGAGGAAGGCAGCGTTGATGATTATGTCTCGGAGCTCGCACTTTCGCATCTGGACAGCTCATCTGCCCGAGTCGCCTACAAGCGGGGGCAGCTTATTCCAAAACGTAGAAAGCTTATGAATAGCTTTGATAAGTATGTGTGTTCGCTTGTTAACAAGGAGAACAGTAAATAATTAATACAAGTGCGGCAAATTGCCTATAAAGGTCAATTAGCCGCCGCGACAGCTTGGTTGGATTCTGTAATGTACTCGTTACCAATCCACTTCATTTGGAGTAATTATGAATACTAAGGACGAACCAAACATGTTGCGGAAATGCACCCAGGAAACTGTTTCTTACCAGGCGCCAGAATCTAACCTCACGTTTGCAACCGTCGCTGAAAAATACTTTGAGAAGAAGAGTCAGAATTTTGCAGGGCGGAATCCAGAGAAACAGATTCAACGGCTCAAACATCTTCTGAATGAGCATTGCCTTCCTCGGCTCGGCAACATTCCGATGGAGGGTCTTGGAGCAGCGGATATTGTTCAGACGCTTGAACCGATCTGGGCAGAAAAGCCTACTACCGCAGAGCGGGTCAGGAGAACTATCAATGGGGTTTGTGAACTCGCTAAGAGCCTCGGCGCACCATACCAGGGGACTAATCCAGCTAGCTGGAGAGGAAATCTGGACCGATATCTTTCGAAACCCAACGTGTCCGTAATAGTGCGATCCCCAGCCCTCAGCCACGAGGAGCTGCCTCGGTTCTTTAACTTATTGCGGTTGCTGGATACGATTCCTGCCAGAGCGCTGGAATTCATGATACTAACTGCCGCCAGTCCCCGGGCGGTTCAGTCTGCCCAGTGGGAAGAAGTTAGTCTCGACGAGAAGCTTTGGGCGATTCCGGGCTGGAAAATCGAAAGCCGAAGAAGCAGCCAGAGCCAAGAGATCCCTCTAACGAAGCGGGCCATTGAGATTCTCACGAATTTGCCACGAGATGCCGGAGAGAGCGTGTTTCCTGGGTATCGTAGCAACGGAACGATGAGGGCGAATGTGCTCAATCTGACTGTGAAAAAGACCCACCACGCAGTCCTGGAAAACGGTGGTCCGGGATTTGTTGATCCGGAATCCGGTCGTGTGGCCACTGCTTATGGAATGCGTAGGACGTTTGAGGATTATGCGACTGAAAAAGCCCGCGTCGAGGATCATGTTTTGACGCTTGCACTGTCGAAGTTCGACAGGTCATCAGCGCAAAGCGAATTCAAGCGAAAGCAACTGATTCCTGAGCGGCGGAAATTGATGACCGACTTCGAGGAGTATGTCTTGAAGTTCGCAAATCAACCAAAGCAATAAACGGTGTGACGAAAAAGGGTCAGTTGGCCAATAAGGCCAATTGACCTTGGCTCCGTTTTAATACCACTCATTACCACAAAAATCCGGCTCCGCCAGTCCTGCGACCGGATTTACTCAGGCCTTCACAGGATCAACGTATAATTGCAGCTTGCTTTGGGTAAAAAAGTCGGTTTTTCTCGTTTAAACACGCGAAATCGTTAATTTGACCCACCTACCTTATCGTGACTCTCGCTATCGTATCTGTATCAGACAGCAAATTAGAGAATCAGGTATGTACATCAGAGTTCAAGAGGTTTCGAAGCGCCTTGGAGTCGACAAAAGCACCATTTGGCGATGGGTTAGTGAAGGTAGCTTCCCGAAACCGTATAAATTTGGCCCTTCCACCGTCCGGTGGCGCGAAGACGACCTCCTTCGGTTTGAAATGAAATCTTCGACTAGGAAATAAGTTTCACAGATTGGTGGGGTCTGTTGCAGTACCCGCAGCTGGGGCAATTTCCCGCGAGCCATTTTTGTTTTGCCTTCCCATCATTTCAACCCGATTCTGCATCTGTCGGAAATAGACCATACCAACTCGATTAGCCTCCAATCTGTCCAACTGGTCGGGGTCACCTGACCTACGTCTGACAAAAGCGGGTGATTCTCAACCCTCCAATAGTAAAAAACATCGCTATTCCTGCCTAATTGCAGAATTTGGTCAATTTGACCGGACACCGTGATCGCCAGACTCGTTATTGTAACTGTACTAACCAACGTAACGAGGAGTCAGATATGTACCGAAATATCCACGAAGTTTCAAAACGGTTCGATGTCGGACCAAGCACCATTTGGCGCTGGGTAAATGACGGCATTTTCCCACAGCCTTATAAGTTTGGCGCGTCAGTTACTCGCTGGCATGAAGAGGATATCAAGAAGTTTGAGATCAGGTCTGCAACTCGTTCGTGAGTCGCCAGAACCGAAGGGAAACGAGGCCAGATCGGGGGCTCTGAAGCATGAGTCGGCAATCACTCACGACAATGCGGGTAATTAGGGATTACCCGCATCACCTCTTTCCAGCATTCCGGTAAGCACTCTCGGGAAAGGCCAGCCGAAGGGCGGTGTAGGTTCGTCGTTATGGTGGTAGATTGACAGCTTGGAAGAAATTTCAGCTTTCAGCCTTTGAGCCACTGAGAAAGGCGTTTGTCAGATTCTTTAAAACCGTCCGTGCAAACGGAGTAGAACCCTGTCCACAAAATGAAAACCTAACAACTGAGGGATTAGCATGGCTAGCACGTTTGGGATTGGTCTAAATATTCGCCGAAAAATATTTGTAAGCTACCACCATGGGGGTGATAGGTTTTATTATGAACGCTTAATTGCCCTCTTCGATGATACATATGAAGTCATTCAGGATAACTCTGTCGAGCGTTCAATACAGAGTAACGACACTGATTATGTCATTAGAGCAATCAGGGAACGATATATAACAGGAAGCTCCTGTACGTTGGTGTTGTGTGGGAAAGATACGCCGCAACGAAAGTTTGTCGACTGGGAAATAAAGGCAACTCTCGATAAATCTCACGGCTTGATCGGGGTTAATTTACCGTCTAATCCAAAAACTATAAATGGCAAATACGCAGTCCCTGACAGACTGTTCGATAACTTGAATTCTGGTTACGCATTCTTTGCCACATGGGCGGAGCTAACTGCAAGCCACGATAGCCTTCGTCGCCATATCGAGCTTGCTAACGGCACCTCTAAAAGTTTGATCGATAACAATAGACGCTTGCGTTCTCGTAACGGCTGATAGGATCAGATTGGGCGGTGATTTTTCACCTTAACTCTAAAAGCTGCAGCCTCCGCAGCAGCTAATGAACAAAACATTGGTTGACTCTGGAGAAAATAAAGATGTCTCTGTGTGCGGCCTTGCCTTCGTTCACCTTGGATTCATCTCTAAAAAGGTAATCACTACCTCGTTTCCAAGGACGGTTTTAAAGCAGCCCGTCAGTTGCGCGCTGGCATGACGATGATGTCAGCCAGTTTGAGATCAAGTCTGAAACTCGTCCGGCAGAGACGAATTTTTCAGAGCCTGCTTGAGGCCGAACAGCTGCAACGTTTCGCCACCAGTGAGAGCATGCCACGTTTATCGAAGGGCTTACCCAAGTAGCCAACATCCGAAAGCGCTTTTTCAGCTCACCGAATTGAAATCTACGAGAATGTCTGGCTGATGCGGGTTATCGCACTGTGCAAGGATGACTCTTGGCCTTGGTTAACCAGCTTGTCCACGCTTTGCGCCGTTGTATGTCTCGATTTCCCAGTCTGCGGGATTCTCAGCGAAGAAGGCAGCTTCATACTTCGTCCCATCTTCTGATTCCCCAAGGGCAAATGAGCAACTTGCTAAAGTTGCGAAAACCCAGCGTTGGTCAGATCGCTCAGAAAAGGACGGAAGACTAATAGCTTTGGTTAAGGCCTCAATGATTGACTGTCGCACTTTTCGCGCACTCATCTCGTCGTATTTGGCTTCCGCGGGGTCAGTCTGAACCTTGGCTCGGAAATCATAGCAAGCTGCCAAGTTCTCGCCGTTGTAATAGTCTCGGCGAACTTCGAATCCACGGCCATAATAACGGAGCGCACTCTCAAGCTGTGACCGATCTCCGGTAGTCAGCCAGAGCCGCTTTCGGATAGCACCTGTAATACCAAGAGTTTCCGGATCATTTGAATGGTCTGGGTCAAGTTCATCAAGTATCCGAAGACCAGATATTAAGGCTTCAACTTCTGACGGTTGCTTTGATTTATACGTAGCTAAAGCATACTGCTGAATGATATAAGGTTCGCCTGGTTTCATCTTTACGGCGGCAGAAAAGGCGAGCGCGGCGTCTGTGTGGCGGCTCTCGCTCATGGCCTTTTCACCCAAGCGCATGTGACCGGATAATTGCTCTTGTGCAGCTTCGGTCTCGTCCAATAGCTCAGCATATTCCTCATCACTGAATCGCGGTTGCTGCAGCTTTGGCAGATAGGTGTAGACTGGGCTGTCAGGTTTCTGCTTTTGCATAACATCAGAGATTAATGCTCGAAGTTCACGTCTAGCTCGTGCAGCTTCTCTAACGCCAATGTCTTGGCCGAGATGGTTGTACTCGAAGGTGTTTACATGGTTAAGGTCGAAGTGGAGTTTTCCTTCTGCCTCTTTCATAATCAGAGTGGAAAATGGCCGCAGTGCATGACGAACTCCAAGCTCGTAGACGGCATTGATGTTGCCGGTTGAAATGTCAGCAATTACTAAATCCGCTCTGAGCAACATTTCGTACATCTCAGTGTCTATAGTCCCAGAGTGGATGATTTCGTCAGCTCGGATACAGCGTAGATCTAAGTCCGTTGCGGCTGGATGTATGATTGCTTCATATGTAGCGTCGAGGTCTAGAGTTCGGCCTGATTCGTAGTCCGTCTTTTTGCCAAATCCCATCACGACAAAGCAAACTTTTCGTTCATCTCTGATCACATTCATCTCCATTCAGGAATAACCCGCGACAGTGCCTAGCGCGTGACGCTGGGTGACGCACCGAAAACTTGCTCAATACCTTTAGTACCTTTTCTGCCGAAAACATGGGTAGCAACATGAACTGCCTGGGAATACATCGACTCAATTTCACGAGGGGACTGCGTCAAGGAAATGGCTTTGGGATACAAGCTCACCGCTTGGCTAAAGTCTTCTAGCATTAGACAAGCCTCGGCCTCGGTAGCTACACGCCAGTTAGTCTCCCTAGCGTTTGAGCAGTATTCCTTGACTCGTTCAGCCATCCCACGAACGGAGGTTGGAATGTCTGCGGAGGCAGGCGAGGCTATTAGGTCAAGAAAGGCAATGTTTATAGCGTGGTAGAAAGATTGCTCGGGATCGTTGCTAGCTTCGGCTTGGTCAAGCGCGACTGAATAGAGTTCTCGGGCCCGATGAAGATCTGCAGAGCTCCGCTCAACTAGCCAACGCCGCTTTATTCTACCTGCTAGGACACCTAGTGCATCGGTTGATTCGAATTTACCATGCTGTTCCAATGTAAGAAGAGCTTCTTCGCCTCTGTTAAGGCCATCAAGGGCTAAGGCGAGTGTAGCGAGCGCATTGTCATCAAGCCCTCCAGAATGTGGTAGCAAGGTTTTCACTGCGGCTCGAAAATCGCCCAGCTCAACTGATAAACGGGCACCATCTACAACAGAGCGACTTTGTGTGCCACCACTGAGGCCATGCATTACAAGTATATAACTCTGGTGATCGGGTCCTGTTGGCTTGATGATTTCGAGATGATTACCTGGAACAACTTCTCGCGCATTGCCCGGGAAGGGCTCAAGTGAGGATCGAGCAGGCACGAACTCATCCCTATCGCCAGCCACAACCTTCAGTGCAAAAGGACTGCCAGAACCGAATCGGATGTTCCACTCATGCCGCAACGAATGGATAAAAGAGCTCGTCGCTGCCATGTCACGAACCTGACGCTTCAAACCTGAGAATGGCCAAGCTTTCGACAAGCCGGCGCTAGGTGTGCCGAAGAGGAAGACATGGCTCAGTCGGTCGGCCAGTTTTGGGTCTATGAGGATGGCACGCTGAACAACGAGTCCTCCCATGCTATGGGCGGCAATCGCGACACAACGATAGTGGCTGAATGGGGGAAGAGATAGAGTTGTTTTCAGACCACTTGCGAGTGTTTCGATATCTGGATCAGCAGCCCAAACATTAGGCACATCAATGCGCAAGCTTGAAGAATAGCCTAGGCTAAATAAGTCCCAAGAGGTCAGGGCTGGGTCACCCAAGAGCAGATTAACGAACGTTGCCCAAGTGGCTCCTGTGTCGCCGGAGAATCCATGGACAAGTATTAGCGCGACATCCTGATCATTGACGCGATGATCAACGCGAAACGGTGAAATCTCACCCGTGCTTGGCGTCATGCGCCTGATCAGTTTGCGCAAGTCAGCACCGTCAGTTCCTTCATACCAGCGCTGAGTGCTAGTTGACGGAATTCCGCAGTCGCATCTTTTCTTCCATGAGGGCTGCCTTCCCAGACTAAAATCGATGTAGCGCGATCCATTCCCGCAGCATTTGCTGCCTCTTGCACAATGGCTCTGGTCGCATCGCTGAAGGCTTGATCTCCTTCAGGGGAACCGCCGAGAATTATCAGATCGCCTTTCGCCTGAACATTGGCTATAACACGATCATAGAGTGGTCCCCACTCTCCTGGCCGATCTACTACCGACGTTTCGCGGAACTTTTTAGTGTTATAGGGAAGGATGACACGGCACCGAACGCCGAGGCTTATAGCAGAGTCCAGAGCCAAAAGATCTGCTCCGCAAGCTGCAGAGCATACTAAAATTCCGACGGCCTCGTTCTTGAATAGCTGAAGAATCTCATCCTTGACGATTGGTACCCGGTCGAGTGGGAAGCGTTTAACTTCTGCATCAAAGGCATCAGTTCTTCGACCTGCCAGAGCTACAACGGCGGAACATTGCCCATCCTCGGGCGCCTTGTCTATCATCAATAGCCGATCTTGGCTGCTCGCAGGGCTTCGACAATGCGATCACGGTTGAAACTCGTAGCCCAAGATGTGCCGACATTCAGGAGGCCCGTGGGAGTCTTGTTCGCTCTGGCAAGCTTTACAGCTGCTAGCTTGAGCTTGACGTCGTCTTTCTTCGCGCGCGCTATTTCCCACTCTATCCAATGGCTGTCATTGGTCTCTTGACCCACAAGAACTAATAGGTGCGTGGCCTCTTTCATCTTCTTGGTGAGCGACGCCCGTATGAGGCCTGCTTCAGCGCTATCTACCGGCACGTTTGGCCCGCGGCTATCAAATTCGAATTCAAAGTGGGCATTGGCGTCCCAAGCTTGAAGGAGGCGCTTATAATTCACGTCTTCTGAATGATCATAACTTACGAATACCTTGGTTTTTGCCATGACGTTTCTCCGGAATTCTAGCTGAAGTGATCTAGCAGCGGGGCGCTATGAGAGCGGCGTTTTGTAAGACATTTTAAAGTCGGCGGAAAAGGCGAATCTCAACAAGTTAAACTAACGACATGTAACTTTCAAGGGATTAACAAAGGAGTCCGCCAGCACCAACAGCCGCGTCGGAAATGGTCCCTCAAAAACTGACCTTTTCTCACGCCGTCAAATCGAAGCCGATTTCTCCGGTGGCCACAAAACCTCCGATGCCGGATTACTCCTGTTCCGAGAAGTCGATAAACAACATCGCCTGACCCAGCGACTGGCCAACGTTCTCGTGGATCAGCGCGATAGCTCCCGCGTTCAGCACCAGCTGGATATAATGATCGCCGAACGGGTCTGCGCGTGGCGGCCGGTTATGAAGACCTGAATGACCATGATACCCTTCGGTTCGATCAGTCTTTTCAGACTATAGCGCGACAATTAACTTGGCCGGTGCTTGATGAAACAATCGGACTCGTCTCCACCGTCAGGCATTAGTAGCGGTTTTATTAATTTAGTAAGTCCAGTTACTAAATAGTACTAACGCCGGTTCAACATGATGTGCTGGGCCTGCGGCTGCGTCAATCCATCCAATGCTTCGATGACCGGGAGCGTACAACTGAAATGTCCCTCGGGCGTCCTCCAGCGGAGGCTGGCGCCATTCCCAGTGGCTTTAGCCAATCCTGTTCCCGATCAAGGGCTTCAATCAGCAGGCGCAGTGAGCTCCGAAAATCCTTCTTGGTGGATGGGTTGCACCAGTGCGCCAAGAGCCACTGGCAATGTTTCAGCCGAATCTGCTGAATGTGTTTTACCTCAGGAAATCGATTCTCGACAGCCACCGCCATTTTTTCGATACGGCTCAAATGCCTGCCACGGGTCTTTTGGGCGCCTTCCTTGGCCTTGATGCGCTTGTACACACCATTGAGGTTCATTGTCTGACTTCCTTTCCACCACGGTTGGTCCGATCTCGTTTGCCAACATAGGATGATGAGATTGTTGGCCTTTTGTGGCCGCCCTGATGGCCGACAGCCTCTCTCCCTAACGAATCCGCTTCCCTGTCAAACCCCCCGGTTTGCTTCAGTGGAGCCAATTGCCCGCTTGTTCGCTCGTAAACCTCAATGAAATTTTCAGCCCGCAGGTCTTTAGGGCATTCAATGCCGACGTTTTTGAGAATCGAGCGCAAGGGATTCGCGTGCCGATTGAGAAATTCTTTGAGCGAATTGTTGGTGTCGATGAGGCACGTGCCGGTGCCGGAAATGCTGTGGAGTGCGTAATCCAGAGCCTGCCACTGAACGCTTTCAAGCGGGATTCGGCGATCTTCAGATTTGAAACCTCCTTTAGTTCCCTCCAATATCCGGACTGCATTATAAATGTCAGCTTCAGCTTTCATTCTGTGGAGGTCTGCTAAGGCTGCCTCCCGAAATCGCATACCGAACGCTCGCCAGAGCAGAACTAGCGCTGCACCTCGATAGTTGCCCATGGCTTCGGCTAAACGGACTGCGTCAAGGACCTTGTCCCACGTTGCCAGTGGGAGGGTCGTTCTGATGTAGGAACGTTTGCCGACGGCATCTGCCGGTGAAAGCCAAATTGTCTGGTCCCGGCGAACCGCCCGCATGACGGTATTTAATGTCGAGATAAGATTTTGTGCATAGCTGACCTCCATATCACCCGATGCCACAGAAATTGCGAGCGCCTCTGAGTATTCAACGGCGTGCGCCAATGTGATTTTACGCAGGTCGCGAATCGGTGGGTCGAGTTCCGACAGCCAATCAAGGCAGTGCTCAAATCTGGAATGATGTGTAAAGCGGGTATTGTGGTGGTCATTCTCTCCATAGCCTTGCGCGAGAGCCACTTTAACTGCGTATCCAGGCTGATGGCCCAGACCGAAATTCCGCTTTGAGCTGTTCCTTTTAAAGCATTTCTGTTTTTTCATTTCGTAGTTTCCTAGTTGGCGATATATCTCCTGTCAGTGTGTGCAGCATGGTTGTGTGGCAAACCCTCAGCATATGGGGTCAGGACCTCTCAGGTTTCCACACACGTAGGCCCTGTCCCCAAAAGCTGAGTCAGTTTTAACCACGTCCAGATCATGGCTCCGGGCCTCCGTTGGCGCTGCTGCAAGCGCGATTGATTGTTCCTCACAAACCGGCAATACCATTTCTGGTCGGGGCGGGCTTCATGCAGTCAGCATGTCTTGTGAGGTATGAGCACCACGTATAGCGGTGGGATTGGGGCGAGAACAAAATGTGGGTGATGGCGGTGATGACGCACAGCTGATTACGAGGTAATCCACCCAACCCTGGAGGTTTCGTGCAGGGTTTCGTTGCTCGTGGCGTTGGAAGTGCTTCGGGAAGCCTCTAAACAGGCGGCGAAGTCCGTCCAAACCTAATGCATCTCATTTTTAAGGTTTATAAAATCAAACCGTGAAAATGGCATATGTTGGTTATTATCGATGCCGAATTGGCGTTCTGCGGGAGAGACCCTGTGGGGACTCATTCGGAAGGGCCCCTGTGGGGGCATTGTCATTGGCGGATCAATCTGAACCGATCCAATAGTGCTGTTTGGTCTAGCAAGCCAGCTACCTGCCCCAAGCAGTGTTGGGATTGAGTGTTTAGTATCAGGATCTGGAGCCCATTTGTCCACTCGTCAAAACGCTCATTTTGGCGAATAAGACGAAGGCAAGAGGGGAGCCTCAGCGATAACGATCAAGGTGCGAGGCCAAGAAGACAAAATGACGTGTACCTCTAGTGCACCTGCACTGTACCTAGCGGATTCCCGAGCATCTATCGTCGAACTTCCAGGTGCACTACAGGTACAGTTGAGGTGCACTGCCGGTACATCATGGAGTAATCTGACTGGTTTCGGTGTTTGGCCGTTGTTATAAAAAGTACGGTCGTTCCACGACAGATGACCAACCTCTGTCCAAACGCCATGCTCCAGCCGGCCGATAATGTCGCGTACTTCCTGAATTTTTTCCGGAGAATCCATGTACAACGCTGGCACCTTATCGCCGATTGCGCGAAGGGGCTGATTCAGCCAAGTCTTTGCAGCCCTTTGATCACCTTCGAATAGCTCCACTGCAGCGGTGACGACATCGTCGCGGAGGGTATTGACGGGTTTTTGTTGGTTTTCCATCTCGTTGCTCCAGATGATTGTAGTGTGTCAGCGGAATTCTCACGCCAATTAGGGCGTCAGTGATTCGAGATAGGCTGTGATCTGGTCGAGGCCTGCCGTCGTTGTTACCAAGGCGATTGGGTGCGAACCAAGCCGCCGGTTCTCTGTTGTCATCCAGTGAGCCATTGCCTTACGATTGTTTCCGGTTTGAGATTGAAGTAGCTGATAGATCTCGATTAGCTGCAAAGCCCGTTTCCCTGCCTGGCTTTGTGGATCCATTGGGGAACCTGAATCCGCCGCACTTATGCCGTTAAGGTCTGTCGCGTCGTCGCCCAAAGCAGCAATATATTGCGCTGTCGAGAGTTGCAGCTCTGCAGCTGCCCGGGCAGCTGCTTTTGCGAGTAGTTGTCCCTGATTAGGTATCATAATTGCTCGTCTCCTAAGAACTCACCACCTACCTATTCTTGACGCTCAACGAGACCACCCATTCGACAAAACCTCCGCCTGCTGCATGATCAGCTCAATCGCCGCCGGTGCTTTGTCAGGCGGATACTTATAGCGCTGCAGCGTCCTGCGCACCAGAATCCGCAGTTTGGCCCGCACACTTTCCCGCACTTGCCAGTCTACCGTGGTGGATTTGTGCAGTTTATCGGTGATCTCGATCGCGATCTTTTTCAGAGTCTCATCGCCCAGTTCGCGCACGGCGCTTTCGTTATTGGCCAGAGCATCGTAGAAGGCGACTTCATCCGGGGTCAGTCCAAGGGCTGCGTCTCGTTCCATTTCCGCCTGGAACTGCTTGGCCATTGCGATCAGCTCTTCGATTACCTGAGCGGTTTCGATGCCACGGTTGTTGTACTTGCGCAGCGTTGCCTGCAGGCGGTCGGCGTACTTTTTCTCCTGCACCACGTTGTTGCGGGTCTTGGCTTTGATGTCGTCCTTCAGTAGTTTTTCCAAAAGTTCTACGGCGAAGTTTTTGTAGGGCATCTGCCGGACGTCTTCCAGGAACTCTGGCGAAAGCAGGCCGATGTTGGGCTTGTCGAGGCCGCACAGGGCGAACACGTCAGTCACTCCTTCAGACACCAGAGCGTTATCCAGAATCTGTTTCAGTGCCGTGTTTTTTTCTTCCTGGGTCAGCTTTTTATCCACGCTGGTGTGCTTGGTAATCGCCGTTTTCACCTGAGACAAAAAGGCCACTTCTTTCTGCACGGTTTGGGTTTCGTCCAGAGTGGCGCACAGTGAAAAAGCCTTGTTCATGGCCAGCACGGTATCCAGAAAGCGCTTCTTGCCGTCTTCTACGCCAAGAATGTAGTTGGCGGTGGGTACCAGCAGTTTGTGGGGCTCTTCTTCAAAGCCGGCGTAACTGAAACCTGTGCCCTTGGGGCTGGGTGCAAACATGCTGTGAATGATATCTAGCTTTTCCAGCAGGATGGCGTAGGCCTCTTCCGCGCTGTGTGTGGGCGCGCCTTTGCCTTTGGCGTCGGTATAGGTTTTCAGGGCATGCTTGAGTTCGTTGGCAATACCGATGTAGTCCACCACCAAGCCACCCGGTTTATCCATGAACACGCGGTTTACCCGGGCGATGGCCTGCATCAGGTTGTGGCCCTTCATGGGCTTGTCTACATACATCGTATGGCAGCAGGGCGCGTCGAAACCGGTCAGCCACATGTCCCGTACGATCACCAGCTTGAGCGGGTCGTTTGCGTCCTTGAAGCGCTTCTCAAGTCGCTTCTTGGTTTTCTTGTTGTGAATGTGGGGCTGCAGCAGAGCTTTGTCTGAGGCGGAACCGGTCATCACTACTTTAATGGCGCCTTTCTCTGGATCTTCGTCGTGCCATTCCGGGCGTAGGGCAACGAGTTCGTTATACAGCTGAGCCGCAATATCCCGGCTCATGGCCACAATCATGGCCTTGCCTTCAATGATGCTGTTGCGGGTCTCAAAGTGTTTGACAAGATCTTCCGCCACCTGTTTCAGCCGGGGGGCGGAACCCACCAGCTTTTCCAGCCGGCTCCATTCACCTTTGGTTTTCTCGCGGTTGCCAACGTCTTCTTCGTCTTCAACCACTTCCTCTACCTGGTCAGAAAGCTCTTCGATGGCTTCCCGGTTGATGTCCAGCTTGGCCAGGCGGGATTCGTAGAAAATGGGCACGGTTGCGCCATCGTCGACAGCGTCCTGAATGTCGTAAATCGATACGTAATCGCCGAACACAGCGCGGGTGTCCTTATCTTCATTGGCGATGGGTGTGCCGGTAAAGCCAATAAATGAAGCGTTGGGAACGGCGTCTCGCATGTGGCGAGCGTAGCCGAACTTGTAGCTGCCGTCTTTTTTCAGGGTGGCTTTCAGGCCGTACTGGCTGCGATGGGCTTCGTCTGAAATCACCACAATATTATGGCGGTCGTTCAGGACAGGGTGGCCTGATTCCCCGTCCAGCAGGGCAAACTTTTGAACCGTGGTGAAGATAATCCCGCCAGATTCCCGCTCCGCCAGCAAGCGGCGCAGGGTGTCGCGATCTTCTGCCTGCACCGGCTCTTGCTTTAAAAGTTCTTTTGCGGCGCTGAAGGTGGCGAAGAGCTGGCCGTCCAGATCGTTACGGTCAGTCACTACAATCAGGGTGGGGTTGTTCATTTCTGGCTGTTGCAGAAGTTTGCCGGCGTAACAGCACATGGAAATGCTTTTTCCGGAACCCTGCGTGTGCCATACCACACCGGCCTTCTTGCTGCCAGGTACTACTTCATCGCCATAGGTGGCGCGTTTCTCGCCAATACCATGGTCATTCATATCCCGAGCGGCAATCACCGTGGCCCGCACCGCTTCACGCACGGCGTGGAACTGGTGGTAGCCAGCAATCTTCTTGATCAGTTTGTCGGAGTCCGTCTCGAAGATAACGAAGTAACGGATGTAATCCAGAAACAGTTCCCGATCAAAGAAGCCTCGTACCATGGTTTCCAGCTGCCATTCCAGCAACGGTTTGTCATCTTCATGCCTGAGGGTGCGCCAGGGCATGTAGCGCTCCTGGCTGGCGGTGAGGGAGCCAACGCGGGCGAAGTAGCCGTCACTGATGATGGCGGCTTCGTTATACGCGAACAGGTCAGCCACTTCGTCTTTGTATGTCTGGATCTGGTTGAACGCATCCCAGATGTCCACGTTCTCGGCTCCAGGACTTTTTAGCTCCAACACCGCCAACGGCAAGCCGTTAATGAAGCAAACAATGTCGGGCCGGCGCAGCTGCTTGGAGCCTTCGATAGTGAACTGGTTGATGGCACGGAAGCGGTTGGCGGTCAGATCATTGAAGTCCACCAAAAATACCTGGTCGTGGATTACCCTGTCGAGCTCTTTGTTAGTGGCTCTGGGCAGCTTGTATTCAACCGACACGCCCTCCAGCAGCAGCCGATGAAAGGCCCGGTTACTGATCACTAAATCCAGGCTTTCTGGTTTGCGCACCACCTCCACCGCCTGCTCAACGGCGCTTTGGGGCAGGTGAGGGTTAATGCGGCGGATGGCCGCTTCAAGATCAGCCAGTAACAATACCTGTCGGTAGTCGACTCGCTCCGGTGACGGGCCGTCCGGTGCCAAGTCTGGCCCATGGCCGACCTCCCAACCACCCTCAGCAAACCACTGCAAGCATTGTTGTTCCAGCTGATCTTCCGTCATTCTGTACTACCTTTTTTCAATATTAAATGCAGGCTGGCTGTCAGTGGGGGTGAGTTCCTTTCGCAGCGAGTGGCCAAGCTTCTATTTGATTTACTTCTGATTATGGTGGATATAATGCACTTGAGCTATAGATGATGCTGAACCGAATTGTTGCGGTAAAGTCGGCATCGTTACAGGTCGATTTCGCCGTTTGTTTTCTTGGGAGTGTTACGGTGAATCACTGTGACGTATGATGGCCACGGAGGATCTAAGTATGGCCAGCGCTAACCAATTGAAAGCCCTGATTAAATCTCATCTTGAGGGAGATAACGAGAGGTTCTACTCTGTCGCGATACAGCTGGCAGCCCATGAGGCGAAGATCGGCCATGGTAAGTTGGCAGAAGAGCTTAGAAATCTTGTTGATAAAGCGAAGTTGCAACGAGGCAAGATTTCCAAAGACCAAGAGAAGACTGTTCCCATTGGTCGGCCAAAGGGGGAGCTTGCTGGCCTACTTAGTGCGTCCCTTCCGAAGAACCGTCTAGGGGAGATGGTTCTTGATGACCGCCTTGATTACCAGTTGAAGAGGGTCATTCGAGAGCAACGCAAGGCATCACGACTGCTGGCCCACGGCCTCGCTCCGCGGCGCAAATTACTTTTGGTAGGTCCTCCGGGCACGGGGAAGACTCTAACTGCCTCCGTTTTGGCGGGGGAGTTGGGATTACCTTTATATCAAGTCCGGCTTGATGGGCTTATTACGAAATACATGGGTGAGTCTGCAGCGAAACTTCGCCAGGTATTCGATTTGACCGCCACAGCTCGTGGTGTCTATTTTTTTGATGAATTTGATGCCATAGGATCACAGCGAGGTCTTGCTAATGATGTTGGTGAAATAAGGCGTATTCTCAACAGCTTTCTGCAAATGATTGAGCAAGATGACTCCCATAGCCTCATAGTCGCCGCCACCAACCATCCCGAAATATTGGATCATGCCTTGTTTCGGCGCTTCGACGATATTTTGCACTATGACCTTCCGGATGAGACGAAGACGGCAGAGTTGCTCCGATCACGCCTAGGAAATCACAGTCGATCGAGCATCTCATGGAAGAAACTTTCTGAGAACGCCCGAGGCCTCAGCTACGCAGAAATTGTGAGAGCATGTGATGATGCCTTAAAAGCAGCGTTAATCGAAGGTAAAGACTCGATCGGAGTTGCTGATATACGAGACGCCCTAGATGAACGCAAGCAGTCCAAGGCTCGGTTTAGTGGGAAAGAATTTCTATAGGGAAGTAGTAGTTCATGGCCGAAAGAGAAAGCCAGCCAAAACATCACTTTATATTTAAAAAATCAGGGGAAACTGAAAGTTTTCGTCGTCGGGGAGGTGGCGGTGACGGAAACGAAATTCCGAGGCAGAATCGCCAGTCGCACGGGCAAAGCCTTCTGCAACAGGTTGAAGGCCTCAAAGCCGATATTCAGAGCGCTAGAGAGCTCCAAGAGGAGGCGGGACTGGAAGATGGTTTTGGGCTACAAATTGAATTCGAGAGCTTTCCTGATATTGAATTGGCTTTTGAGCGTTTGGCAGTTGAGCGGTCGAAGATCGAATTGCTAAATGTTCGACATGAAGATGGCAAAACGTTTGCTGCGGTTTTTGTTCCCGATGGCAAAATGCATCTTCTTGAGAGCAAGATTACCGACTATCTAAGGAAGAGCAATGCTAGCGGATCTCCTAAAAACCAGATATTGATTGATGCGATTCAGAGCATACGAAAAGCTAGTATCAGATCACTTTGGACTGACGATCCAAAGGCTTTCCCCACAGAGACTGAGGAAGTAATTTGGTGGGAGGTTTGGTTGCCTTTGCGCGGTGATCGGTTTGGAACCGTCGCGCAATTCAGGGAACTGGCAGAAGGCTTAAGGTTCCGGGTGGCAAAGGGGCAGATAGAGTTCCCTGAGCGCACAGTACTCTTGGTTCAGGGCTCTTTAGATCAGATGCAGCGCTCCATGCTGACTCTCAACAGCATTGCAGAATTAAGGCGCGCCAAAGAAACTGCAGATTTCTTCGACTCTTTGTCAACCTCTGAACAGCCGGAGTGGATACATGAGCTGCTGTCACGACTCACGATACCCGAAGCTGGCGCGGGAGTGCCACACGTTTGTGTGCTGGATACCGGAATAAATCAAGGGCATCCTCTACTCGCCAGAGGGCTTGCTATGGCGGACTGCCATACAGTTGAACCTGGTTGGGGTACTGATGATGGAGAGGGCCATGGAACTGAGATGGCTGGACTTGCTCTACTTGGCAATTTGACTCTAGTTTTATCATCCTCGAATCCGATTGACTCGCGTCACCGCCTTGAATCCGTAAAGCTTCTCGAAAGTAATCATTCCAATGGTGGTGATCCGGAATATCACGGATATCTAACGATCCAAGCTATTGGCCGACCAGAGATTACAGCACCTCATCGGCTCCGAGTTTTTAGCATGTCTGTGACAGCAAAGGACTCCCGTGATAGAGGGCGACCGTCTGCATGGTCAGCTACTATTGATCGACTGGCTGTTGATTATGACAATCAAGGTGAGAGCCCAAGGTTGTTTTGTATTTCTGCTGGAAATGTCGATGATCCGAATGCATGGATCAACTATCCGGACAGTAACACAACGGATGCGGTGCATGACCCAGGGCAAGCTTGGAATGCAATCACCGTTGGGGCTAGTACTGACCTAGTTAATATTACCGAGCCAGATACGGCTGATTATTCTCCGGTAGCTCAAGCTGGAGCCTTGAGCCCATTTAGCACGACCTCCCAAGTCTGGGCGGGTTTCTGGCCCTACAAGCCTGACATCGTTTTTGAGGGTGGGAATGCGGCAGTTACTCACATGTACGAAAAGCCTTATGCTTCAACTATGGCAAGTCTGAGCCTGCTGACCACCAACTTCGAACCAACCGCAAAAAGTTTTACTACGACAAACGCAACCAGTGCTGCGACTGCGCTCGCCGCGCGCATGGCTGCTCAGATAATGGCTGAATATCCAGATTTACGAGCTGAAACCATTCGTGGATTGATGGTTCACTCGGCTGACTGGACAGCAACAATGAAACGTCAGTGGCTTCCCAATCCGGCTCGCCCTAACAAAAGTGATGTCGCACATCTCATTCGGCATTGTGGCTTTGGCGAGCCAGATCTGGAGCGTGCTTTATGGAGCGTCGAAAATTCGCTGACATTGATCTGCGAAGACGTTTTGCATCCGTTTAAGCGAGACGGTAGTAAAGCTCCTACACTGAGAGACATGAATCTGCATAGGTTGCCTTGGCCTTTGCAAGAGCTGGAAGCCCTTGGTGAGGTGGAAGTCGAGATGAGGGTTACACTGTCTTACTTCATCGAGCCCAACCCCTCGGCGCGTGGGGTAAAGTCCCGTTATCGTTATGAGTCGCATGGCTTAAGATTTGAGGTAAAACGACCGGACGAAGGCGATGATGCATTTCGTAGTCGGATCAATGCTGCTGCACAAGATGCTGATGAGGGTGGTTCTACTTCTACTGGAAACGATCCGCATTGGCTGGTTGGGCCCAGTAACCGGCACAGAGGTAGCATACATTCAGACATTTGGCGCGGAAGTGCAGCTGATCTTGCCAGCCGAGGGGTGCTAGCAGTGTATCCGGTGAGTGGCTGGTGGAAAACTAGGCAAAAACTTGAAAGGTATGATCAGAGTGCGAATTATTCTCTGATCATTTCTGTTCTTGCTCCAGAAATTGATGTTGAACTCTATACCGCTATTGAGAATCAACTGAAGGTGCTGGTTGAGGTTTGATGTCTTGAGCTGTTTTGTACCTGCCACCTCCGGAGTAAGATTCAATGCAGTCTTGAGCTCCGGCAGATTATAGTCTGCTTGAACTCGATGCCTCGTTTCGTGAGCCGGAGCTGGTTGAGGGTGTAATCTTGAACCAAGTGGTCTTTGAGGACTTCAGTGGCCCATTGGCGGAACTGGGTTGCGCGCTTTGAACTGCCCCAGTAGCCAACGGATATGACGGCATCCAGGTTGTAATGTTTGATGCGACGGCGAACCTGTCTTTTGCCCTTCCTGGCGAACTACTACGGATTCCTTCGTAGTTGCCTGCCCGATCAGCCCTTCATCCTTGAAGATGTTTTGAAGGTGCATCAGTACGTTTTCGGGCGTGGCATTGAACAACTGGCCCATCTGTGCCTGGCTCAACCAAGCTGTATTCCGCTCCAGTGCCACTTCTAGCTGGGCCTGACCATCGCTTGAAATGAAAATCGGTACCTGCTGCTCAGTCATGACAGTTCCTTGTCTCGGGTCCCTAATAACGAAGCATATTACTCACGAAATCCAAAGCTACCAGAGATCCCGACGTTATTCCGCATCCTGAACCGGTTCCTTATTCAGGTTTGCAGTCCTCAGCTCCTGTCGAGCTTTTTCCAGGGGGCCACTCAAGGCTTGCTCTAGCCGGGTCATATGTTCAACCAACCACTGGATCATCTCTGGCCAGTTTGCTTTGTTGTAACCATCTACAGGTTTTTCATACTGAATGCGGCAGGCGATTTTATCGGGTAACGGCAACCAAACCAGTTCGTTGCCAAAAGCAGTTTCGATCTCTATTTTCATGCCCTTCAGCTGGTCAAAGACAAAGCGATTCGCCTCAGGGCGACTGCTCTGCAAGCTCAACCCAACGCGCACTTCGTTCTTGCCAAATATCAGCTGGTAACCCATGCCGCTGATACCCGATCCTGCATTTAACCAATGATCTTTGGCGGGGCTGATGTTGCTGAACAGCGAACAGTCACTGCGCCCAAATGCTTCTAGTGTTTGCTCCCAGAAAGCCAGGCGAAGTGTGTGCCGGTGTTTTTGCTCGTGGCTTGCGCTCTTTTCCTCGGCTTCCTTGGCCATCATGCCAATCATGAAGTCGGATGCTTCCGGGGTGGGGATGATCTGCTCCACGTTCAGGAACAACTCGTCGCCGGCTTGCCAGGGGGTCACTTTGAAGCACTGGCAGTTGACACCGAACTGGCTGAGCCAGAGCACGGTGTTGGTGACTTCCTTGCGGTAGTGAGCGGCCACCAGAATCAGGCGCTGGCTTTTCAGGGTATTGAGTTGAACGGATGGCAGGTCATCGGCCTGCAGAAACTCCAGTAGCAGCTTTTCAGCATCGCCAGGCTCGCCGCCTTCGTTCTGTGCTTTCTGGTTAAGATAGCGCTGGAAAATCTCCACCACCTGTTGTTTCTTAAGGTTGGCGCAATAGCTGGCATACTTCAGAGCCTGCCACACTACATCGCGGCCGCTGTCATCGAGTTTGTTTTCGATAATGACCAGGTTGCCGTCTTTATCGATGGCCAGCAGATCCAGCCGCTCGCGGGTGTCGTCGAAGCCGTCGAACTCTTTCTGGATAATCAACAACTCCTCGCCGTCGCCTTGGGCGAGCGCCTGAGGGTAGTTTTCCAGCCATTCCTGCAAGTGCTTGCGTTCGGAGAAGCCCAGCTCGCCGAAGCGTTTGGCTTCTAGTGGTTTGATGCGGTTGGAGGTGGGGTCGATTTTAAACACCGGCGGGCTCCGCGGCTTCTGCTATTTGATTCTCTGCAGCTGTAACCGAGAGTTCGCCGGAGAGGAGTTTGGGTAGAAGGCTATCGCGTAATTCAGTTAGTAACTCACTTTCGGCGTTGAAGGCTGAGATCTTTCTGGAGATTGAATCTGCAACCTGAGTAAACCTTTCGATAATTGGTACGGGATAAGAAGGGACCTCAAGTCGATAAACATTGTTTCTGTTGAGGCCTGGCACCGCAGCATCGGTATTCATGTCTTTAAGACCAAGGGTTTGTAGCAAATAGTATGAAAATGAAAGTGAGCTGCCGTTCTTGGGTACCACATAATATGCTGTATCGATTGGGTAGAAATCACTTGATTCCCAATAGATGCTGCCCACAGTACCTTTTCTGCCAACGATAATTCCAGGTCCGGAGACTAAAGACTCGTTGTGGCTGCCAGTGATCCCACCAGAGCCGTACACAGGGTATGGACCATCAATCCGAACAGTCTTTTTAAGAGCCTTCCCGTAAGACAATCCTATGAATCTCTCGACCTGGGTCGGGATCCACCCCTCCGGAACCTCCCCCAACTCACTCTCCTGCATAGCCGACGGAAACAGCTCGGCGGTCGCGCAAAGAGTGGCGTATTGCTCGGGCTGTTCGGCTTGGAGGCGGGTTAGCTCCGCTTCGCCTTTGCCGGAAATAGCCTGCATGGCGGCGAGCAGGGCATCTTCCTCACTGCCGCCGGCTTCCAGTGCGGCGATCTTGGCTTTGACCGGCTCGAAATCGACAAACCAGCTTTTGAAGATGGCTTGGGCCATTTGTTCGAGGGTTTGGTTGATTTGGTGGTTGAGCTGGATTTTTTCGTCCAAGAGACCCAGCCTGTTCGCTATGCTTTCCTGCTCGGGTAGTGGGGGCAGCACGATGCTAAGTTTCTTTTGGGAAGTTATTGGCACCTGATTTCTTGTCGTTTGACTCATTACTGAAGCAAGTTGGTTTTGGAAGTCTGTACCTGCAAAAAATGCAGCTAAGTAATGAGGCAACAATCTTGTGGTATCGAGCCTGTAATGGGTCAATGACGTGCCAATTAGAACTTGCTCCTTGAGCTCGGGAACCACTGCCACTCGGCCCACTGTGAGCCTGTAAATAAATCTGTGTAACTGCCCACCCCATTACAGGT
>TARA_R110001583_G_scaffold195553_2_pt1 | contig 22133 bp, 18 predicted proteins | sample TARA_R110001583 | Tara Oceans TARA_R110001583 (sample SAMEA4398432) | marine metagenome | biome: Polar Biome; feature: [MES] marine water layer (ENVO:01000295) within the mesopelagic zone...; material: water (ENVO:00002006), including particulate matter (ENVO:01000060) such... | reverse complement strand
CACATTACCTTCGAAATCTGGTCAATTTTCAGTGCGCAGCAACACAATCACCGGTATAGTCTGCTGCTGAGCCATTGATTTTGTTCTTCTTCCCGTACGTCAAAAACGAAAAGGGCGCCGTTACGCGCCCGATGGAAACGCCGTGCCGCTAAGGCGACGTTCAAGGAACCCGGATGTTACCGGCTAGCCGTATGACGGGCAAGAAAGCGGAACGCCACCAAGCAGAGGTACACCCATTCTCCGGTGGGACGCTAGGGGACAAACTTCAAGGAAGCGACGTTGTAGCAGGCGGAAGGTTACTGATGTCGGTGTCGAACAGGTCTCGAATCCGTGGGGTTGGTCCGCAGAGTGAGTATCGGCCGCGCACCAGTTTATGCCTCTCGTCATCAAAAGTATTTAGTTGCTGCCCACACGGCCGTTTGCGTATTCCAGACCAAACTGGACACTGATTCCACGCGAACCTGGACAGTCAAGCAGGGGAGCCAGCTCGTCGGTGAGGCGCTTTTACTGTATGGATGGACTTGTAGAGGTGGGAAATATGGCTATGGACCTTGAAGGTACGCGGGATGTTGGTGAAGAGGCGCGTATCGCGGCCTATCTGCAAGGGCTGGGAGCAGAGGCACTGCTGAAGCTTGTGCTTGAAGCCGCCCGGCGTGACGACGGCCTGCGCGAAAAGCTGCTGATGGCTGCCACCGTATCGGAGAGCAAAGGGCTCTCGTCACTGCGCAAGGTGGTCAAGCAGGCAACCCGTACGAACGGCTTTGTCGAGTGGCGTGAGGCCGGCGACTACGCCAACCGCCTGGAAGACCTGGCGGCGTTGCTGGAACAGCGAATCGGGGATGGTACGCCGGAACTGGTGGGCGTCATCGAGGAGGCCATCTCGCTCGCTGAGGAGGCTTTGCAGCACATCGACGATTCCGGTGGCGAGGTGATGCCGGCGATTCTCGGTCTGCGGAAGGTGCATCTGACCGCTTGCAATGCACTGCGCCCTGACCCGGTCACACTTGCTGGCCGATTGCACGATTTTCAGATGCATGGTGAGTGGGACACTTTCCACGAGGTACTTCCCGACTACGCCGAGGCGCTGCGAGAGGCCGGTTTGCAAGCGTACCGGCAACGCGTGGAGGATGCTTGGCTGGCGCTGCCCCAACTTGGCCCCGAGCACTTTCGCGGCGAGTGGAGCACTCCACGCTTTCGGGTGGAGTCGGCGATGAAGGACATTGCCCGCTACACGGATGATTTTGAGTTGTTGGCAGCCGTGCAGGCTAAGAATCTGTCCTCGCCAGCGTGCTTTCTGGCTACGGCCACTCTGTTCCACGTTCACAATCGCGTTGAAGAGGCGCTAGCCTGGGTTGAGCAGGGGATTGCTGCGTTTCCGGATGAACGCAACGACGAACTCTTGAGCCTGGCTGTCGAGGCGCAAGTGGCGCTCGGGAATCATGCCGAGGTGGAGCGTCTCGCCTGGCAACGCTTCGAGAAGTCCTCTGGGTGTGACTCATTCTTCAAGTTGATGGAGGTCGCCCACCGCATTGACCGTAAGGACGTACTACGGGAGAGGGCTCTTGACCATTTGTGGCACAGTGTCACCGAGGACGAGTTGCAAGACGGGCTTCCACGGCGCAGCCAATGGGTGCAGCCACGCCGCGGCGAAATCGTTTCCATCTTCCTGCGTGAAGGGAACGCTGACGCGATGTGGGAGGCCTTCTGTGGAGGAAAGGTTGCGGTCGGTCTATGGGTAAGCGTCGCTGATGAACGCGCCAAGTCACATCACGAAGATGCGATTGCGCTTTACAAGCGGCTGCTGCCGCACGTCGTGGAGGGCGGGACGCACAGTTCCCACTATGGGGAGGCGTTCGCTGTCGTCAAGAAAATCCGAGCACTCCGCGCGGCGCATGAGCAAATGGGGATGTTCGGCGATGAACTCGCGGAAATCCGACTGGAGTGGAAGCGCAAGCGGAACTTTATGAAGTTGCTCGATGCGCTTTGAGCTGCGACCCAATTGAGGACGGAGTGTCAGCCTCTGGGTTTCGACTTATCGATTGCCGACTTCATTTGGCGGCGGCTCGATGATGGGGAGGCAGTCCGCAAACTCTATGTGAAACTGTTTCACGGGTTCCATGGCAGAGGGATTGCCCGTTAGAATCGACAGCAGCTGAGCACTCAAGGCCAGCATCGCGTTCGAGTTTCGCTGCACGTCGTAGACCAACTGCACGGGAAAGCCGGACGCCACACGGGACAACGGGTGTAGCCCACCGTGGGTGTAGCTGCTTAGTGCCTTCCAGGTTATCTCGCTGCAATCATCCCGCCTATCGCTAGTCATGTCGGCAAAAGTGTCGGTCGGCGACCCAAGCGCAGGTCCTGCACCCCGGACAATTCATCACTTGAGGACTCCGTTATGAAAACTCATAGCATCAGCCGTCTGTTGTAGCTTGAGCGCAGTCAGGACATCACAGCAATTATGCGGGCTTCGCGGTCCGCATCAAGCGTCACTTGGCGAGTTTCTTTTCGCTCAGCGCCCCTAATCAGAAATGTAACGAGTTTCGTTACGGAGTCGACGAACACGCGCAGCCCGCCTTGCTCGATGACCTTTTCGCCCAGTATTGCCGGAACGCTGGGAATCACCGCTGCGGTGTCGAGGAGTTCAAGGATAATTGCGTCTCTCTTCGCAATTTTGTCCGCTGTGGTTTGGCGTGCAATCCGCGTTGCTTTCGCTTTAACAGCGGCTTCTTTCCTGACGGCTGAGGTGGCTTCCAGCTGGCCTTGCATTGACATGATTAGCTCGTCGAGCTTGTAGATATTCATGTCTCTGTTCTCAATCCAAAACTTTGAAGGCTTTATTTGCATCGCTAAGGCTTCTGAGCTTCGTGTTAGCTGTGGAATCAACTTGGCGCGGATTTGAGCAGCCCAGGCTCTCTGCGGGGTTGTCCCCGTCAGCGGCGCCCATCCGTGTTCTTTCGCGGTTTGTTCCGCAGCGGCGATGGCAGCGCCGTGTTCTTGAGTCATTTTGGCCAGTTTCGCGGCGCGACGCTGAGCAGTCGTTGGGGGGCTTAGAGTCTGCGCGAAAGAGATTCCAGTATCGAGGTCGACCCAGCCGTCGTTGGTTTCGACAGGCATGCTTGCTTCCTCGAACCAGGCATCGAATCGAGCAGAGGTTTGGATGAATAGGTTCATGTCTTTCCCTGTGGCGCCCTGCGGCTTAGCGTGGTCTTCCTGCCAGATAAGTCAAATGTCTCGGCTCTATGGGGCAACTCCCGAGACACGCTAGCCCAATGGGGGTTAGTGCGTTTTTTCGAAGATGACGCGAGGCTAAAAGAACCGAGAAGGCCTTGTTTGGCTCTATCCCTCGTACGGAAAACGTGGTCCCCACAAGAGGAAGTCGCCACATACGAACGAGGAAGGCTGGCGCAATCAACCATAACTGTGCGCGGCTACTGTTAGGGTTAGGGAGCCGACCAGACGAGTCTTAAGCTGCCAGCCGATTTTAAGGGCGGCTGCTGGCTGGTCGCTTCGTCGCAGTCGCTCGCTCTTTTTGGCCTTCTCCGAGGAGTCTTGCCTTTCCGTTCGGCGCTTTCGTTTGGCGCAAACGGGTTGATAGGGCGTTGGGAGTCTGGACTCTGTGCGGGGCCTCGATACTCAACATGTTCTTTATACTCAAACAACCTCGAGCTATCGCCTCCCTCTAGCGCGTGTGCCCGGTCCGCTTCAGCAGCGCTGTCCGCGGTGAGGATAAGCGACCCGAAGGTGAAGTCAGAAAGGCCGTTTTTGCGACGCGCGTCATAGTTGAATATCGTTGCGCTCATCGCGATGGGTTCGAGTGCTTCAGCGTTGAAGCCCCACTCGCGTAGATATGGCTCCGAATCTTCCAGTTCGGGGTGTTGCGTGACGATGTAGTCGACGAACGGTCGCCAGTCCTGACTGATGTTACTGCGGTTTACCAGTAGGTCCACATCGACTTGGAACCACGGTAATGGGCGGCTTCCGCCGACTGCCTTGACCTGGAAGCCTATGGAAGGAAAGTGGGCGACCATGACCGGAAGGTGTCCTTGCGGAAGTGAAGAGCGTAACGAAACTGCCCCGGCATATCCCTTTTTCAGCTTATGCAGGTCTTGCTTAACGACCTTGAAATCACTCGCGAAGGTCTCGGCGAACCCCGGGTGGTTTGCGGCCTCGGCTAGGGCCCTCGTGGCTGCTACGTCTAAGCAAACCTCGTAATCTGCGGCCGGTGTTAGCAGCAGCAGGCCGAACTGCCCCGTCGGGTAAACGGGGCGCATGGCGTCGTTGCCTCTGTTTGTGAGTCCTGAGCCGGTAAGGTCTCGCTTCATCTTCTACTCCATGAATTTTGCTGTGTGTCAAAAAACGATGTCAAAATGACATCGTTAATCTACATTACCAACAAATCTAACGGTTGTCAATAAACAGTGTCTGTGAGACACTATAACAATGTCAAATTCAAGAGTAGCGATGACCCCGGCCCCGACCCCCACCCCGCGTGAAATCCTCGAATTCTTCGTCACATACACCGCTCACAAGTCGACGAAGGCAATTTCGCGTCTCGCGGGTACGGATGCTGGCAATCTCCATGCAGCCCTCGCCGGGCGTCGACGACTTCCTGGAGCGGTAGCGCGCCGAGTCGCCGCATCCGTCGGTCTGATGGCGAGCTTGGATGGAGACGATGCCTTTAGGTTGTACATCGACTCTACTCGTCACACTGTCATCTGCCTCGAAGTGGGCGTAGAACAGCTTCCGCGGCTGTCAGGCGTTGTGGGCGCACTCTCGAGCGAACGGCTACCCGACTGGCGTCTTGTCGCCATCCCGTTAAACCAAGCGGGGGGAGAAGGTGTGTACGCGATAGCCCTTGGGAGCCTGCCGAACTGCTACATAGTGATAAATATCGTCTGGCCCGAGGCAAGTGCTGTGGACCTCAATGCAGTGCAGGCGATGCTGGTCGGCCAGTGGCCGGCCGGTAGAGAGGCAGTGACATATTTTCGCGATGCCAACCTGCGTTGGCTGCGCCTGCGGGCAGGGGTAGAGGGCAGGGAGGCGCTTGACGACCTCTTCATGAAGCCCCGTCCAGCGAGCATTGCTGATTGGGCGGAACTACTAATTTCGCTTGACCTCCAGGGGGTTACACCGGCGACTGTGGTGCGCACCTTGTCAGCATCCAAGGCGCACGACGCGCTCGGGGTGCATCAGCCGGATGCTGCGGGCGGAATGAGCGAATAGCCTCTATTGACCAGCCGCGACCTGAAGTTCGCTGCATCCCTTCCTCGGGCGACCGAACGCCCCGGTGCTCTGAGATATGTTTCACCGCGCTCGATTTCGGATGCGCTAGGGCGTACGCATCGATTGCACATGTAGCCCCACCCGTGAGGATTGGTCGCCCTTTAACGTTAGCAAACCCGCCCGGTTTGACGCTCTGCTTAGTCAGCAGATTGCTAGGTAAAGCGCACCAATCGCACCTGTACAAGCTTGGTCGCCGGCACGCTCGAAACCAGGTCATCGCAGCGAACCGCCTCGTACTACCAAAAGCACAGGTTCGCAAGGTTCAATACGCGCATAACCCGCTGACCAAGGGTTCTTGATGCGCAGCCGCTTGGCTTCGCTCCGTTAGTCTGGTCGAGGGCAGACTCACCCTAGTGTGCCAGTTGCTGAGCAGTCTCGTCCTGTGACCGCTATTCTCAATTTTTGTGCCTATCGCGCAGCCTTTGCCATGGCTGGAATGCCGGCACTTTGCGCCATCAAGCGCATGGCCTCACCGCAGACCTAGCGTTGAATGCGCTCAACCACCGCAGCCTGCGCGCCTTCCGCTCGCGTCTCCACACTCACCCGGTCTAGCGCATTCACGGTGGCCTGCGAGACCTCATCAATCACCTTGCGGACCAGACGCGGGGGCAGTTGAGTCGCCACCGCGAACTGGGCCCATTCGTACGCCGACAGCTGCGCGGGCGCGAATGCGTCGCCAATGGCCATCGCGTACGCGTCTTCAAGATGGCCGTCGGCACACAGCAGACCGCAGACCAGGTCGTACGCCGGTGCGAGCGTCAGGCCCGCAGGCCCCATCATGAAGGTCAGATTCTTTGCGTGCGCGTCCGGATTTCCAATAAGTACCTGAAATACAACCCGTCGCAGCAGGGTCAATCGCTCCATGGCGGGCTTGGCAGCTTGCTGCAGCAGCTCAAACAACATCGGCAGCGAGGCCCCGGTGCGCATCTCCGCCACATCTCGCCCGTCGCCGAAGGGGCAAAGAAAAGGTGTTTTCAGGAAGAGTGGTGCCTCTCTTTTGTGCAAGGCTCGCGAAGTTGTCTATTACTCTCCAGTTACGCATTATGTGATTAAACGGTAAGCGTTTCTGATAAATGAAATAACATATCCATTCATGCTAGAGGCGGCCGATAGGCTGTTTTCGTCACGTCAGGTCGCCCGATAATTCATTAGAATCACGCCACAGAACGATAACTGGATGGGTGCGTCAATAGCTTAAACGGGTAAATTGTGCGTTCCAGACTGAAGGAGCGTTACGGATGAATGTCCTTCAGTGCCTTTGTATCCTTTATGCCAGCAAGTAAGCCTCGAACAAACGGTGTGCTGACCATCTCTTTTTCGACATGTAGAAAGTGTTGCTTAAGCACTGCTGCAGGAATGTCAGTATTTCCGTTGTACTTAGTGCATCTAACAAACACAAAAATGGGTAGTAGCAATGCTTAAGGAACTTCTTGCCTCTCTTCACCCCAGCCTCTCCGTCCTGGACGGTGTGCCTATGTGGGTGTTTATCATCGTGGTTGCCCTCACGGTCTTAGTCCTGTTGGGCTATTTACTGAAAGGAGGGCAGGTCGGGTGGCAGCTCTGGACTTCTGTTCGCAGTATCCAGGCTATCCGGGAGGCTAGCCGCGGGCCGGCCAAGCCGGAAGACATCGCCAAAGTTCTGCAGTGGAAGCCGGCGAGTCATTTGTGGGACGAGTACTCGGACACACTGCACGAACTGAAGAGGGCGTCGAACGGTGAGCTTTCGGTCACCGAAATCCGTGCAACGGTTCCTGCTGAGTCCTATTTCACCCGTGATGTACTGGTCGATAGCCGGCTCCTTGATGACTTTTCTCGCCATGTTCCGGGCGTCCTCACCGGCCTAGGCATCATCGGCACGTTTGCAGGGCTCCTAGATGGCTTGGCGAGCTTCAATCCCTCTTCGCCAGAGGCTGCTGTAGCCGGTTTGAAACCCCTCATGAATGGGGTGGAACACGCCTTCATTGCGTCAGCGACCGCAATCGGCTGCGCTATGTTGGTCCTGTTCGCAGGCCGCTTAATGTTGGCTTGGCTTTACCGACTGGTGGAGAAGCTGGCTCACGGAATTGACGCCCTGTACTCGACGGGTGCGGGCGAAGAGTACCTTTCCCGGTTGGTCCATGCGTCAGAGAAGAGCGAGGCTCACGCGGCTCAGCTTAAGGAGGCGTTGGTCGAGGACCTCTCCAAGTTGATGACGAATCTGACGGAGCGCCAGATTCAAGCCCACTCTTCTGCAAGCCAGCTCCTCGGTGAACACATTGGGAACACTATCTCTAGCTCGTTGGCTGAGCCCCTCCAGAAGATGACCGACTCCATGAACGCCACGAGACAAGGGAATGGTGAGGCTGTGTCTGGCATGCTTGAGACGATGTTGGCGGGGTTCATGGCAAAGCTTGAGGACACCTTTGGCGGGCAGATGCGCGGTATCAATGAGCAGATGACGCAGTCCATGGCTGCCATGGCGAGCGTTCAAGTTTCACTCAAGGAGCTGGTTGAGGATATTGGTCGGACGAACAAGACAGCGTCCGAAGATATGAGCAATAAGCTTGCGGACGCAATGAAAGATGCGACAGCAAATCAGAATCTGCTAACCGAGCAGATGCGGCAGTTCGTTGCGGAGTTTCGTGGGCTGGTGAACGACGAGCAGGAGAAGGCCCGTGCGGCCATGGATGCGTCGGTCCAAGAGGTTCTGACCAAAGTCACGAGTGCTGTCGAACACTTGGAGTCCGTGCGAACGGCTGCGGCTGCTGACGAACAAAGTAGAGGAGCACGTCTGGTCAAAGAGTCGACGTCACTTATCGAGGGGCTCTCAGGAAACGTCGACAACCTGCTGCATACCGTGTCGGAGCAGGTTCTTCAAACCCAACGTAATATCGATGAGCTTGGCAAAGTATCGGTCGCTGCTATTTCGGGAATGAGCCAAGGTGCAGCGCAGATGGAAACGGCGGCCGAGCGCTTTAGGCAAGCGGGTGGGGCTGTAACGGGTGTGCTCGAAGGCTCAGCTCAGGTGTCGGAACAGATGTCATCCACTGCGACGATTCTCCAGTCTGCTGCAGCGGTTGCAAAGCAGGGCTTGGACCAGTACGAACAGACCAGAAGGGCTGTGGATGGCCATATGGCAATACTGGATGGGCTACTTAATAACGCGAAACAGGAGGCAGGTCTAACCAAGGAAATGCTCGGTGACTTAAAGCGCATTGTTGAGGAGATGCGCAAAGTTGAGGCGCAGAGCAAGGAATACTTCGAGCGATTAAATGGAGCTTTGGAAGATGCGTTCCGAACGTTCGGGAGCCAGCTTACGACTCAGGTTGAGAACACCATCGCGACTACGGACCGGCACTTGGCTAACGGTGTAGGCCAGTTGACAGGTGTCGTGCAAGCGTTGCAGATGGCGCTTGCCCGCCTGAAAAAGGCGTAATCCATGTTCGCCAGGATTGTCTATAAGAAGAACGGAAAGCAGGACGGAGAAAGCCCGTTTTGGATATCGTTTTCGGACCTGATGACGGCGTTAATGACCTTGTTCTTAGTGGTTATGGCGGTGACGTTGGTTTCAGTCACGCAGGGCGTTTCCGCAGAATTGAAGCGTAAGGTTCAGCGAGAAAGCGACATTCGGAGTGTCATGGCGATGATTCGGAATGAGTCGAAGGCTTTCCCTGCGGTGAAGGTTGACGACTCGACCCATCGTATCGACATCGGTGAGGTGGTCCGCTTTGAGAGTGGCCGCTTCGACATCAAGCCCGAAGCAGAGGCGTTCATCCGCCGATATATCCCGGTTGTGCTTAATGCTCAGGCGTCAGACCTCGGCCGCCGTTGGATTCGCCGGATTGTGGTTGAGGGCTTTACCGACCAAGACGGCACCTATCTCTATAACCTTGGTTTGAGCTTGAACCGCAGCCGTTCGGTGGTCTGTGCCCTATTCGCACCGCCAGGACAACGCGAGACGCCGCTTAACGGCACCCAAAAGCGGCAGATTCGGGACCTCTTCTTGGTGGGCGGCTATTCATTTAACTCTATCCGGGCGAACAAGGAAGAGAGTCGCCGTGTCGAGCTCAAGCTCGAATTTTGGGCTCTCGACGAAAAACCTACTGAAAACAATGGGCTGGATGCTAAGGAGTTCGGCCAATGTTGAATGCGCCGATTGAGGACTTGAAGCGCAGGCTGTTGCGCGCAATTGAGTCCTCCGGGGTGAGGGACGGCGAGTTCGGACATCCGCACTTGGTCGAGGCAGCAAGCAAAGAGGCCGAAAAGGTCTTCCAGGGTATCGCCAAGAGTCGGCCGTCAAAAGAGGATGCTTATGCGGCCGCACTTGCCTTCATGCGCGGGTATCGGCTCGAGGAGTGGCAGTTCGACTTGCTTTCCAGTGCGGTTTGCACCCCAATTCGGGAACAACAAGGCGCCACATTGCTTGGGCATGCGCGATTTAGCGAGCTACTGGCGTGGTACGAGCGCGAATGCTCCGCTGGCGAGTTGTGGTGGCTGACGTGGTATGGCTTGCTTGGGTCGTACTTCGAGTTTCGAATGGAGTCTGCCTCTGAAGCTGAGCGGACCGGTTGGAAGGCCCTGAGAGCGCTATTGCAGAAGACGTGGCCAAAAATCGACTGCCAGTTCGCTGAGGGGCCAGTCCCGGACTGGGCGAAAGTGCTGCGAGGGGAGCCCCAATTGCTTACCCAGGAGGCCGCGGACAGTTACGGCTTTGCCTACCTTGAAGGAGACCAGGATGGATTTGAGCATCTCAAGCACGACCTGGGAATTCCGGGGCATAGCTGGTTCTACCATTTGCTCGTTCTTGCAGCGGTCCGGTCCGCGACGACCTGTCTTGATGGGACATTTAAGAAGCATTTGCCACGTCTGACGTCGCTAATTGATGAGCAGCCGGCCTACCGAGACGAGGCTATCGAACTCATCCTGAGTCGATACTACAAATGTTCAGACCGGTCAGTTCATCCACAGCTGCGTGATTATGTCGTTCGCAAGGACGTCTGGCGCAACCCGAAGTTGAAGAGTGTGGGTCTCGCGACGGCGTGGAATCGCGTTTCGGAAGCCGTCTGGAAGATGGTCCTTGGCTGGGTCAACGAAGGGAATCTTAGAGATTTTTTCGACATCCTGGCTGCCAAGAGCAAGGCTGACCAAGGGCGGCTGGCGTTCTGGTCTCAGTACCTCGAGCAGATTTCCTGGACACGTTTGGTATTCGGTTCCTCCACGCTTCAGCTTGCACAGAAAAACCCGGCTGTGCGGCAGCTGATTGCCCGTGAGGAGGGCGCATATGCGCTCCTCACGGGCAATCAGAGCGTCGATGCTTTCATGATGCAGATAGGGGACTACATCGCAGTTGAGTTCACAAAAACGGGTCACGCCGCCTATGTCTATGCGCTCAAGGCACTACCCTTTGACCAGTTTTCTCGAAGCTATTCGGGCGGGACCGATGACCTGAGAGGCGGCTTTAACAGTTCGCCGGCAGCACGCATTACTCACCATGTAGGGTGGGAAGATTCAGCGCGTGCGGATTTGGAAAAGCTGAATATATTCCCCGACAAGAAGGCAGACGTGGCCGTTGCGGCGCGCAGGAATTTGACTTCTACATCTGTAGCGAAACAACACGCGCCCTCGCCGGCCCGAGAGCGCGTCGGGGCTCCCGCGGTAGCGGGGCAGTTTTTGTCGGATGGAGTGCCGACAGTTTCTTCAGCGAACCGCCTAAGCCGTCCGCCAATTGGTGCCAAATTCACGATGACGAGCCTGCAGGAGTGTTTGTCGGGTTTCGAGGGGGCTCATATCGACGACCAGCGAGGACTGAATGGTGGGCGCCTCTGGATTAATGACCCACGGCATCATTTTGAGCTTAATAAGACGCTCATCGGTTTTGGATTCTTGTGGTCTGAGAGCAAACGAGCTTGGTTCTACCCGGTGAAAAAATGAGTCTGTTCGATTTTTTTAAGCGTAGCAAAGGTGCCGCGAGTCGGACGTTGTTGCCAAGCTGGCTCGAAAAGGGTGTGCTTTTTCGTTTTGCTAAGCGTCCAGTAGAACTCGACCTTGAAGGCTTGCTGAGTCATTTTGATGGAGCATCCCCTGAAGAGTCATTGCTGGGGGCTTACCTATCCCAGTTGCTCGTCGACGGGGTCGCGACCCTTGGCGACGAGGGGCTCTTCATCAGTTGGGGTGCGGTGTTCGAGCTCTTGAAAAGTACTGAGCACAGCGGTGCAGTTGATTACCTGGGGTTGCCTTTTGCTGTATTACTGAAGCCTATCCTGAGCCACGATTCTTCCTTGGCTTACCCTGACTTTGAGGTTCGTATTGATGCCTGGGTCGATGCTCAGGGGTCTGTCCGATTGGATGAGCGGGTTGGGGCGGTTGCCCGAGTCAATGGTCAAGAGGTTTTGCTCGGAGAGTATGCATGGCGCTTGGCTGATGAGCTCGCGCGCTTCTCAGCTCGACCGCCTGAATCCAGAACACAGCACGAGAACGAGCTTGGTTGGGGGCGGCTACGAGCGCTAGCGAACGAAGCCGGGGCTTACTACGCATCCCCTTATCTTGAGACGACCATCGTCCTCACCCCGCAATCGCTTCGGCTGCCACTTAGTAGGGCAGAAACGCCGTTTGGCCGTGTAGTAACGGTGGCTCCCACGTTTGAAGGGGCGCCGGACGATTGGCTAAAGGCGTTCGACGGTTACCAGTCGGTGCAGAACCATTACGACCTCACGCAGGGTGGGCGAGGTCGCGTTCGAGTTGTGATTTCGGAGCCTGTTCGTCGCGTGCTTGAGGTCATCAAGCGTGATATGCCTGGTCGGAAAGTAGCGGGGTCCCGAGCGGAGAAGTTCGTCCACAACCCATGGGCTTTTTTGGGAGATACCGCGCGGGACGTCATCAGGGAAGAGGAATTCGAGCAGGACAAGGCCGGTGCAGGTGCGTTATCGGCAGTGTTCAGTGTAGTGCCGAGGCTCAAAGATGGACGTATTGAGCGCGTCGACCTTGTTGTCACAGAAAACTTCTCTGGAGGAATGGCTAGTACCGATACTCAAGCCTTCAGCAGCCCACATGAGCTCGGGGAGTTCGTGAGCGTGCTGGAAAATGCATTGACGCATGAGCATGAGTGGTTTCCGTGGAAGGAGTACGACCTGACCGTCGATGCCGAAGCGGCTCTCCAGTTAGAGCAGACGCGCCAGGTGGTCTTCCTATGGCGCAACCAGCCGGCTGAGCGTATTTCGCTTGAGGACATCTATGAGATGTCGGAGTACAGCGAACGTATTGAAGGCATCGGGGAAGCGAAGGCAATTTATGTTCCTGTCTTCCAGAGCTCATCCGCCGAGGATGATTCAGGGTGGCTGCCTAAGGACCTCACTCCAATGGTTCGAGTGACGCTTCAAGGACATGAGGGGCAGGTGTTGATTCCGCTGACAAAAGAGTGGGTCACCGCCTTCGCTGACAAGGTTGCGGCTGCTGCGGCCGCAGGTGAGCGTGAAGTATCAGACCTCGCACTCCCCACCGCTGTTGAGCTGGAACAAGCAAAGCTTCTTGCCGACAGTTTCATGGCAATGTTGGGCGCGAAGGACAAGGTGCGGGGAGACCAGCCAGGTAAGCCGAAAGAAAAGCGTGGGAAGAAAGAAACATTGTTGGTTAAGACCAACTTCCATGCTGTCGATTACTTAGAGGAGAAGCGGCAGGCACTTGAGCTGCCGCCTGGTGCCCAGCCTATTCTCCCCTCGACTTTGCGGCCTGAACTTGAGCTCAAGAAACATCAACTTTATGGGGTGGCTTGGTTCCAGCACCTGTGGTCCAAGGCGCCTGTCGCTTGCCGAGGTGCGCTTTTGGCCGACGATATGGGGCTCGGCAAGACCCTTCAGCTGCTGACACTACTGGGGTGGATGTATGAAACGTCCCCAGACGCGGCTCCGTCGCTGATTGTGGCCCCCAAGAGCCTGTTGGAAAACTGGGAGAACGAGTCAAAGAAGTTCTTTAACCCTTCGTACCCGGAGGTTCTAGCGCTTTATGGAGATGTCCTTGCTGAGCGCAAGCAACCGCTCAAGCTAATTGATGACGCGCTACATGAACGGGGTGTGACTGACCTTCTGCGCCCTGGATGGGTTGGTGCTGCGAAAATTTTGGTGACGACGTACGAAGTGCTGACGAACTACGAGTTTTCGTTTGCGCGTCAGCAGTTTTCATTCGTCATTTGTGACGAAGCGCAGCGCATCAAGACGCCTGGCACACAGGTAACGTTAGCGGCTAAAAAGCTCAAGGCTCACTTCCGAATCGCCTGCACCGGTACCCCGGTCGAGAATAGTCTGGCGGACCTCTGGTGTCTCTTCGACTTCGTGCAGCCGGGTCTCCTAGGCGCTCTTGAAGATTTCGGGAAGATGTACCGACGTCCGATTGAGTGTGAGACGGACGAACAACTCTCTGTGCTGGAGCGATTGAAGGCGCTCATCGGGCCTCAGATATTACGTCGCACAAAAGCCGACATCGCAGATTTGCTCCCGAAGAAGTTCTACGCGCATGGAAATATCCTGCAGAACATTGAGTTCACGGAGCGTCTTTCCGACGGCGAGCGACTTGAAGTACCTGCCTCTGAACATCAGCGTGTGCTCTACAAGGGAGGGCTGAAGAAGCTGCAGGATGCGAGTACTGAACAAGATAGCCGAAAGCGTGCTCAGCTCTCATTTGGGGCGCTACATCTGATGAAGGCGGTGTGCGCTGAGCCGTACTGCCTGCCTGGAACTAAATTCCTACCGGACAACCGCGGCTTGGAAGCGCATCTCTCAAACTCTCCGAAGCTGAAGTGGCTTCTCGACCAACTCGGACAGGTCAAGTTGCAGGGTGAAAAGGCCATCATCTTCACTGAGCTGCGGGAGATTCAGTCTGCGCTTTACTACTTCTTGCGCGAACGATTCGGAATAAAGCCCTTCATCATTAATGGCGACTCCCAGGGCCGGCAGCGCTACATCGACAAATTCTCAGGTGGCGTTGGCTTCGACGTCATTATTTTGTCCACGCTCGCAGCAGGGGCCGGGCTCAACATCACTGCAGCGAATCACGTTTTCCATTTCACGCGTGCTTGGAACCCGGCCAAGGAGAACCAGGCAACCGACCGTGCTTATCGAATCGGCCAGCAGCGGGATGTGTCGGTCTACTGCCCAACCATGGTTGCCGATGATTTCGTTTCATTCGAGGTTCGGCTAGACGAGCTCTTGAAACGGAAAGCGGGGCTTGCCGATGTGACCATCGATGGCGATTCGATGACGTCGATGCTAAACGGGACCGGGAAAGACGCGTCTCTAAACGAGCTAGTTGCAAGTGGAGGTGAGGGGGCAGAGCTACCCCGGAAGAGCCTGACGATAGACGACGTCGACCGTATGGATGGCTTCGGCTTCGAAGTTCTTGTCTCGATGCTGTGGGCAAGACAAGGCTTCCAGGCGCTTGTTACTGCAAAAAAAGGGGGTGATGGGGGCGTTGATGTTGTAGCCCTAAAGGGAAAGGTCGGTGAATTAATTCAGTGCAAGAGTTCGATGAAGGCCGATGTCGGCTGGGACGCCGTCAAGGAAGTGTTTGCTGGCGCAGCCAAGTACCGGTCGATGTATGCGGGTACCAAGCTGAGCAATGTGGCGGTGACAAACCAGTACTTCACTAGCGGTGCAGTCTCGCAGGCGGAGGCTAACCGCGTTCGTCTTGTGCAACGCTCTGAACTGGAAGAACTACTTAAGAACCACCCAATAGATAGTGTGGAGTTTGATAATGAGTTGCTCCATTCAATACCCTTCTTTAATATCAGAAATTTTGTTCGATAACTATATTTAGTTATCCAGTTTATGATTCAGATAGGGGTTGATGTGTGCCACAAAGATGATATTTGCGTGCTTAAATTTATTTAATTGTGTTTTATATGTTGAAAAATTTATTTCAAAGCTTTAATTTTAATTAATCTATATTGGAGGTGTTTATGTCGAAAGGTGGGCCATTTGGTATTGTGATGGGGGCAAAGCTTGAGGATATGGATTTCGATTTGGAGAGCATTTCCCCGTTTTTATATCGTACGTCCGTGCCTCCCAACCCGCACTCTTTGTTTGAAGAGTATATATTGAAAATCACACCGTATCATGGGGTTAGTTGGGTTAAGGCAATTGGAAAAACAATTCATACGAGTGCTTATGGTAGCGAATTGAGGTCTGCCTTTGATTCACTACTAGAAAGGCTGGCTGGTACATATGGGAAGTATAATCTTTTTGATTTTTTGCTGGAGGATAGTATTTGGAATGAGCCTCGAGACTGGATGCAATCGCTTCTTTCAAATGAGAGAAGGCTTTGCGCATTTTGGAATATAGAAAGCGGTGCGAATCTAAGCAGCTCTCTTGCCGTGGTTTTCTTGGGGATAATGCCTTTAGATTCTGACACTGGCTGTCTTATCATTGAGTACGCGTTTGAAAACGACGAGATGGCAATAAAGGAAATTCAAGCCATGGAAGATGAAGCACTTTGAGGGTCTTCTGAAAAACGAGTGGGGGGAGCATTGATGCTCTCTTGCATAGGTGTCGCCTCTGCTGGAGAGTGGCACCCACCCCTAACCTCACCCCAAGGCGGTAAACCCCTCTTAGCCCGATGGGCTTTAGGCAGGCAACGTAAGGCTTTTCCTGCCCCAAACCATTAAAAGTAGCGGTGAGTCTGGCCCGGTCAAGGGCGGGCTGCGCATGGCGAAGCGAACCCTTGATGCGGCCAGACTCACCGAACCTAGAACCCAGTTCGCCCACTCAAAATAAAGAGAGACGGAGAATTGACTCTTCCGAGAACCGGCTCGTAGGTCTCCAGCGACCAAAGTACTTCAACGAGCGCTCGCGTCGCTTGTGGGGGGAGGAAGAGCTCCTGCTCGCGGTTGCCCTCGCCGACGTGAACCTTCACGTCGAGCCGTTCATCATCCTGGCGCTCGCTACAGCTATGCGCCGGAGTGAGCTGCCTGGTTTGCAATAGGCAAATATCGATTTGGCTCGACGTTCAGCATTTTTGCCGAAAACGACGAACGGACGTTTCCGCAACGTACCGTTCCCGACGCAGACTGTAGTTGTATTGCAGGCGCTGCCGCGAAGCGGGGACTTCGTATTTCCGATATCAGCAAACGCGTTCAAGAAAGCGTTCTTCAAACGTATTATTCCTGCTGCCGGCATTGAGGATTTTCGGTTTCACGACCTCAGGCATGAGGCCACGAGTCGCTTGGCAAAAAGCGCTCAGTTAGAGTTGATTGACCTATGGGGCAGTGACTGGGCACCGTGATGTGCGCATGCTTAGAGCCGGAGCATATCGTTTCCTTCTTGACGACGCGGGTGGATTAATGGCGCAGATGAATTGCTGGCAGTCTACGAATGCACGGATTGAGGTTTACCCGCAGGGGCTGGATGTCGCAGCACTACGCAAGTTCGTCCTCGAAGGCTCCCGTCGAGACAATGCCCTGCGAGAAAAGATGCTGATGGCTGCCACCGTCAAGGATACCAACGGGATTTCGTCGCTGCGCAAGGTGGTCAAGCAGGTAACCGGTGCGAACGGTTTTATCGAGTGGCGTGCAGCCGCCGACGACGCCAACCGCCTGGAACACCTGGAGGAGTTGCTGGTACAGCGAATCCGGGATGATACGTCGGAATTAGTGGTCGTTATCGAAGAGGCCATCTAGCTCGCGGAAGATGCCTTGCAGCACATGAACGATTCCGGTGGTGAGGTGATACCAGCGATTCTAGGGCTGGGGAAGGTGCATCTGACCGCTGGCCCATCAGAATGGTGCGCACAGGACGGAGAGGAAGTCAGTCGAAGTTGGAGCGCCGACTAATTCACTCAGAATATGCTAAAGGCATCGTGCCGACTGGTGAACTTGGCGAACCGTTAAGTCGAATTCGATTCGGGATGGAACAAAGGAAACCGACCTGATTCTCTGAATGTAACAGTTTGTTGTAGCGCAGATGGGAACGCTATACGTCCAAGCAGCAATACCGCTGCGAACTACGGACCAGCACAATGAACATCGCGCTTTCAAAGCCGAATCGAGACGAATTCGGTGCTCTTATCAGTCTGCCGGAACACCTTCGAAGCCACGCCAGTGAGCTACTCGCAAAAGCAGTGAAATCGGGAAAGCTTGATGCGACTTATTACAAGATGGAGCATCACAAGAAATATGGGTATCTTGGCTGGTGCTTGAACTACGACTACTACGACGTGACGACTTCGGCTGTGCTTGTGCAGCGACGTGAGACTGAGCGGAGCAAGTACGGCACAACGCCGCACAAGTCGTACTACCTCATCGAGCGTGTTGGCCGCGGCGTGCGCGTTACAGAAGCACCAAAAGCTCGCGTAGCAAAGCTGGCGAAATTGTCAACCGAGTTCGGGCAAGTTATTTCAACGCTGACGGCTCCCTGCAAAGGTTACAAGATTGTCGAGGAACGCGACGGGGACTTCTACAGTGTGTTCCAGCCGGACTTCGCGTGGACAATCGGTAAGCGTCGTACGGAGCCTGCGACGCCGAACCATGATGGCGGCTACTACGTTTTTCCGACGCAAGGTGCAGCTTTGAAGGCGTTTACGGAACATCGAGTTTTCGCTGACGCATGGATGAAGGGGAAGCGCATGGTCCTGGTCGAGTGTGAGTGCTCTGGACTCCGGCACACACACGACAGCCGGAAGCTCTGCGTGAGCACTTGCAAACCAGTTGCAGTTATTCGTCATCTGGTGCTTGAATAAGCGGGGGCGAGGGGCTGTGCTGACGATGTTTAGTGTGAGTCCTATTTCTTGGGATACTTTCGCTCAAGGGTGCAGGGCTCACAAAGCTAAAAAGCTAACCGCTGGTTTTCTAATTCTCCAGTTTTTAGTTAAATTCAATATTTTCTTTATGGATGAAGTCCCGAGTGTTTAGCTTCGACCGAGAGGACACGTTGTGCAGAAACTGATACTGGTTTTAGTGAGGTTTTTTTTCGGCTGGATTTTTCGTGCGACAAAAGAGGACAGCAAGAACGCAAGCGAGTTGCTCGTAAAGGGGGCTCGTGCTCTTTCGAGCCTTGGCGGAAAGCGATTGCGCGATTTCTTGGTCGCGATGCCCTTGTTCATGCTCTTCATCCGTGAACTGGTAGTCCAGCGTGAAAAATTGGGCTCCAAGCACGAACTCTTAATTGTTGGAGCCGGTGCCGCCCTCGGTACTCTCATGACGGCGGTTACGGTATCTATTCTTACATCCCTGCCGTTTCAGTTCATGTTGCTGGTTGCTCATCCCATTTTCGGTGTTTCATTGATTGCGTCATCGACCCTTTTGATTACATCGATTGTCGTCTTGATGGTCTGGCTGAATATGCACCTTTTAAACTCTGTGTTTGAAGAAAATGAAATTTTTATTTCAATAAAAAATAGCTTTATTCCGTCACGAGAGCAGGCGTTGCTGACTGAAATTGGTGATGCCGTGTTATCAAGCGGAGTTGACGTTGCCATGCTTGAAAGTGTGGCTGAAGCCGGGCTCATTACGCGAGGTGGGGTTTGCGAGCCGATTCCGGTGATTGATATTCTTACCGATAGAGCTGCGCGGGGAGGATTTACTAAGCTCAAGGAAGCTCAGGTCAAGGATGAAATCAAGGAAAAGATGAGGAATAGAAGCAAAGATGCGAGAAAGAAGGCTTTTGCCCGTGTGAAGGGCAGGGGGCCGGACTTCGGGGCGTAGCGATATTGAAATTACAGTCAATTCGACTCGATGATTTAGACGGCGCTTGGCGACTAAGCGTCTTTCAACCACGCAAAAGGTGTAGTGGCTGAAGCAGTTCCACGGACCCTTGACGGTTTGCCTCCTTGGGAGAGAGTGCCTTGGGGGTTTTAAGCGTTTCTTCACGCACGTGCTGCAGTAATTGCAGCCTGCGGTTCAGTCCAACCTCCTCAGCCGGATATCTCGTTGTGGGTGGCATTTTTTATGCTGGTTGTGCTCAGCTACGTGTCGTAGGACCCACAGCACCGGCTTGTGGCAGAGCTAATTGAAACGGTAAAAGCGGGTGTCGATTGTGGGGCGCTCAATGTCGTAGTCAAGACGCTCGCCACTGCCGTCTGCGACTGCATCCTCATCTGGTTAGCAGCATCAATCTCGATTGCGGAGGTGAGTTCTTGCACAAGAAGAGCAAGGCAGCATGAACTACCCCCAGGATTTAGTCATACCCACCACCGCTTGGGGAGTGTTCGACAACTTGGCCCCGAAGACATCACTCGTGTAAAAACTCAATACCCCGCGCCGCTGCGCGCCAACTTTCCCGCTTGCTCTGGAATGAGTGTCCACTTTGACGTAATACACGCATTGACCATGTACGGCGTTGCATGTGATTGAAAGCGCGTATTAACCGGTATGTCCGCGCTGTTTCTGTATAACCGTGTATTCGGCATTACGTCGTCGAGCGGCCTCAGCTACTTCTTTGGTCACGATGGTTTTTCCGATAGGTGCCAAGGCAATACCGGCCAGCTTCAGATGTTGAATAGCAAACGGGATGCCGATAATTGTAACGGCGAAGGCAAGCGCCGAGATGACGTGGAGAATCGCCAGCCAGATACCGGCGAATATGAACCAAAGTATGTTCCCCAGTAGTCCCATGGGTCCGGTTTCAATGTCATTTCTGTTCGTCAGTTCGTTGCGGTTAATGGCTTCTTTTCCAAAAGGAAAGAATGTGAATTGACCAATAACAAAGCACGCTTTTCCCCAAGGAATTCCGACGATGGTCACTAAGCACAGGAGACCGACCAGCCACCAGCCCAGCCCCATCAATATTCCGCCTAAGATAAACCACAGAAAATTCCCGATTTCGCGCATTGGCGTCTCTTGGTGATAATTAGAACTATAAAGGCTCACTAATGGCGTGAATTCCGGCTCAAGATAAACGCGGATTCCAGGCCAAGCCATGCGGAACTTTGGCTCATTAGTTAGCGTGCCATGTAAGCATATGCAGGTGCTTAATGCTTGGTTTGTGCAAGTAGGGTGGCCTTGAGCTTCTTGTTCAGCGTCGTGGTTCGGAACGAGAAGCGTACACGTGCAAAGTCGATTGCTTAGAAACCTAAGGCATGTCGTTGCCAGTAATGCACTTAACAGTTCGTTAGTATAGCTCTGCCATAGCGGTAGTTGCGACGTAATTGCCCAAAAGAATGTCAATAAGCTGGAATTACAATGTCAGGCGGTCCCCAGAGCGAAAGACATCTAAGTCATAGTCGTGCGTGCCGCTGGCACCAATAGACGCGTATGCGGAGAGGGAGAGATTTCGGCCAGTGTCGTCAATAATAACTCTTGTGGTTATTAGTTATTGCGCCAGCACTTTCGACTTCCTACATTGGGAGGTTGTGAACATGGTCGCGCTAAGTCGAATGCGTTGGCCGTTTCTGGAAATCCATGTGGTCGGAAAATGGCTCCACACACAAGAGGTTTTGGTTGGGGGGTGAAAAATCGTCAAATCTGGGTCGCTGAATGGGGTGTCGGCGGATGAACTATAAAAGGCCCCCGCGTGCGGGGGCCGAGCAATAAACTGGCTCTTTACTTTGTTGAGTTGGGCTCGATAGTGCCTGCCCACTGCCAGCGTCGTGCGCACAGAAGGTCGTTTGCTTGCCGCGACTCGAACAGTAAGACGAGAAGAAGCTTTATAGGCTCCGGTAGCGCCTTCAGGTCCTTTGCGATTACTGCAGCCTCAATTGCTTCTTTCGATGTGGCCACTGCATCCATGGCCTCGTTGAGTGCCGTTGCGTACGACGTGGGCGGAGCCATGAAGTCGGCATGTTTCAGCTTTCCAGTCAGCAGAAAGCAAACTACTGGGGGCAGCCCGAGATAGGCCCCTATCTCGCGGATAACATTATCCGAGAGGCTGTGCAGGGGCCTGTCACCCGACAGCAACTCTGACATGTAGCTCTGGCTGATTCCTAACCGCTTCGAGAGTGCCGTCACACCTTCGCCATTTACAAGCATCCTTTCTCGTAGCCTTGCCGCCAGGGCGGTCCCGGTTGTGCGCGATTTTGTCATTGCAATTTCCTCTATGTCGGACACATGTCCAAACCGGTATAGGGAAATCAGCGGATTTGCCTGCAGTGCATCGCATGGGTCGATAAATCATCGCGTCCGACGATACATTTCGTGTATATGGGCCGCGTCGATAGAATGACTCGAGGTTGCACATCAATCTTGATGGTCGATATTCCCAAGCGCTGGAGGTTAATAGTGATGTTGAGGCGGGATGAGTCTGAGGGCGTGGTTTACCACGGAGACTGGCACACCGTGGTTCTTAATGCGCTTAATTTCGCTGAGAAGAGTACGTCCGCACCGGAGCTTCTTGAGTTGTTTGCGCAACTGCGTGAAACCCTAATGAAAAATGACGAGTGTAGGCACGACGTAACGGTACGCAGCCCTTTGCCATTCGGCCTTGATGCAGAGTTTGTCGCGACTTGTGTGCGGGACTGTCTTGAGGACGCCGAAGCTATTTTGGATATCACAGAGCCTGGCTACATTTCGGTCATCATGACTAAACGGGGTACGTCTGAGTATGCGCACGCGTGGGTTGCCGAGGGAATTGAACACGGCATCCGCTACGCGAAATTTATACTTGGCGCGAGGCGCTAAGAACGCAGGCGCACCGTCCGGCTGGATTAAAACGGACGGTGACTCGGAGAGCCCCTGTCGCGAAGTTCGTTGGCCGGCTCTGGTGACCCTCTGGAGGTCGGGGTGGGGCGGGGCGACTTACGGGGGCGTGCGGCGCAGCCACCTGTTGGACCTCATGCACGCCTGTGGGGTCTTCTTGTAGAGCTTTGCTGCATCCAGGATGCACTAACCTCGTAGCTTTCCTCTACAGGTGGCGTTCTCGTGCCGAGGATTCCCGATACTCACCAGTGTACGCACC
>TARA_R110001583_G_scaffold9945_5_pt1 | contig 22146 bp, 18 predicted proteins | sample TARA_R110001583 | Tara Oceans TARA_R110001583 (sample SAMEA4398432) | marine metagenome | biome: Polar Biome; feature: [MES] marine water layer (ENVO:01000295) within the mesopelagic zone...; material: water (ENVO:00002006), including particulate matter (ENVO:01000060) such as...... | reverse complement strand
GCCACGCAAGGAACCATGCAAAAATTGCAGGAATACCTGTTATTAGTGCTAAATCTTGATCTGTTTGTAAGTATGCAAGTGTTGAGATGAGACTGAGTGTGGCACCAATGCCAATATAAAAATAACTTTTACTATTATTTTTTTGTTGTTGATTAATTGAGGCAATTAATTGTTTGTGCTGTCTTTGAATTGCTTTTCCGTTAGCGAGATTATGATAGATTAATTCCGGTATTTCGGGCAATTTTTCTAGCCAAAAAGGGGCTTTTTGTTGCAATTTTTTAATTAATGTTTTGGGGCTTATTTGTTCTTTCATCCAATTTTCAAGAAAGGGTTTTGCAGTATCCCAAAGATCAAGCTGTGGATAGAGTTGACGCCCTAAACCTTCAATATAGAGTAAAGTCTTCTGTAATAGAACCAACTGCGGTTGCACTTTCATATTATAACGACGGGCAGTATTAAATAAATTGATTAATACCGTTGCAAAAGAAATTTCAGACAAAGGCTTTTCAAATATAGGCTCACAAACTGCTCGAATTGCAAATTCAAACTCTTCAACGGGAGTATCTTCTGGTACCCAGCCTGAATCGATATGTAATTGCGCAACTTGACGATAATCTCGATTAAAAAAGGCAAGAAAATTTTCAGCTAGATAGCGCTTATCTTCGTTATTAAGCGTGCCCACAATACCACAATCTATACCAATCCAGAGCGGGTCTTCCGGGTGCTCATAGGAAACAAATACGTTACCTGGGTGCATATCAGCGTGGAAAAAACTATCTCGGAATACTTGTGTGAAAAATGCTTCAACGCCACGCTCGGCAAGTAGTTTGAAGTTTGTGCCCTGTGCTTCTAATGCTTTAATGTCTGAAACGGGAATACCGTAAATACGTTCCATGACTAATACATTTTTAGTGCAATAATCGGAATAAATTTCAGGTACGTATAATAATTTTGAATCTAAAAAATTACGTCTAAGTTGAATCGCATTTGCACCTTCGCGCATTAAATCTAATTCATCAACAATAGTTTTTTCATATTCATGCACCACTTCAACAGGACGTAAACGTTCAGCATCTTTTAAGAAATGTTGCATCAATTCTGCTAACCATTTCATCAGTTGAATATCGGCATTAATTGTTTTTTCTATGCCAGGTCGAATAACTTTGATAACAACTTCGCGATTATCTTCACGTAAAGTAGCGGTATGTACTTGAGCAATTGAAGCGGATGCAAGTGCTGTTATATCAAAATTTTCAAAAAGCTGGTCAATGGTTTTTCCCAGTGAACGTTCAATTTGTTTAATCGCCAATTCGCCACAAAAAGGAGGCACGTTGTCTTGCAAATAAGCAAGTTGGTCGGCATAAATAGGGGGTAACAAGTCGCGTCGTGTTGATAACATTTGACCTAGCTTGATATAAATAGGTCCGAGTGATTGTAAACTCAAACGTAATCGTTCTGGTAGGCTAAGGTGTTGATGCTTAGTGCGGATCCAAAAGAATAGAATACGTATCAGTGAATAGCTAACAGGTCTATGTTCTTTGGGTAATATTTCTATCAGGCCAAATTCAATAATGGTTTTATTGATATCGTATAAACGTGAAAGCTCTTTAAATTTTATCATTATGGTCCTGTGTGCAATTAGCAAGTACTCAGTGCATTAACACTAAGCTCAACGGGCATATTTTTAACTATTAAATAAATTTAATAGTTGCTAAGTCGTTTTTCCAAAGCAACAGCTTGTTCTTCAATATCATTCACTTGATCGCAAAAATAAGCCACTTCTAGTGGACCGGGTGCAAGTTTTAACTCTTCTGTTATTATTTCTGCAATCTGCCGTGTTGCTATAACGCTTTGTTTGCATAGTTGTTTTTTACACTGTTTCGCATGATAAACCAGTTTATGTGCTAATAAGTCACCCACTTTATGAGATAGGTGTTCTTCCCAGTCAATGTCCATCTCAGTTAATAATAAGGCAAACTTTTGAACAATTTTAATATCGCCATCAACTTCAAGTTGTCCGCTTTTAATGAGGCCTGTGAGTTGGTGGCTATCTTGTAGTTCAAGTAAGGTTATAAGGCTCAAACGAATGGCGCAATCGGCTTGCCCCTCAAAATGACTCAAAATATCAACTTGTTGATGGCTAATAACAAAATAGAAAGGTGTTTTTATTTCTTTAAAAACAACCGTAATAATAGTGCCATCGAGAATTTTTCGTTTTTGTTTAGCACTGCTATCTAACTGATGTAATTTATTAACACCTGTTTCTAGCAGGCCACATACAAGGTTCTCAAATGGCATAAATTTCTCGCTTAATTAGTCTAATATTTGTAGCCACGGTGCAGTGCAACAATACCGGCACTCAAATTAAAGAATTCCGTTCCTTCAAAGCCAACATCGGCCATCATGTCTTTTAATGTTTCTTGGTTAGGGTGCATACGAATACTTTCCGCAAGATATTGATAACTTTCACTGTCATTGGCAATCAATTTACCTAATTTAGGAAGAATGTTAAATGAATAAAAGTCGTAGAATTTACTTACCGGTTTATGAATTGGTTTCGAGAACTCTAAGACTAGTAGCCGACCACCTGGTTTTAAAACACGATAGATAGAAGCAAGGGCTTTATCTTTATCGGTGACATTACGTAAACCAAAAGCAATGGTGACCAAGTCAAAGTGATTATCAGGGAAAGGCAGTTCTTCTGCATTCGCTTGAACATATTCGACATTACCTTCAATGCCTAAATCGCGCAACTTACTACGGCCCACTTTAAGCATCGAATCATTAATATCGGCTAAAACTACTTGACCTTCTTGTCCCACAATACGAGAGAACTTAGCGGTTAAATCGCCAGTTCCACCAGCCAGGTCTAATACTTTTTGACCTTGTCTAACGCCAGAACAATCAACAGTAAAACGCTTCCAAACACGGTGAATTCCCATCGATAAAACATCATTCATGATGTCATATTTAGCGGCAACTGAATGAAAAACATCAGCAACTAATTCAACTTTTTTGTCTTCTTCAACGGTTTTAAAGCCAAAATGGGTGGTGTTTTCTTGTCTCTCGCTCATGTAAATCTCTTTTTAAATAAGTTTACGCTTATGATACTTCAAAATGCAAAGTCAGCAAGGCAAATTGTATCGAGAGCTTTAGCTAAAGCATTTAGCTCGTTATTTTAGGAAAATAATTGACAGCTCAACTTTTTATTTAAGCTTGTTAGGGTATATTAGTGAATTGAGTTGTTGATATCTTATTGCCCAATTAATTTTAAATTAAAGAGCATCTTGCATTAAAAGAGTGATAGCTAGTCGAATTCTTAGATATTCAATGTTACTTTTTATTACAGTAGATCATATTTAATATCGTTAAACTTGATAAAATAAAACAAACTTTTTGTAACAATAAATTCCTCATTAGATAGAACATTAAATTTTGGAGCTTTGCCATGTTGAAAAATATTAACCCAACGCAAACAAGTGCTTGGTCGGAACTACAAACATTATTCGCTCAGAGTGAAAAGATGCAAATATCATCTCTGTTTGCTGCTGATGAAAATCGTTTTGGCTTGTTTTCTCGTCAATTTGGTAAAGATTTTCTTGTCGATTTTTCAAAGAATTTAATTACAGAAGACATTTTTGCGAGTCTACTTAAATTAGCAGAGGAAGTTGATTTAAGTGGGGCAATTAAAGCACAATTTTCAGGCGAAAAAATTAATGTGACAGAAGGGCGTGCTGTTTTGCATACTGCATTGCGTAATCGTAGCAATACGCCTGTTATGGTTGACGGTATTGATGTGATGCCTCAAATTAATAAAGTACTGGCGCAAATGAAAGCCTTTTGTACAAAAATTCATTCTGGCGAGTGGAAAGGTTATACAGGTAAAGCCATTACAGATGTTGTTAACATCGGCATCGGTGGTTCAGATCTTGGTCCTTACATGGTGACTGAAGCCTTAGCACCTTATAAGGTCGAAGGCATTGAAACACATTTCGTGTCTAATGTTGATGGCACGCATATTGTTGAAACATTAGCGAAAGTAGATCCTGAAACAACATTATTTTTGGTAGCATCAAAAACATTTACCACTCAAGAAACAATGACGAATGCAAATAGTGCCCGTGATTGGTTCTTAAATTTTGCACAAGATGAAGTACATGTTGCTAAGCATTTTGCTGCATTATCAACCAATACACAGCTTGTCACTGAGTTTGGTATTGATATCGATAATATGTTTGAGTTTTGGGATTGGGTTGGCGGTCGTTATTCTCTTTGGTCTGCAATCGGTCTATCTATTGCATTAACGATTGGTTTTGATAATTTCGAAGCGTTGCTTGAAGGCGCACATGAAATGGATCAACATTTCGCAACCACAGAATTTAAAGATAATATTCCCGTTATTCTCGCAGTTATTGGTGTTTGGTATAATAATTTTTATGGCGCTGAAACAGAAACTATTCTGCCTTATGACCAATATATGCATCGTTTCCCTGCTTTTTTCCAACAAGGAAATATGGAATCAAACGGTAAATGTGTTGACCGTAATGGTGATGCAGTCGATTATGAAACGGGTCCGATTATCTGGGGTGAACCAGGTACAAATGGTCAACATGCATTTTATCAATTGATTCATCAAGGAACAAAAATAATACCTTGTGACTTTATTGCGCCAGCAATAAGCCATAACCCAGCGGGTGATCATCACAGTAAACTACTGTCTAACTTCTTTGCACAAACTGAAGCATTAGCCTTTGGTAAGTCTAAAGCGCAAGTTCAAGCTGAGTTTAGTGCCGCAGGCAAAACAGCAGAAGAAGTGGCTGAATTAGTACCATTCAAGGTGTTTTCTGGCAACAAACCAACGAACTCTATTTTGGTTAAAAAGATTACGCCAAAATCATTAGGGCAATTAATTGCAATGTATGAACAGAAGATCTTCACACAAGGCATTATTTGGAACATCTTTAGTTTCGATCAATGGGGTGTTGAACTGGGCAAACAACTTGCGGGTCAAATCTTACCTGAGTTAACAGGCACTGATGCAGTACAAAGTCATGATAGCTCAACCAATGGTTTAATTAATACTTGGAAAGCTTGGAAATAGGTTTTTAAGTAAACAATTAATGTCATGCTAAAATCTAGCATGGCATTAATTTATGTTAGTTGTGATTGTACTTTTTAATTAGGTAATTTGCGCCGTTAAATGAACAAATTATACAGTGCTATATCGTTTTGCTTCTCCAGAATTGAGGTTATTTAAATTAATCGAATCCTTCTTTGATAAAAAGACTCATTCTACCTTAATATAATTTGCCACTTTTTTTAGTACTATCTCTGGTTTTAAATCTATCATACAGATGTTATTACGACAGTTTTTGATGCTACCATCTGGTAAACAGGGGCTACAATCGAGTACTAATGAGATGATTTCTACTTGGTTTTCAGAATGGGAATATGGTCCCGTTTTACGATAATCATTAGGGCCTAACATCGCTAATACCGGAGTGTTTACTGCTGATGCGATATGTGATGGGCCAGTATCCGTGGATATGAGTATATCTGCATGTTCAATGAGTGTAATGAGTTCATCGACACTTGTCTTGCCTACGAAATTGAGTATATTTTTAGAATCGAGGCCTATTGCAATATCTTCAATAAGAGCCTGCTCATCAGGACTACCTACCAGAATGATAGAATGTGTTTCATGATAAATTTTATTTAAACTGTTCGCTAAACTCTGCCAATGAGCTTTTGGCCAGGCACGATAGTTTATCGATCCTGCTCGTCCTACATGGCTATTTCCAGGGTGCAGTACAATATAGTGCTCTGGTAAGTTAAATTTATTTTGCAACGTTTTATAATTGCTACCAACTAATGTTGTTGGATAACAATTCGAGTTGTCATTTTTTGTTAGCTTAGCAATGCCTGTTTTAGTTACCTCGAGCATTGCTTCTACCGCATGCTGTTTTTTGTCATCAGGACCTTTTGTATAAGGCGCTCCCACTTTATGATTTGCATGAATCTGCTTAACGAGAGAGAAAAATTTAGGATCGTTTTCTAGGTTAATGATCAGATCATAGGGTGTTTTTTTACTAATGGAAATAATACGTTTTTTATCTGCATTTAAAAGGGTTGGGAGCTTTTTATACTTAATTGAGTAGACATTTTTAATGCGCGAGTCATGTTTAAAAAGAGAGTGAGTAATGGGAGATCCTAACCAATCTATTTGTGTATCGCCTGGTAGATTTTGTTGGATAGCAGATATAGCGGCGCTTGCGAAAACAGTATCTCCTAACGCACCTAAGCGTACAATCAGTATCTTCATAAAAAGCCTCATCATTAAACAACTGAAGATTGTATAAAAACTTTTGTGTAGAATCTATGTAAATTTCAGTACAATATTTTTTTAGTCTACATGGGGCATGTTTAATGCGTAAAATACTTATTGTTCGAAACGACAAAATTGGCGATTTCATGCTGGCATGGCCGAGCTTTGCGATGCTAAAGAAGTCGATGCCAAATACACAAATAGATGCCTTAGTACCTGCCTATACAAAACCATTAGCTGAACTTTGCCCGTGGATTGATAATGTGATTGTGGACAACACCGATAAGACACAACAAGCTGCGTTGATTAATAACATTAAAGCAGAAAACTATAGTGATTATATTTGCCTCTTTTCAACGACTCGTAATGCTCAATTAGGGCGAAAAGCTAAAATAGGTTATCGTCTAGCACCTGCTACCAAATGGGCACAGTTTCTTTTTACTGATCGTCTAAAACAGCGTCGCTCTCAATCAGCGAAACCAGAGTTTGAATACAACCTGGATTTAATTCGCCATTTTCTGTCTAAAAATAAAAAGCCTATTGTTGAAGTGAATGCGCCTTTTTTAGATGTAAATAATGCATTGAAGCTCAAGATCAAAAACTCACTTCTGCAAAAATTAAATAAACCTGTTAACAAACTGTGTTTTATACATGCCGGTAGTGGCGGTAGCGCAAATAATTTATCTATTGAGCAATATGCACAACTTATTTCATTGTTAAGTGAGCAGTACACTGAAATGGGATTCATATTAACAGCGGGGCCTGGGGAGGAGGCACAAGCAAAACAACTGCAATTATTGTTAGATGAAAGAGTGCCCTGTTATTTGTACGAATCGACACAAGGTTTAGTTTCTTTTTGCCAGACCATTAGTTGTGCAGATATCTTTATTGCGGGATCGACAGGGCCATTACACATTGCTGGTGCAGCCGATGTATTGACGGCTGGTTTTTTCCCTGCCAAGCGTAGTGCGACCCCTTTACGTTGGAAGCCATTAAATAGCGAAGGGCGACACATTGCGTTTATTCCACCGACAAACGATAAAAGTCAGGAGGACATGTCCTCGATTGATATCAATTTAGTCATGCAAAACTTACAGTCATTTTTACAAACACATCATTTTTAATGGTTGTGAATGTTATTTATTCGCACGGCTATCGTGTTTTCTGACCCATAAATCAGCATATTTTATAAAGGTAGAATGAGCAGATAGCACGGCGATAAGTAAGCCTTGCTTGCCATCTAAAAATCCTCGCTTCACGATATACATTTTTATAAAACAGCCTAATGCATGGGTAAAGCCTTGAGTTAGGCTGGCTTTCTTACCTCTTTTTTGGCGTTGGTCTGCCCAGGCTTTGCCATAACTGGCCGATTTTACCAAATAGTTTTCAATATCACTGTAGGAGTAATGAAATAAATCGCCTTCTAATTGTGCGATTTTTACATCAGGCACTGTGATTATTTTTTCATGTACCAAAGCATCATCATATTTAGCTAAGTTATTAGGGTAAACGCGGATAATTTTATCAACCCAGCCTGAATGCGCTAAAAAACGACCAAAAACCCAGGTTTTACGCTGTATTTTAAATACTGTGTTATTCGAGGTGGCAATTTTTTGTTGGATAGCACTTTGTAATTCAGGAGAGACTACTTCGTCTGCATCAATGGCAATAATCCATTTACTGGTGGCGTAATTTTGTGCAAGTTGCTTTTGTTTTCCAAAACCCTGCCAGTCTTTATGGGAATAAAATTTAGCGCCATAACCCTGGACGATTTCTTGTGTTTGGTCTGTACTGCCAGAGTCGACAATAATAATTTCATCAACCCAACGTAAAGAATCTAAACAAGCAGCTATATTGTGTTGTTCATTTTTAGTAATAATAATGGCACTAATACTGTTTTCTGACATCTTACTTTTCCTATTTTTGACTTCGCTTATCAAGCGATATGTCTATCAATATTAAGTTTATCAAACATGGTGATCACTGCTTCAATGGGAATTAATGACATTGCGTTATCATCTTTAACACGTGCCCGCCAGGGTAATTGCTCGATGTTTTTTCCTGTTTGCTGGGTGATTAACTGCTCATAAACACTAACTACATGATCAAGTTGTTGGTATGGCCCGGTGCGTTTAGGATTATGGTGAGCGTATAAACCAATAACGGGGGTATTGACCATAGTAGCCATATGGGTAGGCCCAGTATCTGGTGCAAGTATCAGTGTTGCTTGTTGTATTAATGCCAGTAGTTCAATCAGCGACGTTTGCCCAATTAAGCTAATGGCTTGTTGCTTGGTATTATCGATAATTTTTTTTGCTAGATCTTTTTCAATGGCTGTCGGCGCGCCACAGATGAACACTTGAAAACCTTTTTTAAGCGCATGATTAGCAACTGCGCTGTAACCTTCAACTGTCCAATTTTTATAAGCTTTACTGGCCGCGGGACAGATAATAAAAGTAGGTTTATTGTTTACTAAGTTAATTGCGTTTTGTTGGCTGGCAAGGGGTATATTGATTGACCATTGCACCTTTAAATCGGTGATGCCAAGCTTCTCAGCGAAAGCCATGAAACCATCTAACACATGGTTTGATTTTGCGCTGTCGATTTTTTGATTAGTAAATAACCATTGTGCATCCTTTGCTCTGGCCTTATCAAATCCAAGTTTAAGGGATGCTTTAATCATTAAGCTTGCGATACTGGATCTTAATGCCGCTTGCATATGAAGTAATGCGTCAAAGTGACGATTTTTTAACGTATTGTGCAGTTCTAAATAGGCTTTCCAGCCTTGTTTTTTATCAAAACTGATGACTTCAATATTATCCACATGCTGTAATAATTGCGCTTCTAACTTTCCTGTTACCCAGGTTATTTTAGTGCTTGGCCATTGTCTTTGAATAGACTGTACAGCCGCAATCGCATGGCAAACATCTCCAATGGCACTGAGACGTAATATGCAGATTGATTTAGGTGGCGTGGTGAACAAAGGCATAATTTACCTATTAGTTAGTCATGAATCAAAAAGTAATTGTGAGTCAAAAATATAAATGAGAATAGACGCATTATGCAAAGGCGCGTTGCTAATGTAAAATAACAACCCTTCATTTGTCTAAATAAAGTAATAAATGTGAAAACTATTGAAATAAACAAACAAAGTTACTTTTTTAATGCATCGAATTTTTCTGAGTCTCTCTTTGATATTAACTATCTTCAGGAAAATAACTTAATTACAGGTAGCTCTGTTGGTCGAGGCACGACGTGGTTTTTCCTTTATGAGCATAAAAAATATGTTTTACGCCATTATTATCGAGGCGGTTTAATAGGAAAAATGAATCCTGATAACTTTCTTTATACTGGTTTAACCAATACCCGTGCTTATCAAGAGTTTCAGCTGTTAAATCAAATGGCCAAGTTAGGTTTACCTGTTCCATTACCTTATGCGGGTAGAATAAGTCGTTACGGCATGTTTTATAAAGCGGATTTGATTATTGAATTGATTGAAGATGCTCAAGATTTAGTGGCTGTATTAAATCAGCAGGCCATCAATGAAAAACAATGGTATGAAATTGGTCGAGTAATCCGTTTATTTCATGATCAGAATATTTATCATAGTGATATGAATAGCCACAATATTATGCTCGATCAAAACGATAAAGTGTGGTTAATTGATTTTGATAAATGTGCACAAAGAGAAAGTGGTGCTTGGAAAGAACAAACTTTAGCCCGCCTATTACGTTCTTTTAGGAAAGAGAAAACAATTAATAACCAATTAAACTGGCACGAAGATAATTGGTCTACCTTGATGCTAGGTTATCAAGGTTAGATACTCAGTATTTATTTTAAAATACTTATTTTATAATACCAAAGTCTGTCCAAGCCTTTTTCTCATTTTTAACCTGTTGGAACAACGCTTCATTAACATCGGAGCGGGGTAAAATTTTGTGATAAAGGTGAACTTGTGTGGCTTTATAAAAAAGTGGTTTAATGATAATACCTTCTACACAGAGTCGAAAATCTATATCGCTATCTTCGCCTATTCCAGGGGCTTCATAACGCTCATCAAAACCATTAACTTTGAGCAAGTCTTTTTTAAATAACGAAAAATTACATCCGACTAAACCTTTATTTTTCTTTTGAATAATTTTGCGTAATTTAGGATGAGTAATTCTAAAGCCTTTTTCAATGTTTTTACCATTTCCTAATAAATAGTCATAAAGTAGTTTATAACGATTTTCAGCGATAAATTGCGCTGGACTTTCTGATTGGCGAAGGAGTTGAGTCATTTTATCTGAAAGGTCTGCTCGACGACCATTGAGACAAATGCCTTGTTGCGCCTCACTGAGATGGTCTTCAATGAAGTGTGATTGAGGTATGCAATCACCGTCTATAAAAATCAAATAATCACTCTGTGATGCTTGAATGGCTTTATTTAGGCATCTGTTTTTCCTGAAACCACTATCTGGTTGCCAGACGTGCAAAATATTGAGTTTGCTTTTTTTACTGAGTTCACTAAATGCCTGTAGTGTTTCATCATTTGAACCATCATCAGCAATAATGACTTCAAAGTTATTTTCTGTTTGTTTTTCTAAGGCACTAAAAACAAGTGTTAAGGCTTGTATATTATTGTAGAAAGCGATGATGATGGACGCTTTATAGGGCTGAATTTGATTATTTGGCATATTTTCTCTTTGTATCAATATAGGCTTTTTACAATGTAATCAACTTACAATGCAGGTAATGCCACTAAGGTTTTCTTTAGGGCGCCTTGATTATTAGTCACCACTTGCAGGCCTTGTTCACCTTTCTGCGATAATGCATCAAAGGCTAGGCAGTGCTCAAACAGAGATTGTATTAGTTGATCTTTATTTTCAACTTTTGTGGTGTGGCCAACTTCAATCAATTGTTCAGTAATATCGGTAAAATTAAAGGTATGCGGGCCTGTGATAGCTGCTTTTTTTAAGGCCGCGGGTTCAAGTAAATTATGCCCACCAACAGGGACAAAACTACCGCCCATAATCACTAAATCAGCCAAAGCAAGATAGATTACCATCTCTCCCATCGTATCACCAATAACCACTTGGCTATCGGGAGGTGGTAATTCATATTCTGTTTTACGATAAGTTTTAAAAGCGTGCTTTTTTGCTAACTGAAAAACACTATCAAAACGCTCTGGATGGCGGGGCACGATAATTAATAGGGCATTTTTTTCTTTTTGTTGTAAAGCCTCAAAGGCTTTTAATATGATTTCATCTTCTCCTTTATGGGTACTCGCTGCCAAAATAACGGGAGAATGTTGATATTTACTTTTTAACCTTTGGCCCTTTTCTTGTTTCTGTTGATCGATATTGATATCAAACTTAATACTTCCCGTAATGGTAATTTTTTGGGGATTCACGCCAAGTTCAATAAATCGATCCGCATCATCTTGGTGTTGTGCTAATAAGTAATCGATATGATTGACTAACCAATGAGCGGTACGGGGAAATCTAAGGTAGCCTCTTGTTGAACGAGCCGATAATCTGGCATTGATTAAGGTAACTGGAATATTATTTTTTTTGGCCTGTTGTAATAAATTAGGCCAAAGTTCTGTTTCAATGATATTGAGTGCTTGTATATTGTTACGTGAAAAAAACAGCTTTGTAAAAAAGAGAAAATCGAGCGCCATAAAACGGTGTTCAATGTCTTCTGAAAATGCTTTTTTGACTTCTTGGTAGCCGGTGTAGGTAGTGGTTGTGATCAATAACTTCTGTTTCGGGTGTTGCTGCTGATATTGTTTGATTAAAGGAATTGAAGTGAGTACTTCACCAACTGATACGCAGTGAAAACAGACAACAGGTATCGTTTGTTTTTTTGACAGCCCTAAATACTCTAACTGTTTATTAAATGATAATTGCCCTTTTGATTTTTTGATTAATTTAAACCAAATAAAAGGAGACAATAAGCATTGTAAAAATTGATACAAAAAAAGAATCACTGTCAATTAAACCTTTGCTGTTTTTGCACTAGAGAAAAGAATAATGATAGCAAAGCTATAAAACATCACCGTAGAGTTTATGGTAAAAATAGATTCAGTTAAGCCAAAAAAAAGGTAACCCATGCAAAGTGAAATACCGCAATAAGACGCCGTTCGAGCCTCTTTATCATTTTTATTACGCTGCTTAATAAAGAATACCAACGGTATTAAAAATAGCCCTAATAAGGCAATAAAAGCAAATACACCATATTTCGCCCAAGTATCTAAATACTGGTTATGCACGCTTTTCCAGTTAATAGCTTCAGTGGGAAGGTTAATTTTATTTTCGGCGTCTAACTGTTGCTTGGCGATCACAACCCCTTGTTCACCTCCGCCAAGTATTGGATTATTTTTAATGCTTTGAATGCCGCCTTTCCACATATCAAAACGTAAACCAACTGGGGTGAAACTATCCCCCTTTTGATATAAGGTAATATCGCTCTGGACTTCTTTGATACGCTCGCTGATCATTTCCCCGGCACTAAAAGTACAAATTGCAATAATGCTTACTAATAGGGTCGTAATAATGACACATTTTTTTTTGTTAAGATTAACCAAACTATAACGATAGTGACTAATGACGAGGAGTAATAAAAAAGGAATAAAAAGCCAAGCTCCCCGTGTTTGTGACAGTATCACTGCAGTAAATCCTAATAATATGCTCAGCACAATAAAAGCTTGTGGGATTTTTTGTTTTAATGTCTGATAACAAAACATGACAAAACCCGTTAACAGAAGCGAAATATCACCAAATTCAATAACCACGGTAAAGCGTCCTCCTGCACGTGGCATATCTAAATAGAAAACATCATAAAGGGCATTACTACCCGCAAAAATTGCGCCTAACCAGGCACCTAATGCAATACTCATTAAATTAACTTTATAACGGAGTAACAATATAAAGGTCATCGCTGCGACTAAGTATCGAGCAGGTTTATCGTAGGCACTACCAGATAACCCTTCATTAAAAGCCGATAACATGGGAATCAGTGCAAAAAATATTAATCCAAAAAACAACCCTTTTTCAAAGCCTGTGAGAGCATGTGATTTATAGTATTGATAAAGAGAAGGGATGCTGATTAATGTCACTAAAAATAAACCTAAGGCACCAAAACCATTACCAGAACGAATTAAAAAAGTCATCGCGAAAAAGATAACAGCAAAAAATTGTATAGATTGTTGAGTATTAAAGGGGGATTTGTTAAGCATCGATAGTTACTTTTCTGCCATTAATGATTTAATTGAACTAATGACGCGCGCGGGCAATATTTCTGTTAAACATTTTATATGGCCAAATTTGCATTGTTTTTTAAAGCAGGGGCGACATTCGATATCAGTATGCAGTGATCGTACGTGATCACATAATGGCGGGGTGTATTTAGGCGAACTTGACCCGTAAATAGCAACCAGTGGACGATTGTGTGCGGCTGCAATATGCATTAAACCTGAATCATTACTGACAACAACCTGAGGTAATGACAATAAATCAACGGCCTCAGATAAACTGGTTTTACCTGCTAAATTGATACAATGTTTTTGTGACGCTTCTGAAATTTGGCTACGAATTAACTGACCGACTTGTTGATCTTTTTCTCCCCCAAAAATCCATACCTGCCAACCCGCTTCAATGCGTTCTTGTGCCACTTTTGCATAATGACTATCAGGCCAACGTTTAGCGGGGCCAAACTCTGCACCCGGACATAAACCAAGAATTTTTTTATCTAAAGATAATTCAAGTTTATTGATAGCACCTTGTCGTTGAATTTCATTAACTGTTAAAGAAGGGAAAGGCAATTTAGGTAATGCCTTGTTATTGACCATGTCTTTTTTATCAAAAGCTAATGCGCCATAACGCTCGATCATTAATGGGAAATTATCACGGTTGCTGCGTAAGTCATTAATAATAAAGTAACGAGACTCTCCTTTCCAGGCGGTACGTTTCTTTATACCTGCGAATAAAGGAATAAATGCAGATTTAAAAGAATTGGGCTGAATAATTGCCCAATCATAAATGCCGGCGAGCTGTTTCCCCATTTTATAACGCAGGGAAAGTTGCATTGAACCATGGCCAATTGGCATAGTAATCGCGTTATCGACTTCGGGCATGCGTGATAGCAATGCGCTACACCATTTAGGTGCTAGCACGTCAAGCTGTGCTTCAGGATAGCGTTGTTTTAATAATTTATATAAACATTGCGACATCACCATATCGCCAACCCATGAGGGGCCGATAACTAATATTTTCATATTATTTATTTAACCATTCCATATATTCAGCGGTACCTTGTGCAACAGTGGTAAATTCACCATCATAACCGGCTGCGCGAAGATTGGTTAAATCAGCTTCCGTAAAACTTTGGTAGCGACCTTTTAAATGATCAGGGAAAGTAATGCGTTCAATATCTGCATTTCGGCCTTTCTCTTCGTTATGATATTTAACGGCCGCTTTTCCTACTTCTAAAAATGACTGCGCTTGGCCAGTCCCTAAGTTAAAGATACCCGAAACTTGGTTGTCGAAAAACCATAAATTGACTTTGCAAACATCTGCAACATAAACAAAATCTCGTTTATGCTCACCTTCAAATAGTTTTGCATTTTCGCCTGCATTTAGCTGGTTATTTAGGTGAAATGCAACACTTGCCATACTGCCTTTATGTTGTTCACGTGGGCCGTAAACGTTGAAGTAACGGAAGCCAACGATTTGTGGTAATTTTTCACTATGGGCTTTAGCATCATCCCAAATTCGACGCACATATTGGTCAAATTGAAATTTTGAGTATCCATAAACATTCAACGGTTTTTCGTATTTGAGTTCTTCTTTAAAGGTATCATTGCCACCGTAGGTTGCGGCTGATGAAGCGTATAAGAAAGGAATATCACGGTCTATGCAATAATGCAGTAGATCTTTAGAGTATTCATAGTTATTTTCCATCATGTATTTACCGTCCCACTCTGTTGTTGCAGAGCAAGCACCTTCATGGAAAATGGCATCGACATCACCAAAATCTTGTCCGGAAACGATTTGAGAAATAAATTCATCTTGATCCATATAATCCATAATCTGTAAATCAACAAGATTAACGAATTTTGTACCGTCAGTGAGGTCATCAACGACGAGAATATCTGTGATACCGCGGTCATTAAGGGATTTGACGATATTGCTGCCGATAAAACCAGCACCACCTGTGACTATAAACATGTTTCACCTCTTCACGGGAATAAAAATTATTATGAAAAATTAATGCAATACTACTTCACTCTGTATTGGGGCGTTTTTGTGGGTTAAAATAGCGAATGGATGCATTGATCTCCACTACTTTTCCTTCACAAACTCTGCTCACTTTAATAAAGCGAAATGATTTAAAAATTGGTATTATCATAGCATGCAATTATTTAAAGTCGTTAGGGTATAACTTTAAATAGGTGTTTACCTTAATTATTGTGGATTTTATATGAATATTTTAGAGCTGTGTTTATCAAATTCTTTAGGCGGTTTAGAACTACATTTTAGAGATTTCTCACTTTGGTTGGAGCAATCATCGACCTCAGACGATCGCATTTTTGTTGCAACAAAATCCGATAGTCCTTTAGCGGGTCGAATGGAAAGTGATTTGCTATTAAACAATCGCAATATTTGGCAAGCAACCAAGTTATCAAAATTTATCGCAACAAAAGAAATTGATGTTGTACATATTCATGATAAAAAAGATCTGCCTCTTCTTGCATTAGTAAAATCAATTTGTCATTACCCTTTTAAAATTGCCCATACTCGGCATATGTCGCTACCTGGTAAAAAGCGCGATATTTATCATCGTTGGTTATATCGTCAGGTAGATGCATTTTTTGTTATTACCGAATGGATGAAATCACAGGCTATTGAAAATTTATCGCTTGAACCTGATCAAATTCATAAAATCAATTTAGGTACTGGCATTATCGAACCTTGTGAACCTGAACAATTATTGGCTTTAAAAGAAGATATTTTTCCTGATCATAAAGGTTTGTGGTTAGCTAATATTGCTCGGCTACAGCATGAGAAAGGACAACATGTTTTTTTAGAAGCACTTAAATTATTAAAAGATAAAGGCATTGATATTGCAGCTGTTGTCGCTGGAGGTTCAGATGCACCTGAGTATGTACAGCAACTAGAAGCATATATTGAACAACACCAACTGAAAGTGAAAATCTTTGACCATCGTGATGATATCCCTGTACTTATTCAAGCAATGGACGCAGTGGTATTAACAACCAATTGTGAAACCTTTGGTCTGATAATGATTGAAGCCATGATGGCCGAAGTGCTAGCGATTGGTTCAAACTCTGGTGGTGTACCTGAAATTATTGAGCATCTTGAAGATGGATTATTGTTTAATGCTTTTGATGCGCAGGATCTTGCTAAACAGGTTGAGCTCATTAACTTCTCAACAGAACTAAAAGATAAATTGGCATCAAAAGGCCGTCAAAAAGCATTAAAACGATTTGAAAAGAAACAACAATTCTTACTGTTTCAGGAAAAATTATTAAGTTTAATGAATTAGATTTAAATTATTAATTCGAGATTTAGCATTGTTTCATAAAGAAAATACAATTTGAATAAGCAATGAAATGTTGCAGTTGTGCATTTCTATTGGTTAAATTCACCACTTATTTATTAAAGAAGGAAAGTCCATGGCCACATTCAAGTTAATAGAGATTGCTGAAACTAAACAACGGCTGCAAAATGAAGAGGCGATTTTAGTGGATACGCGCGATGCTCAATCATTTGCTAGCGATCATGCAGAAGGGGCATTTCATTTAACCAATGAAACACTAAAAGAATTTACAGATAAGGTTGAGTTTGAAACGCCTGTATTTGTCGTTTGTTATCATGGCAATAGTAGCAAAGGTGTTGCCCAGTATTTAGCTGAGCAAGGCTATGAAGATACCTATAGTGTGGAAGGTGGCATGGCAATGTGGCGTCAATTATTCCCTTTAGGGGCGTGATATTAAAATAATATATAAGGCAAAAAATGAGCGTTATTGATACAGATAGCATTGATGCTATTGGATTGGATAAAGAAGCAAAACGAATATTTTTGAGCATTCTCGATCCATTAGTTTGGGATGATAAAAATGTTCACTTGTTTACATTACAAGAAAAAATAAATACTTATTTACACTTTATTGAATCGGGCGAGTTGCTTAAGGCAATGCCTGAAAGCAAAGATTGTGATATTGCTATTGAGTTGATTTTAAAACATATGCCCAGCGATGAAGCGATTACTTTTTTTGATAAAACCATGCAAATATTATTCGATAAAGGAATTGTCTTTGTTTTTGGCCCTAATAAAGAATCGGGTTATGCAGAGCAGCAATCATAATATTGATTAATGACACTTTGCTTTTTAAAAGCGGTGACTAAAACGACAATTAAAGGGGCGACGTGAGTCGCTTTTTCTTTAATGATGGGCTATCACGTAAAATGACATTTTGTCGAAACAGTAATAACTCAACTAAATTATTATGCCGACTATAGCGTTGGTGAAAATAATAGGCACAGTAAGAAGTGATTAAGCAGGGCACTAATAAGAGGATTTCATTAGTGCTTTCTAACACAAATAATATACCTGCTAAGGGAACATGCAAAACAGCCCCAAATATTGCCCCCATACCAATGATAATAAATAAGTGCCCTGCATCGATAGATAAAAACTGACTAAAAATAGCACCTGCTAATGCCCCTAGTATAAGGCTTGGGCCTAATGCTCCACCAGGGATACCAAGTGCAATCACCGACATTGAGCTAATAAAACGAATAAAAAACCACAATATTAATAAATTCATTACCTGCTCTTCATAGAGTAATGAATCTAACAATTGGTGGCCTAAACCCACTGTATTAGGTGACAGTGAAGCAAAAAATGCAGTAATCATTCCTGCAAGGATTATTTTTTTCCAATAGGTAATACGAATTTTTTTAGTTAAATAATCAATGCCATTTAAGAATGAGACAGAAATAACTCCACAGAGTAAACCAAAGATTAATAATAATCCTAGTAATGTCGCAGAAAATTCAAAAGGTTGCACTTCAATACTCAGTGGCGCTATGCCCATTTGGTGAGCAAACCACTGTGCAAATAATGTTGATGCAGATACTAATGTCAATGTACGCCAACGGAATTGACGAATAATGGTTTCATAGGTAAACAAAATCGCCATTAATGGCGTATCTAGCATAATAGTAATGGCAACACTTGCACCACAAGCCGTTAAGATGCGCAAAGCATGCGATTGCACATTAAACCATTGACCCACTAAATTGGCGCTACTTGCACCTATATGAACTGCTGGTCCAATAGCGCCGACTGCAAACCCCATCAATAAAGTAATAGTTGCACTTGCAAACTGAAAGATAAAGTTTGAAAAAGGTAATCGTCCTAATCCGATATGAAATTCTAATACCACATGGGGTAATCCCGATTTTAAATGTTGAGCAAAAAAATAGAATAAAGCTATTAATATTGGCGTTGCAATGAGTGCTGGAACAAAAGGGTATGTGAACTCTGAAATGTGCTGATAAAGTGGATGATAAGCAATATAACGAAACGCATATACGGTTACCACACTTAAGCAACTGCTTGCCAAAACCAGTGGGAGTAATTTATTAATGGTGTAATAAGGATGTCTCATTCTATAAATATAGGTTGTATAGTGGCAATGAGATATTTTTTATTAAAATATGTGCGCAAAGTTTCACTTTGCCATTGCAACTTGCCCTAAAACTTTGGGATAATCGCGCGCAATTATCGCTGTTTTAACAACCAACCCTCAACCGGAGAGTTTTATGTCTTCTAGTTCTACCCCTTCACGACAAGAGTTAGCTAACGCGATTCGTGCTTTAAGCATGGATGCCATTCAGAAATCTAATTCAGGTCACCCAGGCGCACCAATGGGAATGGCTGACATTGCACAAGTGTTGTGGACTGATTTTTTAAAGCATAACCCAACAAACCCAGAATGGGCTGATCGTGACCGTTTCATTTTATCTAACGGCCATGGCTCAATGCTTATTTATTCGTTATTACACCTTACTGGTTACGATCTTTCAATTAACGATATTAAAGACTTCCGTCAGTTACATTCAAAAACACCGGGTCACCCTGAATATGGTTACGCGCCAGGTATTGAAACAACTACTGGTCCACTAGGTCAAGGTATCACTAATGCGATTGGTATGGCTATTGCTGAAAAATCTCTAGCAGCTTCTTTTAACAAAGAAGGTCATGACATTGTTGACCATTATACTTACACTTTCTTAGGCGATGGCTGTTTAATGGAAGGTATTTCTCACGAAGCCTGTTCATTAGCTGGGACATTAGGTCTTGGTAAATTAATCGCATTCTGGGATGACAATGGTATCTCTATCGATGGTGAAGTTGAAGGTTGGTTCACAGACGATACACCTAAACGTTTTGAGTCTTACGGTTGGCAAGTAATTTCTGTTGATGGGCATAATCCTGAAGAAATTAAAGCTGCTATTATTTCAGCGCGAGCAGAAACGTCTAAACCGACCATGATTTGTTGTAAAACAATTATTGGTTTTGGTTCACCTTCAAAACAAGGCACACACGATTGTCACGGTGCTCCATTAGGTGCAGATGAAATTATTGCGACTCGTAAAGCGTTAGGTTGGAACTACGGTGACTTCGAGATTCCTGAGCATGTCTATGCTGGTTGGGATGCTAAATCACAAGGTCAACAAGCAGAGCTTTCTTGGGATGAGAAATTTGCAGCCTACGCGACTGCTTATCCAGAGCTAGCTGCTGAATACAAACGTCGTGTGAGTAATCAATTACCTGCTGATTGGGAAGAAAAATCAACTTCTTACATCAAAGAGCTTCAAGCAAGCCAAACAAATATCGCAACACGTAAAGCATCACAAAACTGTATCGAAGCATTTGGCGCAATGTTGCCTGAGCTTCTAGGTGGTTCTGCGGATTTAGCGCCATCTAACTTAACAATGTGGTCTGGTACTAAAGCGATCACTGCTGATGATGCATCTGGTAACTACATTCACTACGGTGTGCGTGAATTTGCAATGGCAGCTATCATTAATGGTATCGCATTACATAAAGGCTTTGCACCGTACGGCGCAACGTTCTTAATGTTTATGGAATATGCGCGTAATGCACTACGTATGTCTGCGTTGATGAAACAACGTTCAATTCAAGTATTTACACATGATTCAATTGGTCTTGGTGAAGATGGACCAACGCATCAACCTGTAGAACAAATTGCAAGCTTGCGTTTAACGCCTAATATGAACACATGGCGTCCTTGTGACTCTGTTGAGTCAGCGGTTGCTTGGAAATTTGCAATCGAATCATTTGATGCGCCAAGTTCATTAATCTTTAGCCGTCAAAACCTAAAACCACAAGCGCGTGATGCACAGCAATTAGCTGACGTTGCCAAAGGTGGATACGTATTAGTGGATTCAGCAACACCTGCTGAAATCATTCTAATTGCAACAGGTTCTGAAGTTGAATTGGCTGTTCAAGGTGCTGCTGAATTAACGGCACAAGGTAAAGCGGTACGAGTTGTATCGATTCCTTGTACAGAGCAATTTGAACTACAATCAGCGGAATACAAAGAGTCTGTATTACCTGCAAGTGTGACTAAACGTGTTGCTATCGAAGCAGGTATTGCTGATTACTGGTACAAATATGTTGGTCTAAACGGCGCAGTGATTGGAATGACTACTTTTGGTGAGTCTGCACCAGCAGAACAACTATTTGAAATGTTTGGTTTCACTGTTAAAAACGTAGTGGACACTGCTAACGCTCTATAAACTTAGATGCTTAGACGTTAATAACATTTATTAAAAACCGCGCTAGTCGCGGTTTTTTTATGTCTGTATGATAAGAATTAAATCTGCACTTTTTGGAGAAGTAAAATGAAGCCTTTGTTTCCAGTGTTAGTTTTTAGCAGTTTATTCGCATGCTTTACCCATGCGCAATCTTCAACACAACAAGCGGGATGGCATTATTCACTGAGCTTAAATAGTGCTTATGTCAATGGAAAGTCTAATCTATCAATGTTGGACGAAAATGAAGAGATTGATGATCTATACAGTGATGCTGAATCGACAAGTGATGTGATTATTTTTCCCTTTGCAGAAGTAAATTATCTTAGTAATGATTTAAAAACACAGTATTTCTTAGCTGGCAGTAAAGATCAGATCTCTTTTGCGCCTTTTGCTTATGAATTAGGTTTTGCTCATCAGTTTGAAAATAACAGTAAACTAACTTTAGCTTATTCTCCTCAGTTACCTTTGTTTGATGAAACTTGGCAAGATCCTTATCTTGTTGGCCAATCTAGAGTTAAAACTGATATTCATACGCAAGGAGTGCGTTTTGAATTGTCTCGTGTTGCTGGTGGTCCAATTACATTAAAATATGCATTTGCTTTAATGTCTATTGAAGATGATAAAAGTGGTGAAAGCTGGTTTGAAAATGGACTAAGTCTAACGCAACAAGAACTGAAAAGTTTACAGAGAAATAGCCAATTTCATCGTGTTGCAATTGAAACCATGTTTCCTGTGTTTATCAACCAAGGCTCGAAGGTGTTTTTGAAGCCGACCTTGCAATATACAGCTCAACTCGCTGATGGTGAGGCTGTCAGTAATGATGAATATGACTTGCAACTAGGCATGTTAATATTTAACGGTCAGCATACTTTGATCACCAATATTAATATTGGTAAAGCATTATTTAAGCAAGAAAATCCCATTTTCAACATGAAACAAGATTCATTAAATACAGGTATTAGTTCG
>TARA_R110001583_G_scaffold123391_1_pt1 | contig 22167 bp, 16 predicted proteins | sample TARA_R110001583 | Tara Oceans TARA_R110001583 (sample SAMEA4398432) | marine metagenome | biome: Polar Biome; feature: [MES] marine water layer (ENVO:01000295) within the mesopelagic zone...; material: water (ENVO:00002006), including particulate matter (ENVO:01000060) such... | reverse complement strand
TCTCGACTTGCTGAAACCTGCATCTTGAGGTGGAGCGGGTATATAGATAGCTTAGCGTTACTTATTTCGATAATGCACCATCAAGGCACCTGATACTTTACCAACAGATACATCTTGAATAAATTCATAGTTAGCGTCTTCAAAAAAAGTTCTAAACTTTCCTGTGGTGGCATAAACAGCAACACCTTCACTATCGTCATGCTCTTTTAATACAGTATCAACCGCAGACATTAAATAATGACCAAAACCATGGTTTTGATGTAAAGGGTGAATAGCAATAAAAGACAGCATATGGAATTTTTTTAACGGAACAGCTGCCATCACTTTTTGCTCTTTTTCTATCATTTGCCTAGTGCTGAAGTATCCCGCGGTAAGCAACATTTTAAGACGCCAATGCCAAAATCTATCGGTACCCACACTATCATCAGGACTATTTAAACAAGCAACCCCAACAAGTGAGTCTCCAAGAAAAACACCAATCATAGGTTGCTTAGCCTGCCAAAAAGCACTTAATTCTTCTCTAATAGAGGCTCTTATTCTTTGCTCGTAGCCTTCTTTTTCGCTATTAAAAATTTCTAAAAAAACAGGATCATCATGATAAGATTGAAAGAGTAAAGATGCGGCCAGTTTTAATTCTTCAGCACCTAAGTAAGTTGCCCTGATATCAAGGTTACTCTCTGCTGATACAACATCTGTCATAATTATTCTCCCGAAATATTTTTACTTTTAGACTGGTATTAAAGTGAATAGGTAGGTTAATTAAACTCTTCATACCTACCTAAATTTTAATCAACTTAAGATAATAATACCATAACAGTTTTTTCAAAAAAAAGGGTAAATAGATTTGCTATAAGATGAAAACCAACCTAAGTCAGCATGAGTTACTGAGCTAAATTAAAGTAAGATATTACCTATTTACTCACCGGTTTTATTCGATAAAGAACTTACGATTGACACTCAACACCTTGTACGATAAACATACAGAGTGTTGAGCGTAAAACTATTCTGGGTGTAATGAATAGTTACAATTTTACTTTGCTTTTACTGTGGCTTTTTTAGCTGTTTCTTTCTTTTTGGCCGGTTTTTTCTTAGGTTTAGGAATATCTTCAACCCATTTTTCATCAATATATTTTGCGGTCCAGCCAGTCGCTTTACCTTCAACTTCAGTCATCACATATTGTTCTTTAGTTTTTCGGCTATAACGAATAACAGCTAAATTACCCTTGTTGTCTTCCTCTGGCGCATCAGCTAAATAATAAAACTTAGACGATATTCTATCTCTAAAGCGTTTTAGCTCAGCAACTTTTGGCGCTCTAGTTTCACGTGAACGCGGGAAGGTGTTAGCCGCTAAAAATATACCGGCAGCGCCATCACGTAATACAAAGTGCGCATCTGATTTTTCACATTCCAGTTCAGGTAATTGCACAGGATCTTCTTTAGGCGGCGCAGCTTCACCGCTAGCAAGTAGCTTACGGGTATTTTTACATTCACTGTTAGTACAATCAAAATATTTGCCAAAACGGCCTGATTTTAACTCCATGTCAGCTTCACAACGGTCACACTCTAAAACGGGGCCATCATAGCCTTTAATTTTAAACGTGCCCTGCTCTACTTCAATACCATCACAAACCGGGTTATTACCACAAACATGTAGTTTACGGCTTTCATCAATTAAATAACTGTCCATAGCGGTATTACACTTTTTACAACGGTGCATCGCGCGTAATGCGTCAGTTTCTTGATCTTCAGCTAAAACACTTACCGCTTCTTCGCCCGCGGTTAAGTTCATGGTGGTGGTACAGCGCTCTTTTGGCGGCAGTGCATAACCTGAACAACCTAAAAACACCCCTGTAGAGGCAGTTCTAATACCCATTTTTCGTTGACAGGTTGGACAATCAATGTCTGTTAATACTGGCGTATTATTACGCATTCCGCCATCATCAACGTCTTTGTTAGCCAGTGCTAGTTTTTTACTGAAATTTTTGTAAAAGTCATCTAATACCGCTTTCCAATCTAAGCTGCCGCCGGCAATCGCATCAAGCTCTTGCTCCATATTAGCGGTAAAATCATAACTCATCAGTTTATCAAAACTCATTGATAATGAGTCTGTGACTATTTCGCCCATTTTCTCGGCATAAAAACGTTTTTTATCTAAACGCGCATAGCCTCGATCTTGAATAGTAGAAATGATTGACGCATAAGTTGATGGACGGCCAATAGTGCGTTTTTCTAATTCTTTCACTAAAGACGCTTCACCAAAACGTGCTGGCGGTTTAGTAAAGTGCTGACTTGCGTCTAAATTATCTAAGACTAATACTTCTCCAACCGCTAGATCAGGTAAGTGTGTGTCATCTCCTTTTGATAATTGTGGATGCACTTTGGTCCAACCATCAAATTGCATAACGCGGCCTTTCGCTTTTAAATCAAACTCAGCTGCACTAATCGTTAAGGTACTTACGGTGTAACGTGCTGCTGTCATCTGACAGGCAACAAATTGACGCCAAATTAAATCATAAAGCTTTTTAGCATCCGCATCGATGCCTTCCATAAAGGCAGATTCAACTTTGACATTGGATGGACGAATCGCTTCATGCGCCTCTTGAGCACCCGCTTTTGAGCCATAAATTTTTGCGTTTTCAGGCAAGTAGTTTTCACCAAAACTATCACTAATGTATTTGCGACACATTTCAACAGCGTCTTTACTCAAATTAGTTGAGTCAGTACGCATATAAGTAATGTGGCCCGCTTCATATAAACGTTGAGCTAAGCCCATAGTACGTTTAACGCCATAGCCTAATTTAGTACTTGCTGCTTGTTGTAACGTAGAAGTAATAAAAGGTGCTGACGGGGTACTTTTTGACGGCCTGTCTTCACGTTTACTTACCGCATAATCTGCTGGATTTAATACAGCTAATGCTTTATCAGCATCGACTTTATTAGTGGGCTTGAACGGTTTACCATTGTGATGAGTTACATCAAGTGCTAACGCTTTGCCTTCACTTTCAGCTGACGTTGCATGGGTGTCTGCGCTTATTTCCCAAAACTCTTTAGGATCAAACGCCTTTATTTCGCGTTCTTTTTCAACAACTAACTTAACCGCAACCGATTGCACGCGCCCGGCAGATAAACCACGGGCTACTTTCTTCCATAATAGTGGGCTAACCATAAAGCCAACCACTCTATCGAGAAAACGACGGGCTTGTTGAGCATTAACGCCAGGCATATTTAATTCACCCGGTGTAGCAAAAGCCTGTTGAATTGAGCTTTCAGTTATTTCATTAAAAACTACACGACGAAACTTTTCATCATCGCCACCAATAATTTCTTTTAAATGCCAAGCAATCGCTTCACCCTCGCGATCCAAATCGGTTGCGAGATAGATGATGTCAGCTTTCTCTGCCAGCTTCTGAAGCTCGGTAACCACTTTCTCTTTACCGGGAAGAATTTGATAATTAGCCGCCCAATTTTTGTCTGGATCTATGCCCATACGATTAACAAGTGTTTGCTTGTCGCGCTTTGCTTTATATTTAGCCTTTGCTTCAGGTGCCATTTTACGCACTTCAGCAGGTGATTTTGTTGGTACTTTTTTACCTGTACTACTGTGAGGTAAATCACGAACATGACCAACACTAGACTTTACAATGAAGTCTTTACCTAAATATTTGTTAATTGTTTTCGCTTTGGCTGGCGACTCGACAATAACTAGTGATTTTGCCATAAAAATTTTTAATCCTGCTAATTCGACAGTTTATCTACACGAAAAGTAAATTTATTTTTGTCTATTTATTCATTCAATATTTGCGAGAAAAAGTGCGAGCATGCTCTTTAGTCTCACTCAAATAACGTTAAAAACTGTTTTACTTAAAAAATGCAATTGCATACCTATTTATAGATATATCTATAAATATGCAAATTGACAAGCATTAATTTTTTCAATCAATTTGAGATATATAACTACTTAATGCTTTTGGCTATAATGCTCATCTATAGTGATTTATTAAAAACAAAACACTCATTTCTGCGCAATCATAATCGACTTTGTCAGAAAAAATAAGGGCTAAACCCTAAAAAAATTTAAATTGCTTAGATCGTCTACTATTATTCAAACTGTTTACAGAGATAAAAAATGCCGCAATTAACCGTACAATTAAAAGAAAAGTTAACTCAATGCTTATGTCCGCCCGGTAATGGTGTTTTTACTGTTAATACCGCCAAAGAGCGTAAAGAGCAGTTACATCAAACAATTTTCGGTCAGACTACCGATGTTGATGATTTATGGAAAAACTCTTTAGATACGCTGCCAGAGGCCTCTCGTGCTGTTATTTTAGGTGTGGCATCAGATTGTGGCGGCGGAATTTTACGTGGCGCTAATTGGGGTCCTTTATTTATTCGCACAACATTGCTAGAACAACACCCACAATTAAACGCGTTTGACTTAGGTGATATTCGAGTAATCCCTCATTTACTTTCAGACAAGTATTTAAATGAAGCAACGTTGGCGAATTGTCGAAAAGCACTTTATCAAGATGATAAAAGTAACTACTGCGTAAGCCCATTAAGTATTACTGAAGATGTTTTACATGATTTTTATGCACAATTTCCCGACAAAGGCATTTTTGGATTAGGTGGCGATCACAGTGTTAGCTACCCACTCACTAAAGCGTATTTACAAGCGAAAAAGAAACAAGGCAAGCGTACTGCAATCATTCATTTTGATGCGCATACCGACTTGCTTGTCGAACGATTAGGTATTGATTTATGTTTTGGCTCTTGGTGTACACATATTTTAGATGACTTACCTGCTCCCGATCATTTAATTCAAATAGGCATTCGCTCAACAGGAAGACCTAAGGAACATTGGGAAAGTACCTTTGGCGTAAGACAACACTGGGCTAAAGAAATTAAAGAATTAGGCGTAGAAAAAGTGATTGAAAATGTCTTAGCCCAATTAGCACAGCAAAACATTGATGAGCTATATGTCAGCTTTGACATTGACGCTATTGATGACAGTTTTGCCAGTTCAACAGGTACGCCTGAGCCTGATGGTTTAATGCCTGAAGAGGCGATGCAAATATTACAGGCTATTGCCGCTGAATATCCTATTACCGGCGGAGATATGATGGAAATAGCACCTTTTACAGATAGCTCTGGTCAAGGTGAAGTTAGCCGTATTAAAACCTTAAAAGTCGCCGGTGATATTTCGGCATTTTTGATTGGTGAGATTAATAAGTAACGTTATAGTTTGCATAAAAAAACTCCCTAAGGAGTTTTTTTCATTTCACTATTGTCCTTGACTAAGGGGTTGGAGCAGTAATAGAAATTTTAGCAACAGTATATGCTGATTCATTTCCGTTAGGTGTAGTTACAGTAACAATTAATGACCCTTCCTTTGGTAAATCTTCTTTTTCTCCTTTTACGATTACTGAAAACTCACTGCCGCCATTTTTATTAGTATCTGACCAAGTAAATTCATTAGGTCCTGTAACACTACCAAAACCTGCAACTTCAAACTTAACTGTAGTACCTGAGGGCATAGGTTGATTATGTAAATCAGCAATAATAACAGAAGCACTCGCTGTTCCTTCACCTTTTATAGTAAGAGTTCCCTCAACATTACCTAAAGGGGTAGGTTTTGTTGCAATAAACTGTGCTCCACTTCCTGACATAACTAAGACTAACTGAGCCCTTACATCTAATGATTTTTGAGTAGCTGAACAGCCAGAGTGTGCAGGAATCGCACATAAAACACCGTTATATAAGTTATCCTTATCATCAAATAAGCCATTTTCATTAAAATCTGATGGTTCTTCTTGTTCACCACCTGATTCCATACAACTTTTATTTTGGTCAATACCACAGGTTTTTGGGTCTTCTTTTACAGGATTTGGATTAAAATAATCATCTTCATTGTGATCAACAAATGCTTCTCTTAGATCATAAGGGTTCCCTGCGATATCATTACCTGAATAAGTGATCTCAACTCCAGAAGAATTTATGCCGCCATCCTTATTACAAGGTTTACCTTTAGTACCAAGAAACGCTGCAACTTCACATTCATCAAAACGACCATTACCATTTAAATCAGGAAAAGACTCTTCACCAATAGTTGTCGCTAAGATAGTTGCTCTTCCTCCATATTTTTGCCCCATAAAATTAGGCTCACCATTTAAATCAATATTTGTGATTCTTGGAGTTTTTTCTTCAGCAAAAAGCTCTTTACCTGCTGGTTTTGGCGATTGACTACGCCAAGTAACAAAACAAGAGCCATCATCACCAGTTGTGCACTGCCTATCAGCCGATAAATGGCCAATTGAACCACCTTCAGTTGTAAAAAACACGACGGTTGGCAGGGGGGGGTTATTAAAAGCATCTGCTAAGCGTGCTGTAATAATGACTTCAACTCCATCATATTGCCACGCTTCAGGGTTAAATGAACTAGCAGAAAGACTAAAACTATCTTGGTCAGGAATACCAGTTGAAATGATCAACTCACTTGAAGATGTAGAAATAATAGGATCTGTTTCATCAATTATAGCAATAACACTAACAGTTCTAGAAACAGCACCAGAATTAACTACAGTTTGTACTAACCCTTCACTGTTTGTAGTTGCAGTAGAAGGATCTAATGTTATTCCCCCTGAAGTGGAGCTTAAAGTAAAACTAACATTCTTGCCATTGATAGGATTACCATTTGTATCTAACACTTGAAAAACGACAATGGAACTTTCAGGACGTATAATACTACCTGTACCTTGAATAGCTATATGCTTTGTACTTACTGACTCAAAGATAATACTGCCTTCTTCTGCTTTTAGAACATTGATTAAAGCAGCGGCAGATAAGTTAATACCACCAACGGTAGCATTTACTTGAATTGTATCTTCACCTATACAGCCCTTCGCTAGATATGTGCTTGTAGCTAAACCATTCGATGTTGTAACAACAGGACTTAAGGTTGCAGTACCACCTTCAGTACAGCGAGAAGTAAAATTTACCACAACGGTTTCAGAATAAAGCTCGCCTTGCTCATCGACTAAACTCACAGATACAACAGTAGTTCCACCAGCGGATATTTTCTCAAGTGAAACATTTGCTACACTTTCAGTAAAATCAACACCTTGACCATTACCCAAACGTACTACAATAGATGAAGAGGCAGCTTCTGTTGTAAATCCTATTACACCTTCTTCCCCTGTAGATACTGTTGCGGTCACAATGCCTGCACCACTTACATCGCCTGAATTAAGAACAAGACTTGCAACACCATTACTATTCGTTAATGCAGTACCAGCCTCAGGAGTAAAATTACCTAGGGTAGTACTGAATGTAACAACAATGCCTTCTTTAGCTGTGCTTCCTTCTATAACAGTTGCAGTTATAGTAGCTGGGGATTGCTCTGTAACATTTACATTTGATATGGCTAACGTAACTGTTATTATATCCCCCGTTGTTCCATCACCACCGCCATCTTCTCTAGAAAGACCTCCATCTCCACCACCACAAGCAACCAATGTCATTAATGACATAAGTAACAGAGTAAAACTAAAGCGTCGAAGTAACCCCATAAGAGTATCCCTATTGTCTTTTGATTAATTTTTATATGCGTATTTATTTATATTAACTGATAAATAACAAAAAAGTACAACTTAATATCCTAATTCAAAAAATAAGCTTATTCATCAAGGAAGTTAACTAAACCCCTTTAAATTTAGGATAAAACTAGCAAAACTGTGTTTTATCATTCAATTTATTGCTAATGTTACAAATATATTCATATTAACAATATCCCTTCTACACATATGACATCAAAAAATAATACAGCAACACCCAAAAAAAGTAGTTTAACCACCAGAATAGTTATCGGCATGATTTCAGGTATTGCCCTTGGTACATTTTTACAATGGCTTATGCCTAATGGTCGTGATTTAGTCCTCGATCTTTTTTTGTTTAAACTATCACTACAAAACTTTTTAGTTGATGGCGTGCTTGAAATTATTGGCCAAATATTTATGGCAAGTTTACGAATGCTTGTTGTACCTTTAGTCTTTGTTTCTCTTGTTTGTGGTGTTTGCTCATTACAAGACACCACTAAACTTGGACGTATTGGCGGTAAAGCGATTGGCTTATATTTATTAACCACTGCAATAGCAATAAGTTTTGCAATATTTATTGCTATCATTGTTGGCCCAGGTGAGGGTGTGGGCATGACTGCGAGTACCAGTTTTACTTCCCGAGAAGCCCCATCACTTGCGCAAGTTATTATTCAAATGTTCCCTACTAATCCTTTTGAAGCCTTTGCACAAGGCAATATGCTACAAATTATTATTTTTGCTTTACTCTTTGGTATTGCTATCGCTTTATCAGGAAAAGCAGGTGAACGCGTAGCGAGCTTGTTTGAAGACTTAAGTGAAGTAATCATGCGTTTAGTGGCTATTTTAATGAATCTAGCCCCGTATGGTGTCTTTGCGTTACTCGCCACATTATTCACTACCGTATCACTTGAAACTTTTGGTAATTTAATTGTTTACTTTTTAGTAGTACTGGCTGTTTTATTCATTCACGCCTTAGTAACCTACCCCGTAATGTTAAAGTTATTCACTGGCTTAAACCCTATTATCTTCCTGAAAAAAATGCGTGACGCCGCGATTTTTGCATTTTCAACCGCTAGCTCAAATGCCACTATTCCGGTTACGTTAGAAACAGCAACAAAAAAAATGGGTGTTAAAAATTCAATAGCGTCGTTTACTGTCCCATTAGGTGCAACCATTAATATGGACGGCACAGCAATAATGCAGGGGGTCGCCACCGTATTTATTGCGCAAGTTTTCAGTCAAGACTTAACCTTAGCTGATTATGTAACCGTTGTACTTACAGCGACACTTGCCTCTATTGGTACTGCTGGCGTTCCTGGTGTCGGATTAATTATGCTCGCAATGGTGCTAGATCAAGTTGGCCTTCCTGTTGAAGGTATTGCCTTAATTATCGGTGTTGATAGATTACTTGATATGACTCGCACCGCGGTTAATGTTACCGGAGATAGTATGGTAAGCATTATTGTTGCTAAGTCTGAACAGCAGTTTGATAATGATATGTTTTTAGATGCAAATGCCGGTAGTAAAATTGAAGAGATTGATTTTCATCATTTGAAAGATTAAATAATGAAAAACCTTTTAAGCCAAATTTTATTTGCCATTAGCCTATACTAGCGATACTGAGTAAACTTGTTATACCCATTAATTTCAATTCTCAGTGTAGTTAGCTATTGTTATAGTAAGACAATAAGAGTTAGTAAAAGCGGTTAGTTATGCCAATCACTAATATAAATAATATCAATGAAAACCACAGTTGACACAACCGCCTCAGTCCAAACAAACTGAAGCGGTTTATGATTATGCTGAAACTAAAAAAGCACAAAATAACGCTATTGTGCGCTCACAAATGGACCTTAGCTTGAAAATGGGTAATGAGCCTATGGCTTTACTCTATAAAACAGCATTAAGCGCGATTAACGAAGCACTCGATCCAACACAAGAAACCAAACCAATACAAACCGCTTATGACAATCAAGTTGATGTTTCTCCAGAAGCCACTGCGACAAGAATTGTCAGTTTAGCAACGGGATTTTTTCATGCTTTTCAACAGCAAAATCCTGATATAGCCCCCGAAGAATCTTTAGATAAATTTATGTCTATTATTAGTGACGGTATAGATAATGGCTTTAAAGATGCGCGTGATATTCTTGACAGCCTATCGGTACTTGATGGGAAAATTGCTACGGATATTGATAGCACTTATGACTTAGTTCAAGAAGGATTAAAACATTTTGTTGATAATTTTTTTACTGCAGAAAAATCGACAAATAATGAAGCTTAACCCCTACTAACAATCCAACATGTTGGCTTATTTTTGAGCTCCTTAGCCCTGGTTTAGTTCTTGTTTAGCTCTGGTTTAACTCAGTCTTTTTAGCAATAAAAAATACAGATAGAGTTCGACACCAAATAGTTGCCCAGATAGAATACTGTTTTCGTATATGTCAGTTTAAATTCGTTAGAACATTATTTGTAGGTCGAAAGGATGATATAGTCCGGTAAATTATTTAACATATACCCGTTTCTCTTGACTATACAGGTTGCAGCTGGAGCGGTTATAGATAGCGGAGAATATTAATGCGGATAAAATTAACCCAAGACCTAATATCTGGCCATGAAACTTTTTTAACTGGTGATGAATTCGAGGCTGTATTGATATTACCTCGCTCAAAAACAGTAGAGTTTATTTTAGATTCAGGCAAAAAAGTCAGAGTATTTGATTATGAATACGTGAAAGTGGCCTCTGCAACAGACATCTAGCCACATTAGTGCCGTTACCGTCATGAGAATTAGTTTGATAGACTAAGCAAAACCATTGGTACAACAAAATAGACTATAAAAGCTTGCCTATAATATAACTTATGACGGTGAAAACAAGTGACAAGCTACCCAGTGTGGCTCATCTTTAGTGCCTACTTCGACTTTTAGAGGCGCTTTTTTTGCACAAATATCTATCGCTTCGGGACAACGCGTTCGAAAAGTACATCCCGAAGGTGGATTGAGCGGTGAAGGTACATCACCTTTCAAAATTTGTCGTTGATTTTTAATGGTGGGATCAGGTGTTGGTATCGCGGATAATAAGGCTTTTGTATAGGGATGTCTCGGCTCTTTATAAAGACTTGTCGCTGTTGCTTTTTCAACTAAACGTCCAAGATACATCACACCGACATCATCACTGATATGCTGAACTACCGCTAGATCATGTGAGATAAATAGGAACGATATTCCTAATGTTCTTTGCAGGTTTGAAATCAAATTTAACACTTGTGATTGTACTGACACATCTAAAGCAGATACCGCTTCATCAGCAACAATAAATTTAGGTTCAAGCGTTAGTGCTCTCGCTATCCCTATGCGTTGACGTTGACCGCCTGAAAACTCATGAGGATATCGATGTAGCACATGTTTTCTTAAGCCAACAATCTCAAGTAGCTCTTCAATTTTTTCTTGGCGAGATTCAGCAGTGCCAATATGATGCGTTTCCAGTGGTTCAAGCAGCGTTTGTTGTATCGTTCTGCGCGGACTAAGGGAAGCATAAGGATCTTGGAAGATAATTTGCATATCTCTGCGCGCATCTACCAGCGCTTTCGATTCCAGCTTAGTAATATCAACCCCATCAAGTATAACTGCGCCATCGGTGGGTTCATGTAAACGAAGTACCGCGCGACCTAGTGTAGATTTACCGCAACCCGACTCGCCAACAAGTCCCATAGTTTTACCTTTTTCAATGACAAAGCTGACATCATCAACAGCTTTTAATTGACTGACTACTCGATTAAATAGTCCACCATGAATAGGGAAATGTTTTTGTAGGTTTTTAACTTCTAATAACACACTCATGATATTTCTCCACAAGGATGGAAACAGGCCACTTCACGGTTGTCTTTCATTTGAATAATGGGTTGTTCTTGGTGGCAACGATCATCTGAATATTGACAACGATCAGCAAAACGACAACCGTCTGGCAAGTGCAATAAATCAGGAACGGTTCCTGGAATAGTGGGTAACTCGGCTACTTTATCTGCACGAATTCTTGGAATTGAGGCCATTAGTCCGGCTGAATAAGGATGTTGTGGTTTTTGGAACAGCGGGATGATAGGGGATTGTTCAACAATGCGCCCAGCATACATCACTAAAGCGCGTTGACAAGATTCGGCAACAACGCCTAAATCATGTGTTACTAATACCACGGCTGTACCCAATTCTTGCTGCAAGTTTACAATTTGTTCCATTACCTGAGCTTGTATTGTTACATCTAATGCGGTGGTTGGCTCATCAGCTAATAACAACTTTGGATTACAAGAGAGTGCCATTGCTATCATCACACGTTGTCGCATTCCGCCTGACAATTGGTGAGGATATTCATTAATACGTTTGTCTGGTGAGGGTATCCCGACTAGTTCTAACATTTCAATAGCACGAGTTTTAGCTTGTCTACCGCGGATTTTTTGATGACGTGACAACACATCAGTCATTTGATTTGCAATGGTAAATACTGGGTTTAATGCGGTCATGGGCTCTTGAAATATCATTGATATTTCGCTGCCACGAATTTTTCGATATTCAGACTCAGGCAATCCAACCAGTTCACGACCATTGAGTTGAATACTCCCCGCTGTAATTCTACCAGGAGGCGATGGGATCAAACCTAAAATAGCTAACGAGGTTACTGATTTTCCACAGCCAGATTCACCAACAAGGCCCATAGTTTCACCCGGCATCACATCAAAACTGATGCCATCAATAGCGCGAACTAGGCCACGTTCAGTATTAAATTCAACAACCAAATCACGTACACTTAACAAGGGTTTATTACTACTCATGTGAATACTCATGCGCTTACCTTCTTTGGATCTAATGCATCTTGTAATGCATCCGAAAACATATTAAATGCCATCACAAGTATAAAGAGTAAGGCTGAAGCGGCATAAAAATTAGCAAATTCGCCCGCCTGTACTTCAAGTGTTGACTCAGCGATCATTAAACCCCACGAAACACCATCTTTCACACCCAAGCCTAAGAAACTTAAGATCACTTCTGATTTAATCGCGCCAACAAAAACGATAGTAGATTGCACTAATAATATGTGGAAGGTGTTTGGTAAAATATGCCTAAATATAATAATGTGCTGAGGCACCCCTACGGCACGCGCAGCTTCAACAAATTCAAAATTTTTCAATTTAATCACTTCCCCCCTGACAAGCCGTGAGGTGGTTGTCCAAAATGTAGCAATCATTGCCACATGCATTGAATAGGCAAAGCCACTTAACGCAAATGCTATCGCTGCTACAAATAGATAAAAAGGAATAGAATCAAGTACGCCCATTACCCAAAGAATAATTTCATCAATCCATGTGTTACTAAAAAAACCCGATAATGCGCCTAAAATAGCGCCAATCAAGGTTGAAATAACTGCGACCACTAATCCAACTTCAAAGGCTGTTTTAGTCGAAAATATCGCTCGTTCGAAAATATCTTGGCCCAGTATATTTGTACCAAACCAATATTGCGATGATATGCCTTCCCATTTTTGGCCATTATTATCAGACCATTCAGTCCCCCAAAGTCCCAATGCCACGCCGAGTGCTATTAGCATATAGAAAGCGACGACAGATAGCCCGATCATGCCAGTACGGTCACGACAAAATTTATACGCCGCCTTTGACCACATAGATTCGCCTACTTTATCTTCCACTGCCTCAGTAGTAGAGGTATCAAGTACTGTACTCATTTTAGAGAAATCCTCGGGTCGACAACTTTGTATAAAATATCATTGATGATCAAGGTGAAAACAAACATGATGGCAGTTAAGCCAACAACCGCCTTAAGAATAGGTTGATCGCCTGAAATAATAGCGTCATACGTCACTTTACCGACACCCGGTATGCCAAAATAACTTTCTAAAAGTAGGCTACCTGAGATGACAATAAGTGGAATAGAAAACATAATTCGAGTAATGATAGGGATCAAACTATTTTTCAAAACGCTCTTAAATAATAACTCAATTGGGTGGGCGCCAAATGCTTTGGCTGTGCGTACATGATCCCTACCCATTTCTTCAACAATGACGGCTCGGTAAAATCGAGTGTTATATCCCAGAGAGACAAAAATAGAGGCTAAGGTAGGAACCGTGACATAGTGAATATAATCTGAGAATGAATAGACATCCCAACCTCTAACGGGAAATAGATCAAGTCCTTTGGATGAGGAGAAAATAACTTGGAAGGCTATAATCACAATAAGGAAACTGATACTCATGCCCATCACAGAAACGCTCATAATAATTTTGTCGATCCAATGCCCTCGATGATAGGCCGCAATTAACGCTAAAATAACTCCCAGAAGATTACCCAAAACAAACCCCGGAAGAATTAATGCTAAAGAGACCGGCACTGTCCGTATTAAAATACTCGATACTTTTTCACCTGACGAATCAGAATAACCGAAGTTCATTGTGGCTAATTCTTTTAAATACTGGCTATAACGGACAACAAAGCTTTGGTCATAACCCAATTGATGACGCACTTCAGTTATCTGTTCTTGCGTTGGATTTTTGCCAAGTAGATCATAGGTTTTATCCGGACCAAAATGCACCATCAATGTAAAGCTAATGAGGGTTACGCCTAATATTAACGGGATACCTGTAATAAGTTTTCTCAAGGTATATTGTAATGTTTCCATTAGTTACCCTCCCCATCTAGCATATCAACAAACTTCAGATGGAAGCCTCCCACTATGCCGCTATCAGGGTAAGAAATAACATTCTTGTGCCATAACATGATTTTATCTCGCGACAGTCCGGTGATACTGACACAATCATCAATAATCATATTATTCATTTTACGATAAAGCTCTGTACGCTCAGTAGATGGTTGCATGACAGACGTGTGTTCATATAATCGATTATATTCAGGGTTGTTATAATTGGCATTATTAGAGCCCGGTGAACCATAAGGACCATAGAATAATTGTAATGTATTTTGGGCATCAGGGTAGTCGAGCCCCCACCCCATACCAATGACCATAATTTTGGCTTGCTTAACAGCTTTATTAAAATCACCAAAACTAGCATAAGAGTCAAAAACAACTTTATCCTCTGGAAAACCTATATCCTTCATCCATCCTCTGAACTGCTCGTAAAACTGCCTTGTTGTTACGGAAGCTACCCCACCATAAACTAAAGTGGGTACATTATTTTTTGTCCAACCCCCTTCTAACATCAAGCGCTTTGCCTCATCTACATTACGTAAGGTAGAACTATTTGACAATTGTGGATCAAATTCTGGAACAACGGGAGGAATAATACCTGGGTATATAACGGCTATGCCCGAATAAAAAACATCATTTCTTTCTTGCCAATTAAAAGCTGAGCGTATGGCACATCGAAGTAATTTATTACGCTTGTCTCTAACAGGGTCATCGTTATATCCGATCAAAGGATCATGCATATTAAAATCTGTATGTACAAAACCCGCTTCAATGGTATGAGACATATAATATTTTTCATCCATTTGTGGTGTTAACACTAACGTAGGTTTTTTCTGACTAAGAATTTGATCCACCTGCTCTACCGGAACGCCTGAAAAGTTGATTTCATTACCTTTGTTAAATGATGCCCATCGGGATGCACTTTCTTTGATAAAATCTAACTTAAGCGCATCGACTAATGGCGGGGATTTTCCTGCGATTTTATCAATACCATATTGTTTATGTAATGTGGGATCATAGCCTTCAAACGCTAGATCGATGGGCTCTTGTCGATATTTGACGTTTCGAATCATCAACGCATAGTTTGAAGATTCGTAACGAAGCATTTTAAAAGGGCCTGAGCCAACAGGATGCACGGAGAATTCACGACCATAATAGTCAACCGCTTCATGTGGTACTAATGCTGAAAATCCCTGCGCAAAAGTATGTATTAACTGCGGATAAGGTGCGAATAGAATAATTTGAATGGTGTGCGAATCTATTGCTTTTAGACCTTCTATCGTCTGATTATAGTTCGAACCAGCCTCTTTCCACTCTTTAACACCGACAATTTTACCAGCCCAAAGCCAAGAACCTTGAGAGCGATTGGTGACATCGAAATGTCGTTTAATGGAATAAACAAGATCTTCTGCAATAACTTCTCGACCTTTACCATTGGGGAAAGCTAAGTCGTCAGCATAAAACACGCCTTTTTTTATGTTAATGGTGTATATCAAACCATCGTCAGATACTTCTGGCATAGCCACGGCTAAATTTGGCACTATTTGATAAGGACGAGTAAGATATTTATATCGATATAAGGTGTCATAAATATTTACCACAATATGATTGGCATATATTGTTGCGGCATTGACCGGATCAAGACTACTCGGCGCACCATCAAGTGAGTGACGGTATATCTTTGCCGGACCTTTCAAATGACCTTCTAACGCTTTATCAATATCGACTGCCGCATTACAGCCTGCTAGAGACATAGCTACTGCAAGTAGTAATAACGCATTCAACCGTTTTAAATTTTGAAGTAAGGCATTCATCTTAAGTTTATTTGATCCTGATTTTTATTCTTAGTAAGCGGCTAAATAACCTACGTAGTTAGTTTGTATATTACACGACATTAAAATTGACACAATACAAAAGTTAACTCTGATTTAACTTAAAAAAAACCAAACGTTAACTAAACCTTAACTAAAAAAGTGATTTTATAACCATTTACCCGGTATTGTGTTGTATCCTGAATACAATGTTAAAAGACAGTAATAACAACTCACACTTTTTCAAACACAGAGTAATAATTTAAAGGATAATTCATGCAAACTGCAAAACAATATTTTGATTTATTAAACAGTGACTATTTAGCTGTACACCGTGAGAAAGAAGATCTTTTCTGGTCAACATACATGGCGACTAGTGACCGTGCTGATGATTTTACAGAATCTGAAAAGCGTTGGACCGATTTCATTTCAAATGCGGCTCGCATTGGAGAAATAAAAACTTATCTAAATGGACTATCAGGTAAAAATGAAGCTGAAAGTTTGGCTGTTCAACACGGTTTAAAGGGCTGGTTAGCATTATTTGAGTCAAATGCATTAGAGTCTGAGGTAGAGCAAAAACTAAAAGCTGAACTTATCAGCGCAGAAGCGATCTTGTTCGAGAAAAAGAAAAATCATCTAATGACCTTCATTGATGAAAATGGCGTACAAGTTGAAGCTAGTTCTCCTGCTCTGGCAGCTAATCTCAGAGCCAGTGATAATGAACAAGTAAGAGCCAGTTCACATCAAGCATTTCTTGATCTTGAACAATGGGTGTTGAGTAATGGTTTCATTGCCTTAGTTAAATTACGTAATCAATTTGCACGATCTTTAGGTTATGACAACTTTTTTGATTATTCCGTGGTAAAAACTGAGCATATGACTACAGGTGAATTATTTACCATATTAAATGACTTTGAAAAACAAACACGAGACACCAATATATCAAGTATCAAAACATTAGAAGCTGAAAAAGGGGGCGATGCGATAAAACCGCATAACTTCTATTTTAGCTTTGCGGGTGATGCAACCCGTGCCTTAGATCCCTACATGCCATTTTCTCGATCGCTAAGAGCATGGGTAGAATCTTTTGGCCGTTTAAATATAGATTACGCTGACGCTGAACTGACACTTGATTTACTTGATAGAAAAGGCAAATATCAAAATGGTTTTTGCCATGGGCCTATTCCATCCTATAGTGACAATGGGCAATGGGTTCCAGCCAAAGTGAACTTTACCAGTAACGCACTACCGAGTCAGGTAGGTAGTGGTTATAGTGGTATAAACACCTTATTTCATGAAGGCGGTCATGCCGCACATTTCTCTAATGTTACTCAAAATGCCCCCTGCTTTTCTCAAGAGTTTGCTCCTAGCTCAATGGCATACGCTGAAACACAATCTATGTTCTGTGACAGTTTATTAGGTGATGCCGACTGGCTGAAAAAATATGCTAAAGACCAAGACGGTCAAGCCGTTCCCGATAAAGTTATTAAAGCCCTTATTGAAACAAAACAACCGTTCTTTGCCTACGGAGAACGCAGTATTTTAGTGGTTCCTTATTTTGAACGGGCACTCTATGAAATGAGTGAGGAAGACCTAACCGCTCAAAAAATCACTCAACTTGCCCGAAAAACTGAGCACAAAATATTGGGATTAGCTTGCAGCCCAAGACCACTATTAGCAATACCTCACTTATTATCGGACGAGTCAGCCTGTTCATATCAAGGGTATTTACTGGCTAATATGGCGGTGTATCAAACCCGTGCTTACTTTGTAGATAAGTTTGGTTATTTATCTGACAATCCAAAAATAGGCCCGTTGTTGAGCAAACATTATTGGAACCCGGGTAATAGTATCAGCCATGATGACAGTATTAGATCGTTAACCGGCGAAAGCTTTAATGCCAAATATTTGGCTGATATCTGTAATTTATCTGTTGATGAAGCTTGGTCTCAAGAGTTAATTAAAATGGAGAAACTAGCACACAGAGCAGAAACGCCCATGACAGATCTTAACGCAAGAATTAAGGTAGTTGATGGTAATACTATTCTGGCCAGTAACAAGGTCTCTTTGTCACAAATGTGTGATGACTTTGAAACGGCTATCGAAAAAATATCTTAATTAAAAGTAAATATTTAAGTTGGAGCTGGATTTATATCCGCTCCATCAATAAAGTAGATCACCTAATTAATGAAACGGGTACTAGCTAGATGACTCTATTGAACGGTTCATAATCAAGTCACATTTTTTATTAAGGGGGATAAAAAACCCTCTTAAATGCTATTTTGAATTTGAAAGGGTCACTTAATGTAAAGAAGTGTGATTATATTTTGATAGGTGAATTACATTCGCGCTATACTTTCTAAAACACATGAACTTTTTTGTACGGAATCCCCCCAAAAGGACCTTAAATGAAATCCATAAACTTATGTCTTGCTTGTGTAGGACTGTCACTTCTAACAGCATGTCAATCCACTGATAAACCACCAATCACTAAAAATATGGAGGTTAATCAACAAACTCAATATTTTGTTGAAGCAAAAGTTTTACTTGATAAGTTAAAACAAGATATTAGTCAAGGTAGAGAAGATCAACTGGCTTATTTTGCCCCTAATACCTTTACGGAAGCGATAGAAGAATTTGATAATGCGACTGAAGAATATATGGATATAGGTCGCAATGGTGCCTCATCTTTAAATGTTTTTCAAAGTGATACCGAACAATACAAAGAAGCTAAGCAAGAGATTATTAATTATATTGCCCTTGCAAATCAAAAACTAAAATTTTCTTATAGCATAAAAGAAACAGCGGAAAGTACATTAGCTGAAACATTTACTCAAAAAACGCTACTAAAAAGTATTGGCGCACCTAAAATATATACCAACGACTATAAAAAAATTAATAATCAAATTGATGATCTGGTTGAATATATAGATGATGGAGAAGTCAGTACAGCACAAGAAAAACAACCTAAATTACTTGCTGAGATGTATGCGTTAGAAGTAAGAACAGTACGTAAAAATGCGTTAAGCCAGCTTGACAATGATATCGCCTATATTAAGAAAAAGCGCCTGGCTAGATATGTGCCTATTAGCGAACAGCAGTTATTAGACGCTCGAACTAATGCAAATACCATCATTACTGCTACTCCCCGTGCCACAGCTGATATTAAAACAGCGGTAGTGCTAGCCGAATTTCAACTTGCTCACCTTTATCACATCGCAGAAGAGGTTACAGCCCTTCAAAAAACTAAAGATGAATCTTATGAACAGTATTTACTCGCTAACGAAGTACTATTGCATACAGTAAGTGAATCGTTAGGAGCAGATGATGTTCGTGATTTAGCATTAACTAAACAGTTGGAGTCAATAGCGTTACAAGCCAGCACCATAAAAGGAAAGTTAACAACGGCTAATGCTTCAGTGCTAGCATTGCAAAGTGATAGCACCCAATCATCCGCAGCCACCGAAAGCCTTGTAACTGAATTTAAAAACCAGTTAGTTGCTTTAAATGATCAATATGACTCTTTGGTTATTGAAAATTCAGCACTGAATAAAGCAGTGCAAAGTAAAAACATTGAGGTCATTCGCCTTCAAGCCTATAAAGAAGCCGTGACACAAATTGAAAGTAAACATAGCGCTGAAAAAGCTTTAGCCTTAAAAGCTCAAGCTAAGAAAGAAGCCAAACAAAAAGCACTTGCCTTAAAACAGAAAGCTGAAAAAGAGGCACTAGCGTTGGTAGAAAAGGCTGAAAAACAAGCAGAACAGCAATCGATTGCATTAAAAGAAAAAACCGATAAAGAAGCACGCGCGTTAGCAGAAAAAGTTAAACAAGAAGCTGAACAAAAGGTTTTAGCTACACAACCACAAGCAACATCAGAGGTTAGTCAAGCCGTTGAATCAGTAACCGAGACCACAACAAAGCTAGAATCTACAGCTGACGTAGTCAAAGTTGAGTCTGTTGAATCTGTTGAGTCTGTTGAATAAACGTTAAAAAAATGCATAACCACTGGGGCTTCACCAACAGATGGCTTTAGTCGTGGTAGTGGCGAAGTATATCTTTAGTTAAACGACCCAGTAACAGATTTTGTTACTGGGTCAGACTTAGAAACAGAGTTCCTTCCTCTTACTTCTTCATCATTTTTTTTTGATGCTTAACTTGGTGTTCAGCAAACTCTTTTGCAGTGACTTCAGTATCACCATTAGTATCTATATCAGCGAAGTTTGTAGGATTAGCAATATTTCGCATTGGATAGCCCTGTTCAACACGCTCGGTTATTCTTGCTGCTCTAGCCTTATTAAACTCTTCCTCTAAAATGATACCATCGCTATTGATGTCAAATTGAGAAAAACTGGGCATGTTGCTATTCCCCCTCATACCAATACCTTTACTACGACCCTGCCCCATATTAGAAACACGACCACGACGACTTTGCATTTGAGCCTGTTGACCCGCTATTAACTCTTCTTCCGTTAACCGCCCATCATGATCTTCATCAAATGCATCAAACGAAGGAGCATTTCCAGCTCCTTTCATAGGACGACTTTGAGCTACTTTGGTTGCCATCCGCTCACTTTGCACCTGAGTAAACTCCTGCTCAGTAATAAAGCCGTTTCCATCGCTATCATAGTTAGCAAAAGGAATAGGGCCACGCATGGGCAATTCAGCTGAGATTACTGGCGCCGATGTAACCCCCAAAAAAGAAACTAAAATTAACGGAATGGTCTTGAATAGTTTTATCATTATTACTCTCCTGTAAATTATAAAAATTTCTAAAACTCTTATGCCTACAAGTATGATAATAAACCGATTATATGAAAATAAAATGACTTAGATCAATAATTATAGGATCCCATTTTACAATATATTTTAGCTTGGACAGAACACTGAAAAAGGAGAATACTAGATGGGGAGGCTTAGCATTACGGTACACGGTGTACCGTATTAGACAATGCTGGAGCGCATGGTCAATATGCTAGTTAAAATCAGCTACATTGAGTAATAATGATCGTTAACATCCATGAACTTTCGTTCTCTTTGTCGTTCTTTAAACGCTTCAATTTCACGCCATTTACGTTTGTTTAGTCTTTTACTTTTATTATTTTCATGTGGTTCTTCAAATTCGTCAAAATCAAACTCTTGCACGTTGTTATTTTGCATAATAATTTCTCACATCATTAATGGTTCACTTTAATGTAAATAATTTATATGACAGTTTCTTTACTGAAATATGACAATAATATGATCAATGTGAATTTATTCTATCGATTCAGATTTGGAGTTTGATTAATGGCTTGGTGTCACTGTGGGGATTATACGTTCTGAATTATGTGTTTGACGGTTTGTAGTTTACTCCTCTGTTTGGTGTCGCAGTTGCGACAACACAGAAAGGGGAAGGACCGCTCCGCTTTCCAATCCTCAGAGCGCCCACTCAACAGAACATTCAATAATAAATAAACTAGTGCAAACCACGATACCTAGCAGCTGTCATCCTCGTGGTCACTTAATCGAGGCTCTAGGGCTTAGTGCACTGGATTCCCGATCAGAAACTTCGGAAATGACGGCTTCAAAGAGCGGAGATGTAGCAACATAATCACCTACCCTACCAACAAATACCAAGTTTGCTTGAATCAAGTGCCGTAATGAAAGGCTATATCTAATGATCTGAAATATCTCTACCCCACGCTTGGGCGTCATATCATCACAAAGCTGGGTGATGAATATTGGGGCGAATTAACACCAGATAGTCGGAAGTTACTTGAAGAACATGAATTTAAACCAACACCTACTCAATCATATAAATATATATCGAGATATTTAACAGTTAATAACAAAAAACCCGCATTGTCTATTAGAAAATGCGGGTTTTTATTAGATAAAACAGTTTGCAATCAAAAGCTGATTACCAACCTGTTTTCTCTTTAAGTGCAGAGCCAATTTCAGCTAAAGAACGAACAGTTTTAACACCGGCCGCTTCTAGTGCTGCAAATTTCTCATCAGCTGTACCTTTACCACCGGCGATAATCGCGCCAGCGTGACCCATACGCTTACCTTCTGGTGCA
>TARA_R110001583_G_scaffold10179_8_pt1 | contig 22176 bp, 20 predicted proteins | sample TARA_R110001583 | Tara Oceans TARA_R110001583 (sample SAMEA4398432) | marine metagenome | biome: Polar Biome; feature: [MES] marine water layer (ENVO:01000295) within the mesopelagic zone...; material: water (ENVO:00002006), including particulate matter (ENVO:01000060) such as...... | reverse complement strand
ACTGGAACCGTAGTTTTTGCAGCAACTTTGGCATCATCCCATTTTTGTGGAGTTCCCCAATTGTTAGCATCACTATAAAATAATACATCCCAAGAAGTTTCATTTGGAATTGTATAAATTGCGTAGGTTCCTTTTACTAATTTTTGACCGGCTACAGTAACATTATCACTAAACGTAATTTTTGTATTTGCATTTGCACCAGTTCTCCAAACTTCACCATAAGGAACTAAATCTCCAAAAATAGTTCTACCACGCATAGCAGGTCTTGAATATTCTAAGGTAACATCTGTTAAACCTACAACTTGTTCCATTTTTGAAAAAGGACTCGGTTGAGGTGTTTTAATTTGTGCATTGGTTGTTGAAATAGCTCCAACAAATACCAATAGGATACATATTTTTTTTAGCATAATACTTATAATTTAGATTCTATCAAATATAAGAATAATTACCCTATTTTTTTAGTAGAATTTAATATAACTCGAAATAAATTGGAAATAAATTGAGACCTATTGGTATTTTTTCTTTCTGAAATAATTGAAAAGAAATCCAAATAAACCAATAAGTAAAAGTGGAAATATGACATTTATCAATTGCCATTTTCCTGCTTCTTCGTAAGCTTTTTGTTTATTTAAAAAGGCTATTTTTATTGTTTTTGAACGAATATTAATAAGTCCAGAATCATCTAATAAATAGTTCACCGCATTTAATAAAAATTCTTTATTCCCAAAACGCTGATTTGTCCATTTATTAAGCCCAAGTTCAATTGGTTTTCCTTTTGAAATGTCATTTGCAATAATATCACCATCAGAAATTACAATCATTTTTGTAGGTGTACCAACTTCTTTTGAATTGGGGAAATGAAAAGGTTTTACACGACTGTTATAAGCCGATTTAAAGGAACCTTCTAACAAAACAGCTAATGGGTAATTTCCATTGTTAAAGTCGGCCTGATTCGGTTTTTGACCAATAGATTTTAAAGATACAACAGTTGGTGTTCCATTTGTTTTTGAGAGCGACGAACTTTGTAATAAAATAGTTTTAGTAATTTTATTTTTAAGGGTATCAATACTATTTGCAAATTTATAGTTAACAGCTTCAGTATTATTAGTTATTGGGTGGTTGCTTAAAGAATTTACCAAAGGAAAATAAGTCCATTGAAAATTAGAAAATTGAGTTTGATTTCCAATGTTTCCAGTTGCTAATGGAATTTGAGAACTGTATAAATCTGTAATTAAATCCGAATTGATTCTAACTCCATAATTAAAAAATAAATCAGTTAATCCCAAATCTCTTGGATAAACTAAGGTTTCACCAGTTTGCAGGAGACTATCTAGTTCAGCTTGAACATTGTCTATTAACCAAATCGATTTTCCACCATTCATTAAAAATTGATCTAAGGTATATTTTTCTTGTTCAGAAAATTTTTCAGTTGGTTTTGCAATAATTGCTAAATCAAATTTCGAAAGTTCAGTTAATGTTTTTACAGGTTGACTTTCTACAGAATCTAATGTTATTGGAGCAAGTAGATAATATTCTCCAAGTTTTTGTAAAAAATCAAAAATATATAGATCATCTAATTCCCCATTTCCTTTAATTACAGCAATTTTTTTAGATTTTTTTGTAGTTACTTTATGAATTCCATTTGCAAAGGCATATTCTAAATTTTGAATAGAACTTTGCAATTGTTCATCTTGTGTATTTGAATAAATATCCTTTAATAATGAAATGTTTTCGGTTTTGTTTTTATAATTTATTTCTGCCCAAGGAAAAATAACTATTTCAGAAAGCTTTTCATTTTCCTGAACTTCTAATCTGCTAGGTTCTAAACCTTTTTTAATTAATTTATCAGCAATTATTGTTGGATTAATAAATCCAAATTGAATATTTTTATTTACTGTTTTAAGTTCTTCTAAAAGTAGTTTTGTTTCGGTTTGTAAACGTTTAAATTCAGAAGGAAAATCACCTTGTAAATAAACTTTAATAAGTAGAATTTCATCAACATTGTTAATGCTATTTTTCGAAGCGTCAGATAGCGTATATCTTTGATCTTCAGTTAAATCAAATCTCTTATAAATAGTAGAGCCTATGAAGTTTAATGCGATTAATCCAAAAACTACAATTATTATTCCAGCATATTTATTTTTCATTTTGTATGCTGAATTTGGTTAAAAATAAAAACAAAAAAGTAACTGAAATAAAATATAATAAATCACGCGTATCAATAACCCCTTTACTAATACTTATATAGTGCTCATTCATTCCTAATTTTTGAATAAAATATCCAAAATTTCCAAATAAATTACTGGTTGAGATTGCTTCAAAACCATAAAAGAAAAGGAAAGAAATAACAATTGAAATTATAAATGATACTATTTGATTTTTTGAAATTGTTGATGAAAATATTCCAATTGAACAATAGGCACTTGCTAAAAATAACAAGCCTAAAAATGACCCAATTGTGGTACCTAAATTAATATTTCCAACTGGATTTCCTAATTGATAAATACTATAAAAATAGATAAATGTTGGTATAATTGCTAAAACTACTAATAGTAATGATCCAAAATATTTACCTAAAACGAGGTACCATTCAGTTAGTGGTTTGGTTTTTAATAGTTCTATAGTTCCAGAGCTAAATTCATCCGAAAAACTTCGCATTGTAATAGCAGGAATTAAAAATAAAAATATCCAAGGCGCTAAAAAAAAGTAACTGTTTAAATCTGCAAAACCAGCGTGTAAAATATTAAAATCACCTTCAAAAACCCATAAAAAAAGTCCATTTATAAGTAAATAAACAGCTAGTACCAAATAACCAATTGGTGAAGAAAAAAATGAATTAAGTTCTTTTTTTAAAATGGATATCATTTTTTAATGATTGTGTAATTGTTTATTCGTGTAATCCTATAATTGTCATTACGAGGCGCAAAGCAACGTGGTAATCTGTTCCATTAGAAGCAGATTGCTTCATTTTACTTTGTTATATTCGCAATAACGGTTCATTTTTATTTTAAACTTTCAATCTTATCAACACTCCAAGCTTCGGGTTTATCATTAAATAATACTTTTGTTTTTGCCCAAACCGATTTAAATAATTCGGATTTTCTATACAGCTCTAATTCATGTTCAGACTCCCAATAACTATACGTAAAAAATGTAGAACTATTGTTTTTATCTCTATATAATTCTAATAAATTACACCCTTTAAAATTTCTAATTTTATCTTTATTGGTATTGAAGTTCTCTAAGAAAGTATCAATTTCTGAATCAATAAAATTCATTTTTACAATTCTTATAAACATAATTTAGTTTTAAATAAATTTTAACGTTAATACATCTCTATAATTAAGACCTAATAACGAAGATGCTCCCCCAACGGTATTTAAATTGCTTCTATACATTGCAATTTCTAAATAATTTGCAGAATTAAATAAGGCTAATTTACTGCCATCTTTTTGTCGTTGATCCTTTGGTATAGAAAAATCTACAAATTCACTATATTTAGTATATATTTTTTTAAAAGTATATTTATTTGCGGTAATTTCAAAATCGCGTCCTTTTCCAATTTCTAGAAATAGTTTTTTACTGATATTACTTATAGAATTGCCATAATTATCAATGTAAATAATATTACCAAAAATAGTCTTATTATCAACAGTAATTGATGGTTGGAGTTCTATTAATTTTTTGAAATCAGGAATTATTTTACCTATAACTTCCAGTTTACCACCTCTTGCAATATGGCAGGCAACTTTAACAAAAACATCTAAAACTGGAAAGCTAGATTCAACACGATCGTGAATGTTTATTTCAACTATTTTTTCGGGATTAATTTCAGCTGCTAAAAGAGAAATTACACCATTGTCTGCACAAATAAAATAATGATTGTCTAATTGAATTGCAATATGTCTATTTTCTACATTTAATTCGGAATCTACTCCAATAATGTGTATACTTCCCTCAGGAAAACTTTTATAGGCATTTTTAAGAACATATGCTGTTTCAGTTATGTTAAAAGGAGATATGTGATGGGATATATCAACAATTCGTGCGTTAGGTAGTTCACTATAAATAGTCCCTTTTACTGATCCAACAAAGTGGTCTTTTATACCGAAATCAGTAGTTAAAGTAATTATTGACATATGAAAAACGTGCGATTTTTTTAAAAAAACAACTATTTAATTAACTTTATAAAATGTTTAAAACTTATTTTCAAAATTTTAACTTTTGTTATTTGATATAATTAAATTTGTTATGCAAATCTAATCAAAATATCGGTTCTTTTGTATACATTATTATCATTTAAACCTAACACATTTTTCATTTGAACGAACGTATTATTGAGCTAACCGAGATAAACCCAAGCGATTTGTTTGGAACTCAAAATTATAATGTTGATATTTTAAGAAAATATTATCCAAAATTAAAAATAGTTGCCAGAGGTACAAGTATAAAAGCTTATGGAGAACCGGATATTTTAAATGAATTTGAAAAGCGAATTGGAATGTTAATTAAATATTTTAATCGCTATAATAAATTAGATGAAAATAGTATTGAACGAATTTTAACTTCAAATGGAAATGAGCACAAAGCTTCTAAATTTTCTGATGATATATTGGTTCATGGTGTTGGTGGAAAGTTAATTAAACCTCAAACTGTTAATCAACGAAAAATGGTTGACTTAATGGAGAAAAACGATATGCTATTTGCAATTGGTCCTGCAGGAACTGGAAAAACATATACAGCAGTTGCACTTGCTGTTAGAGCATTAAAGGAAAAAGAAGTTAAAAAAATAGTATTAACTAGGCCAGCAGTTGAATCAGGTGAAAATTTAGGTTTTTTACCAGGAGATTTAAAAGAGAAATTAGACCCATATATGCAGCCTTTATATGATGCCTTAAGAGATATGATTCCTTTTGAAAAGCTAGATTCTTATATAGAAAAGGGAGTTATTCAAATTGCACCTTTAGCATTTATGCGTGGTAGAACCTTAGATAATGCATTTGTTATTTTAGATGAAGCCCAAAACACAACTCATAACCAAATGAAAATGTTTTTGACACGAATGGGTAAAAATGCTAAATTTGTAATAAATGGAGATCCCGGTCAAATTGACTTGCCGCGCAAACAAGTTTCTGGACTAAAAGAAGCTATATTAACATTAAAAGATGTAAAAGGAATAGCGTTTGTTCATTTAGATGAGAATGATGTTATTAGACATCGGTTAGTAAAAGAAATAATTTCGGCTTATAAGAGTTTAGAAGTTGATAATGAGTAAATTAATTGACAATTAACAATGGATAATTATCAATTACACAATTACACAATTAATCATTTACACAACAATAAAATGAATACAATAAACAATACAGCATTTAATTTTCCAAAACAAATTTCTGTTTATAAAGGTAAAGTTAGAGAGGTTTATAATATTGATAATAAGCTTTTGGTAATGATAGCTTCAGATAGGTTATCAGCTTTTGACGTTGTTATGCCAAAACAAATACCGTTTAAAGGGCAAATTTTGAATCAGATAGCGGCTAAAATGATGGATGCTACTAAGCATATTGTACCAAATTGGATCTTAGGAATTCCAGATCCAAATGTAGCCGTAGGGTATATGTGCGAACCTTTTAAAGTTGAAATGGTTATAAGAGGTTATTTATCTGGTCACGCTGCAAGAGAATATAAAGCTGGTAAAAGAGTATTGTGTGGAGTTCCAATGCCAGAAGGAATGAAAGAAAATGATAAATTTTCTAATCCTATTATTACGCCTTCTACAAAAGCGGCTAATGGAGCTCATGATGAAGATATTTCTAGAGAAAACATATTAGCTAAAGGAATAGTGTCAAAAGTAGATTATGAAGTCTTGGAAAAATATACAAGAGCTTTGTTTAAAAAAGGAACTGAAATTGCTGCAGAAAGAGGGTTGATATTAGTTGATACAAAATATGAATTTGGAAAAACTAAAGATGGAAAAATTGTTTTAATTGATGAAATTCATACTCCAGATTCTTCTCGATATTTTTATACTGAAGGATATAAGGAAAGACAGGTTAGAGGAGAGGCTCAAAAACAATTATCAAAAGAATTTGTACGTCAGTGGTTAATTGAAAATGGTTTTCAAGGATTAGAAGGGCAAACGATTCCTGAAATGACTAACGAAAAAATAAATGAGATTTCTGAAAGATATATTGAATTATATGAAAAGATAACCGGTGAAGATTTTGTAAAATCGGATGTAAGTAATATTACCGAAAGAATTGAAAAAAATGTACTTAATTATTTGAATAGTAAATAATTAAGTCTCTTTTAGTTTAGCTAAAATAATCTTAACTTCTTCAAAAGTTACATTTGGAATATTAAGCCACTCTAATGCATTTTGGCAAGTAGTGAAAATTTCAACTGAAAGTAAAGAATTTTTTAGATTCATTTTTAATAAAACTGAAGGTACAACTTGATTAGGTGTTTTGGTAAGTACAGCTATTTTTCTTTTCCCAATAAACGGAGGTGTGTTTTTTAAAAAATCCGCATACTTACTAACGTCTTGTGAGGAGGTAGTGAATATTGCATCTTTAAAATCTAAGAGATGATTTAGTGTTGGATTGTACAATACATCTTTTGACTCTCTTTTTTTAAAATTTAGATAACTATCAAAATCCACCTTACCACGATGGCTTTCAATTAATAGGTTTTGTTTTACTAATATTTTGTAATTGCTTATTAAACCTGACATTTATCATAAATTAATAAAACAAACGTAAAGAAAAAGCCCATTAATTAAAAATTAATGGGCTTTTTCTTTACGAACGGTATGTTTTATCGTTTCTTTTGTTTTGCTTGTTGGTCTTGTGCCTGTTTCATAGCATCGTTTAAACGCTTTTTAAATTTACTTTCCTTTTTTGGTTTCAATTTATTTTCTTGAATTTTAGCGTGAATTTTGTCTTCATCAATTATATAATGTTTAATAACAAGCATAATTGCAATAGTAAGTAAGTTAGATATAAAATAATACAAACTTAAGCTACTAGCATACATATTAAAGAAAACCAACATCATAATTGGTGAAAAATACATCATCATTTTCATCATCTTTTGCATATCTGGCATCCCTTCTTGTGTTGGTTGCTGCATATTCATTTGCTGACTTTGACTCATTCTCATATAAAAGAAAATAGCAATAGAAGCTAATATTGGAAATAAACTGATATGAGATCCATACAATGGAATTTTAAATGGAAGCTCAAATACAGAATCATAAGCGGATAAATCATCTGCCCATAAAAAACCCTTTTGACGTAAATCTATGTTAGTTGGAAAAAACCTGAATAATGCAAAGAAAACTGGCATTTGTAATAATGCAGGAATACACCCAGCTAGTGGACTAACGCCAGCCTTACTTTGTATTGCCATAGTTTCTTGTTGACGTTTCATTGCATTTTCTTTACCTGGTAAGCGTTTATTTATTTCTTCCATTTCAGGTTTTAAAACCTTCATTTTTGCACTAGACAAGTATGATTTATATACTAACGGTGACATGAAAATACGAACAATAATGGTTAAAAGAATAATAATTAAACCGTAATTACCAATAAAGCCTTGTAAAAAGTTAAAAACAGGAATAAATACAACACGGTTAATAAAACCAAAAATACCCCAACCTAGGTTTATAACTCCTTTAATATTTCTATCATATTTTCCTAAAATTTGATAATCATTCGGTCCAATAAACCAACTCATATCATAATTTAATTCTCCACCGTCTAATGTTAATGGAGCTTTTAAAAAGAACTGTTTTGTAAAAGTAGTATCAATTTCTTCATCTACTACTAATGTTTTAGATTCTAATTTTGCATTTTCAAATGCTTTTTCTGAAATTAATATTGACGAGAAAAAGTGTTGTTTAAATGCAACCCAGTTTACATCATTTTCAGTGGCATCATCTTCACCACCAATTGAAAGGTAATCAATATCTTCCTCATCTTTTTCATAATACATTTCAGTTTGTTGGTTTTCATAACGAATACTTTTTTCGTGTCTGAATCCTTTTAAATTCCAATCTAATGTAATTTCTTGTGAAGCATTAATAGTAGAACTTAACCCTTGTGAACGAACATTGAAATCAACCATATATTCTCCAGGTTTCAATTCGTATCTATATTCTAAATAGTTAGAATCAGATACTTTTAGCTTCATAGAAAGCACTTTGTTTGCGCCACTTTTGGTTTGTTCCGCTTCAAATAATAAATCTTTTGTATTTAAAGTTCTATTATCATTAGTTCCAAAGTTTATGTTAAAAGAGGAATTTTGCTTTTGAATCATGTATAATGGTAAAGAATCATACGTAACATAATTCTTTATCAACGCTTCTTTTATTTGGCCACCTCTATTTGAAATTACTAATTTAAGAACATCATTTTCTAATATAGTTTCTCCATCCTTATTAGTTGCAGAATAAGCAAAATCTCCTAATTGATTTTTTGCTTGAACTAAAGAAAGTGAATCTGTAGCTTGGACAACAAATTGAGAAGTATTTTCATTGTTTTCAACAGTAGTGGAAATATTTTGCTCTTGAACTTGTTCTATTTTAGCCTTTTCTTCAGCTGCTTTTTCTTCAGCTGTTGGTTGATTAGTGTACATCCACCATAACATTATTGCTCCAAGTAAAACAAAACCTATAAGTGAATTAAAATCAAATTTCTTTTCTTCCATGTGTATATTTAAATGTCAATTTGTCATTTGCTTTCTAAAATGTTTTAAAAAGTCGGACAAATGTACTAAATGTAAGGTTAATTATTAGTTTTTATTAATGATTCTATATTAGTTCAAAGAGTGTTCCAAAGAAGCTTTTACAAAATCAATAAATAAAGGATGTGGATTTAACACCGTACTTTTATATTCAGGATGGTATTGTACACCAACAAACCAAGGATGTGAAGGAATTTCAATAACTTCCACCAAACCAGTTTTTGGGTTTTTACCTGTTGCAATCATCCCAGCTTTTTCAATTTGTTCTAAATAATCGTTGTTAAACTCATATCTATGTCTGTGACGTTCACTTATCAATTCTTTTTTATAGATATTAAATACTTTACTGTTTTTTGTTAATTCACAATCCCAAGCACCTAAACGCATTGTACCACCATAATTAACAACACTTTTTTGCTCTTCCATTAAATTAATAACAGGATTATTAGTTTCTTCATCCATCTCAATTGAATTGGCATCTTTTAATCCTAAAACATTCCTAGAGTACTCAATTACAGCCATTTGCATTCCTAAACATATTCCAAAAAACGGAATATTATTCTCTCTTGCGTATCTAACAGCTTCAATTTTACCTTCAATCCCTCTGCCTCCAAATCCTGGCGCTACCAAAATTCCATTTAATTGTTTAAGTTTTCTAGGAACATTAGTCACTGTTAAATCCTCAGAATGAATCCAATTAATGTTTACTTTAATTTGATTTTGAGCACCAGCATGTATAAATGCCTCAGTAATTGATTTATAAGCATCTTTTAATTCAACATATTTACCAATCAATCCAATTTCAACGGTGTGTTTCGGATTTTTGAATTTTGTTAAAAATTCGTTCCAAACTAAAAGTTTAGGTTGTTTGTCTTGTGGTAATTGTAATTTTTTAAGAACAACTAAATCTAATTTTTCATCTAACATTAAATTAGGAACATCATAAATAGTTTCAGCATCAATAGATTGAATAACATCCTCCTTTTTAACATTACAAAATAATGCTAATTTATTTTTTATAGAATCAGAAATTTCGTGTTCGGTTCTGCAAACTAAAATATCGGGACTTACACCGCTCTGCATTAGCATTTTAACTGAATGTTGTGTGGGTTTTGTTTTTAATTCACCTGCAGCAGCTAAATAAGGAACTAATGTTAAATGAATAACAATAGCATTTTCATGACCCATTTCCCATAATAATTGACGAACAGATTCTACATAAGGTAACGATTCTATATCACCAACAGTTCCGCCAATTTCTGTAATTACAATATCAAATTCACCAGTATTACCTAAAATTTGAATTCGTTCTTTAATTTCATCAGTAATATGAGGGATTACCTGAACGGTTTTTCCTAAAAACTCACCTCTACGTTCTTTGTCAATAACAGATTGATAAATTCTACCAGTTGTAACATTGTTTGCTTGTGAAGTAGGAATATTTAAAAAACGTTCATAATGTCCTAAATCTAAATCTGTTTCTGCACCATCATCGGTTACATAACATTCTCCATGTTCGTATGGATTTAATGTGCCAGGGTCTATATTTATATATGGATCTAGTTTTTGTATGGTAACAGAGTACCCTCTTTCTTGCAGTAATTTAGCTAAAGAAGCAGCGATAATTCCTTTTCCAAGTGAAGAAGTAACGCCTCCGGTTACAAAAACGTATTTTGTATTTTTCATTAATCTTAGGTTTGGGCAAAAGTACTAACTCTATTTTAGTTTACAAAAAAAAAGAATCCTTTAAAATTTTTATATTTTGAAGGATTAAATATCATTTCATCATTAATAAAGATGGAGTGTTAATTTTGTTTATCAACCTCGGTTATGAGTAATTGCGTGTGTTTTCGCTAAATTCTATAGAAATATGTGGAGATGTAAAATCCTCAAAAATTTTCAGAGTATACATTAGCAAGCAATTACTCAAAATTATAATTGGCAGTAATTTATTTTTTCCAAGTTTTAATCAATTCGATTCAACATAAGTTTTAATATCATTTAAATCTTTAATTAAAGCTTTTTTCATTGAGCCTTTTATTAAGAAACCCATAAATAGTGAGAATAATTTCACAAAGAATGTCTGTGCTTCTGCTGAAAAAGACATTGTTAGTTTAGTTTGATTTTCTACACGTTTTATAGATAACTTTGATATGTATACAGAGCCGTGACTCTCTGCTCTAGTTTGATAATATTCATTTTCTTTATAGTTAGTAATCCACATGGTTTCTATGACTTCTTTTCCAAACATCACTCTAGTTTCTTTCCATTTAAAACCAATTAAAGTGTCCTTTGGTTCTTCAATAATTTCAAGTTTAACGATACTATTAATATAGGAAGAACAATTTTTAAAATCTACAATAGCTCTCCAAACATCCTCTAGAGGTTTTTCAATTTCTACAAATACTGATAATTTCATATTTATGCTTTTTTTTAAAATTTTCAACCAAACTCCTACTGTATGAATGCTATTGATGAGTATGTATTAAGCTCACCAAGGTTATTGCCCAATATGGTATATAAATTGTTTAAATGAGTTAAATACAGCGTTAAACAAAGTTAGTTTTTTTATTTATAGTGCTATTATTTCTTTTTTTTACTTCTAATCATTGCTTCAAGCATATCCCACATTTCTTCAGGAATTTCTTCTAGCATATTAAATTCTCCTGCTCCTTTCAACCATTCGCCACCATCTATTGTAATTACTTCTCCATTAACATACGCCGAAAAATCGCTCATTAAATAGGCTGCTAAATTTGCCAATTCCTGATGTACCCCAACTCTGCCAACAGGAACTTTCTTTTTCATATCAAATTTATCCTTTAAATCACCTGGCAGTAATCTATCCCAAGCGCCTTTTGTTGGAAAGGGGCCGGGAGCAATTGCGTTTGATCTAATTCCATATTTTGCCCATTCCACAGCCAAAGAACGTGTCATTGCCAAAACTCCTGCTTTTGCTGTTGCAGAAGGAACAACATAAGCAGAGCCAGTCCAAGCATAGGTTGTAACAATATTTAAAATAGTTGCTTTTTCTTGTTTTGTGTTTATCCAGTGTTTACCAAAAGCCAAGGTAAAATTTTTGCTTCCTTTTAAAACAATATCAATAATTGTATCAAAAGCATTTGCCGATAAACGCTCCGTTGGACTTATAAAATTCCCTGCAGCGTTGTTTAAAAGTCCGTCTACTTTTCCAAATTCTTTAAGCGTTTCAGCTAAAACATTTTCAACTTCATTATAATTTCTAACATCACATTGCACCGCTAAAACTTTTCCGCCAGTTTTTTCTTCTAACTCAATTTTAGCATTGTTTAGTTTGTCAATATTTCTAGATGTAATAACAACTTTAGCTCCAAGTTCTAAAAAATAAGTAGTCATTGCCTTTCCTAAGCCACTACCGCCTCCAGTAACAACAATAACTAGGTTTTTTAAGCTTCCTTTTTTAAGCATTGGTTTTTGATACATAATTTATAAATTTGTGTTTATTAAAAGTAAGAATTTTTATAGTTTTAGCGTTTAAAATAATATTTTTATTTTTTTTTAAAATCTATTTGTCAAACACAAAAGTAATTGTATATTTGCCAACGCTTTTAAGGGGGTGAATTCAAATAAAAGCAACAACTAAAGAAACACGATTTTTAAAGATATTTGTAATGAGCAATAAAGGTAAAAGAACATATCAGCCATCAAAAAGAAAAAGAAGAAATAAGCACGGTTTTAGAGAGCGAATGGCTAGTGTAACAGGAAGGAAAGTGTTAGCTAGAAGAAGAGCTAAAGGAAGAAAAAATTTAAGTGTTTCTTCAGCCCCAAGACCAAAGAAATAATGAAACAATAGTTTTATATATAAGGTGTTACTTTTTTAGTAACACCTTTTTTTATGTTTTTTTAATAAGTTTTTAAAACTAAATTTTATAAGAAAATAAAAATTAAGGATATTTACACAAATTATATTTTATATTAAGAAATGCCTAAGAATACAAACATTAAATCAATATTAATAATTGGTTCAGGTCCAATTATTATCGGCCAAGCATGTGAGTTTGATTACTCTGGTTCACAAGCAATTAGATCGTTAAAAGAAGAAGGAATTGAAGTTACTCTTATTAACTCAAATCCAGCAACAATTATGACGGATCCGTCATTGGCTGATAACGTATATTTAAAACCTTTAACCACTAAATCTATTATTGAAATTTTACAAATGCATCCAAATATTGATGCTGTTTTACCTACAATGGGAGGTCAAACCGCATTAAATTTATGTATTGAAGCTGATGCTAAAGGTATTTGGAAAGATTTTAATGTTGAATTAATTGGTGTTGATATTGAAGCAATTAATATTACCGAAGACCGTGAGCAGTTTAGAAAATTAATGATTGAAATTGGTATTGGTCAAGCGCCTTCAACCGTTGCAACTTCATTTTTAAAAGGTAAAGAAATTGCACAAGAATATGGTTTTCCACTAGTAATTCGCCCTTCATTTACATTAGGTGGCTTTGGAGCTTCCATAGTTTACGACAAAAAAGATTTTGATGAATTATTAAGTAGAGGATTAGAAGCTTCGCCAATTCATGAGGTAATTATTGATAAGGCTTTATTAGGTTGGAAAGAATATGAATTAGAATTATTACGTGATAGAAATGATAATGTAGTAATTATTTGTACAATCGAAAATATGGATCCAATGGGAATTCATACAGGAGATTCTATAACAGTTGCTCCGGCAATGACATTAAGTGATACAACTTTTCAAAAAATGCGTGATATGGCAATTCATATGATGCGTTCAATTGGAGATTTTGCAGGTGGATGTAATGTGCAATTTGCTGTAAGCCCTGATGAAAAAGAAGATATTATAGCAATTGAAATCAATCCAAGAGTTTCACGTTCTTCTGCATTAGCTTCAAAAGCAACCGGTTATCCTATTGCAAAAATTGCAGCTAAACTAGCAATTGGTTATCATTTAGATGAATTACAAAACCAAATAACAAAAACAACATCAGCTTTATTTGAACCAACGCTAGATTATGTAATTGTTAAAATTCCACGTTGGAATTTTGATAAATTTGAAGGTTCGGACAGAACTTTAGGTTTACAAATGAAATCTGTTGGTGAAGTTATGGGAATTGGCCGTTCGTTTCAAGAAGCTTTACACAAAGCAACACAATCTTTGGAAATTAAACGTAATGGATTAGGTGCTGATGGAAAAGGAGAGACAGATTATGACACAATCATTCAAAAACTAACTTATCCAAGTTGGGATCGTGTATTTGTAATTTATGATGCTATTCAAATGGGAATTCCATTGAGTAGAATCCACGAAATCACAAAAATTGATATGTGGTATTTAAAGCAATATGAAGAATTATTAGCTTTAGAGGTTGAAATATCAACTAATAAACTATCAACATTATCATATGAATTGTTGTTGGAAGCAAAACAAAAAGGATTTGCAGACAGGCAAATAGCGCATATGCTGGGCTGTTGGGAAAGTGAAGTAAAAGCTAAAAGAACCGAGTTAGATATTAATAGAGTTTATAAATTAGTTGATACTTGTGCTGCTGAGTTTGCTGCTCAAACACCCTATTATTATTCTACTTTTGAAAATAAAATGATAACTCCTGAAGGAGTAAGTATATCAGATAATGAAAGTATAGTAACGGAAAGAAAGAAAATAGTTGTTTTAGGTTCTGGTCCAAATAGAATTGGGCAAGGAATTGAGTTTGACTACTGTTGTGTTCACGGAGTATTAGCAGCAAGAGAAGCTGGTTACGAAACTATTATGATAAACTGTAATCCTGAAACGGTTTCAACAGATTTTGACACTGCGGATAAACTATATTTTGAACCTGTTTTTTGGGAACATATTTACGATATCATTGAACATGAAAAACCCGAAGGGGTCATTGTTCAGCTAGGTGGGCAAACGGCCTTAAAATTAGCTGAAAAGTTAGATAAGTGGGGAGTTAAAATTATAGGAACCAGTTATGAAGCTTTAGATTTAGCCGAAGATAGAAAACGTTTTTCTGAATTATTAGTTGAGTTAGACATTCCATTTCCTCAATATGGAACTGCAACAACTGCTGACGAAGCTGCAGCTATTGCAGATACTTTAGATTTTCCAATTTTAGTACGTCCATCTTATGTTTTAGGTGGTCAAGGAATGAAAATTGTGATTAATAAAGAAGAGTTAGAAACACATGTTGTTGCATTATTAAGAACAATACCTAATAACATGTTGTTGTTGGATCATTATTTAGATGGGGCTATTGAAGCTGAAGCAGATGCAATTTGTGATGGAGAAGATGTATATATTATTGGTATTATGGAACATATTGAACCTTGTGGAGTTCACTCTGGAGATTCAAACGCTACATTGCCACCATTTAATTTAGGAGAGTTTGTAATGCAACAAATTAAAGATCATACTAAAAAAATAGCTTTAGCTTTAAAAACTGTAGGTCTAATAAATATTCAATTTGCAATTAAAGATGATGTTGTTTATATAATAGAAGCCAACCCAAGGGCTTCACGTACTGTTCCATTTATAGCAAAAGCATATCAGGAACCTTATGTAAATTATGCAACAAAAGTTATGTTAGGTGTAAATAAAGTAAAAGATTTTACTTTTAATCCTAAACTTGATGGTTTTGCTATAAAACAACCAGTTTTTTCATTTAATAAATTTCCTAATGTAGATAAGAAATTAGGCCCAGAAATGAAATCAACAGGAGAAAGCATCTTGTTTATTGATAGTTTAAAAGACGATCAGTTCTATGAATTATACTCACGTAGAAAAATGTATTTAAATAAATAGTAATTTTTTTACATATATAAGTTAAGAGCTCCTTTATGGAGCTCTTTTGTTTTTATATAAATTGTCGTTATATTTGTTTAATTAAATAAAAAATATTTTGAACAATATAAAATCAGAGTTTACAATTAAGGATCTTGAAAATTTTTCAGGTATTAAGGCTCATACAATTAGAATTTGGGAAAAAAGGTATAATTTATTAGAGCCAAATAGAACAGAATCTAATATCAGATATTATGATATTTACAATCTTAAAAAGTTATTAAACGTTGCATTGCTAAATAACAATGGATTAAAAATTTCTAAAATAGCTGAGTTAACAGCATCTAAAATTGCTGTTGAAGTAAGAGAACTTGTTGCCAAAAGTGGAGTTAAAAATCAAGCATCAAATTCGTTAAAATTATCTATGTTGAATTTTGATGAAAACCTGTTTAATATTACTTATACTAATTTAATTGCTCAGTTTTCATTTAGAGAAATATTTAAAAATGTTTTTTTGCCTTTTTTAAATGAAATAGGTCTGTTATGGCAAATAAATTCTATTACACCAGCTCATGAGCATTTTATTTCAAACCTTATAAAACAAAAAATACATATTAATATTGAAAGGTTACAAGTGTCAAAACCAGTTATTTCAGATAAAATTTATGTTTTATATCTTCCAATGAATGAAATACATGAATTAGGTTTATTGTATTTACATTTTGAGTTATTATTACATGGTTATCAGTCTATTTATTTAGGGCAAAGTGTACCTATAAATAATTTATGTGATGTTCAAAAAGTGTATAAACCAATTTGCTTTGTTAGTTATTTAACCGTTGAACCTTCAAAACAAACCATTTTGGAATATGTTAAAAGCATTGAAGAAAAAGTTTTAGTTAATAAAACTGATGAATTATGGGTTTTAGGAAGAAAAATAATTGAAAATGATGAAAATCTACCTTTTCCTAATGTGAAAGCTTTTAATTCTCTCGATGATTTGTTAAAGAATTTATAATTTTCATTAAACAATTTGTTTTTGTTTATCAAATAACTATATTTGTTAAACAAAATGAAAAAAACAGTTATAATAATAGGTTCAGGGTTTTCATCTTTATCTGCTGCTAGCTATTTAGCAAAAGAAGGTTACAATGTAACTATTCTTGAAAAAAACGAAGATTTAGGAGGTAGAGCAAGACTTTTATCAAAAGAGGGTTTTAAATTTGATATGGGTCCTACTTGGTATTGGATGCCAGATATTTTTGAGAAATTTTTCTCTGATTTTGAAAAGAAACCTTCAGATTTTTATCAACTAAAAAAATTAGGGCCTGCATACCAAGTTTATTTTGATAAACTAAACTCCATTACAATACCAGATAATTTAGAAGAAATATATACAATTTTCGAAAAGGAAGAGCAGGGTAGTTCTGTATTTTTAAGAAAATTTTTAAAAGCTGCTAAATTTAATTATGAAGTTGCTATCAACGATTTGGTTTATAAACCAGGTGAATCTATTACAGAATTAATCACGTTTACAACACTTTTAAAAGTCAATCAGTTTTTTAAAAGTATAAGCAGTGATATTCGAAAAAATATAAAAAGTAAAAAGTTAATTCAAATTTTAGAATTTCCAGTATTATTTTTAGGAGCAAAACCATCAAATACACCTAGTTTTTATAATTTCATGAACTATGCGGACTTTGGATTAGGAACCTGGCATCCAAAAGGAGGGATGTTTGAAGTTGTTAAGGGCTTTGTTGAATTAGCCCAATCTTTAAATGTTAAAATAAGAGCCAACCAAAATGTTGAAAAAATAATTGTTGAAGATGGAAAAGTTATTGGTGTTAAAGTCAATAATGAAATTTTAGAAGCCGATATTGTTATAAGTGGAGCAGATTATCACCATACAGAAACGTTATTAGATAAAAAGTACAGAATGTATTCCGAAAAATATTGGAGTAAAAAAATATTTGCTCCATCCTCGTTGCTTTTCTATGTTGGGTTTAATAAGAAAATTAAAAATGTTTGTCATCACACCTTGTTTTTTGATACAGATTTTGATAAACATGCCGTAGACATTTATGATACACCAAAATGGCCAAAAGAACCACTTTTTTATGCAAGTTTTCCAAGTGTAACAGATAGTAGTTTTGCCCCTTTTGGTTATGAAGCTGCTACGTTTTTAATTCCATTAGCTCCAGGTTTAGTAGATATTCCAGAAGTTAGAGAAGAATATTTTTTAAAAATAATTGCAAGATTGGAGAAATTAACAAATCAAAATTTGAGTGATTCCATAATTTTTAAAGAATCGTTTTGTGTCAATGATTTTAAGAAAGATTATAATTCTTACAAAGGGAATGCGTATGGTTTGGCAAATACTTTAATGCAAACAGCTGTTTTAAGACCAAAAATTAGAAGTAAAAAAGTGAAAAATTTATTTTTTACAGGTCAATTAACGGTTCCAGGACCGGGTGTTCCTCCAGCTATTATTTCAGGAAAAATAGTTTCGGAATTAGTTATAAAAAAATCAATTTAAAGTAAAATATAGTATAGCTAATTAAAATAATTATGAAACAACTTTTTGATGATACTTCTTTTTTATGTAGCAAAATTGTTACAAAAAAATACAGCACTTCATTTTCTTTGGCGGTAAAAATGCTATCTCCAAATATTAGAGAAGGTATCTTTAGTATTTATGCGTTTGTTAGGTTTGCAGATGAAATTGTTGATTCTTTTCATGGATTTGATAAAAACGAATTAATAAATGAATTTGAAGCAGATTATTATTCGGCTATTGAAACAGGTATTAGTTTAAATCCTATTTTAAATAGTTTTCAGCTTACCGTAAATAAATATAATATTCCAGATGATTTAGTTCAGGATTTTTTAAAAAGTATGAAATTAGACTTGAATAAAACGGATTATAATACTGTTGAAGAATTCAATGATTATATTTATGGTTCTGCTGATGTTGTTGGATTAATGTGTTTAAAAGTTTTTGTAAATGGTGATGACGAAAAATATGAAAGTCTAAAAAGTTATGCAATGAGTTTAGGTTCTGCATTTCAAAAAGTAAATTTTTTGCGTGATTTAAAAGATGATTATGAAGTGTTAAATCGTTCTTATTTTCCAGGGGTAAATTTAAAGTCATTAGATTTAGATTCAAAAAATAAAATAATTGAAGAAATTGAACATGATTTTCATGAGGCCTATAAAGGAATAAAGTTATTACCAATTGAGGCTAAATTTGGAGTGTATACGGCTTTTATTTATTACAAACATTTGTTAAAGAAGTTAAAAAACACTCCTTCACAAAAAATAATGAACACAAGGATAAGAATTTCTAATCCTTTAAAAATTAGTTTATTAGCAAAATCATTTGTGGTATTTAAATTGAATTTATTGTAGGTAATTTATGAGGGTTTTAATCGTTTTTTTGTTATTTAACTTGATTTATTCAACTTCAAATTTTGAAGAAGTTAGAAATCAATTTCCAGTAATTGATTCATTAGAGGAAACTGAAAAATATTTAGGTTTTTTAAAAAATGAACAAGATGAAACTTCTCAAGCTTATTTTGCAGCAATGCTTTTAATGAAATCTAAGTATGTAAAGTTCCCATTAACAAAACTCAAATATTTTAAAAAGGGTAAATTATTATTAGACGATTTAGCATTTAATCATCAAAATAATATTGAAATTAGATATATTCGATTTTTACTTCAAAGTGAAATGCCAAATTTTTTAGGTTATAATAACAATTTAGTTGAAGATTATTTAATTATAATTGAAGATATATATTCTTATAATTTAAGCAACAAATTTAAACTTAGAATGCTAAATAATATGTTGGTTTCTAAAAACATTTCTGATCAAAAAGCACAAAAAATTAAACAATTATTAAATAATTTATAATGTTTGCATTAATTACTTTAGGTACCTTTTTATTTATGGAGTGTGTTACTTGGTTAACACATAAGTTTGTAATGCACGGTTTTATGTGGTATTTTCATGAAGACCATCATCAGCCTAGATACCAAAATTGGTTTGAAAGAAATGATGTATTTTTTATAATATTTGCCATTCCAAGTATTGCTTTATTTTACGTTGGTTTACAGGGCGGTTTATACTATTTATTTTTTATTGGTTTGGGAATTATGTTATATGGAATGGCATATTTTTTAGTTCATGATGTATTAATTCATAAACGTTTTAACTGGTTTAATAAAACAAACAATAAATATTTAATAGGTTTAAGAAAAGCACATAAAGTGCATCATAAACATTTAGGAAAGGAAGAAGGTGAATGTTTCGGAATGTTGTTTGTCCCATTTAAGTATTATAAAATATGACCTATTTATATTTGCTAATTAACATTGCAAGTTTTTTAGTACCATTTATTTATAGTTTTGAAAAAAAAATGAACTTTATAAAATGGTGGAAACCTGTTTTTTTATCCATCTTAATTGTAGCCATTCCTTTTTTAATTTGGGATATTACTTTTACTAAATATGAAGTTTGGGGTTTTAATCCAGCATATTATTTAGGTATTACTATTTTTGGTTTGCCTTTGGAAGAAATACTGTTTTTTATCTGTATTCCATATGCAAGTATTTTTACACATTACGCGCTTTTGTACTTTTTTCCAGCATTCAAATTATCCAATAAAGTAACTCAAATAATATTAAATATATTATTAATTGTTTCGGTTATAGTCATTTTACTTAATTATCCGAAAGCATATACAACAGTTGATTTCGTATTATTTGGATTATTAATGTTGTATTCATTAGTTGTAAAAGACAAAATTATAAATCGATTTTTTATTACTTTTTTACTGATTTTAATTCCATTTTTTTTAGTCAATGGGTTGTTAACAGGAAGTTTTATTCATCAAGAAGTTGTTTGGTATAATAATACTGAAAACTTGGGAATTAGAATTGGAACAGTTCCAATTGAGGATGCTTTTTATGCTTTTAGTATGTTATATATGAGTTTAATTTTAATTGAAAAATTTAAAGTGAAATTCAATAAAAAACAACTTCAGTAAATTTTAGCAAATGAAGAAAGAAGTTGCAGTTTTTTGGTTTAGAAGAGATTTAAGATTAGAAGATAATTGTGCACTTTTTCATGCATTAAATTCTGAATTTCCAGTACTTCCTATTTTTATTTTTGATACTGAAATTTTATCTGAATTATCAAAAAACGATGCTCGAGTTCAATTTATTCATCAAACATTAGCACAAATTAATGTTGAATTAGAAAAGGGAAAGACTTCATTATATATTTTAAATACAAATGTAACTGCTGCTTGGGAACATATTTTTAAAGAATTTGAAGTTAAAAAAGTTTTCTATAATAGAGATTATGAACCTTATGCAACTAAGCGAGATGCTAAAATATCAGCTTTTTGCTACCAAAAAGGAGTTGCTATTTTCAATTTTAAAGATCAAGTTATTTTTGAAAAAAGTGAAATAACAAAAGCTGATGGATTACCTTATACAGTCTATACACCTTACAAGAAAAAGTGGTTATTAGCGTATAATAATAGTGCTATTCAACAGTATCCTTCCGAAGAATTAAGAAGTAATTTTTTAAAAGAAACGTTTCCCTTTCCTACATTAGAAGAGATTGGTTTTGAAAAAAATAAGATTCAAGTGTTGCCAATTAATTCAAAATGCATTAATAATTATGTGTTAAATAGAGATATTCCTGCTGTGGAAACTTCAAATATATCGGTGCATTTGCGTTTTGGAACCATAAGTGTTCGCAGATTAATTGCATATGCCATTAAAACCGAAGATACTTTTACAAGTGAATTAATTTGGCGGGAATTTTTTATGCAAATTCTATATTATTTTCCGAAGGTTGTAACTGAAAACTTTAAAGCAAAATATAATTTTATAAAATGGAGAAATAATGAAGAAGAATTTAAATTGTGGTGCCAAGGTAAAACGGGTTATCCAATTGTAGATGCAGGGATGCGACAATTAAATGAAACAGGTTATATGCACAATAGGGTTAGAATGATTGCTGCTAGTTTTTTAAACAAACATTTATTGATAGATTGGCACTGGGGAGAAGCGTATTTTGCCCAAAAACTATTAGATTTTGAATTGTCAGCAAATAATGGAAACTGGCAATGGGTTGCGGGAACTGGTTGTGATTCAGTTCCATATTTTAGAGTTTTTAATCCATTTACTCAGCAACAAAAATTTGATCCAGATTTTAAATATATTGAAAAGTGGAATCCTAATTATAAGAGTATCCCTGAAATTGTTGAGCATAAATTTGCTAGAGAACGGTATTTAAAAGTTTTAAAAAGAGGGTTGCTTCAATAGCTTATACCAAAATTTAAAGCAGGTCATCAAATACAAACCTTTGATAACCTCTTAATTTACATAAAAAAACTCCATAATACCCAACCTTAAAAGTAATTAATTTATATACGTTTGATTGTAAAATATTTTAATAATTTTTCCAGGAACCGATGTTGGTTTTAGAATAAAACTGAATAATTGAGTCGAAGATTCTAAATGTATTACTGAACTAAAGAGAGCTATACTTATTTTATAATGTGTTGATTTAAAAGCAATTAAAACAGATGACTTATGCTCTGCACAACTATTAATTAGGTTAA
>TARA_R110001583_G_scaffold16234_28_pt1 | contig 22208 bp, 18 predicted proteins | sample TARA_R110001583 | Tara Oceans TARA_R110001583 (sample SAMEA4398432) | marine metagenome | biome: Polar Biome; feature: [MES] marine water layer (ENVO:01000295) within the mesopelagic zone...; material: water (ENVO:00002006), including particulate matter (ENVO:01000060) such... | reverse complement strand
TTAGCGATGAGATAAAAATAAGGAGGTCGGAAGCAGAGACCAGTGGCTTGCCATGGTTTGAGACAGAGTCTGAGTACATGGCTGCGCTACAATCTGGAGACATAGACCGTAAGGATAACTATTCGGGCCCATGGAGGGTTAAGCAAAATAGGCAGAAGTCTCAGAGGAAGAAGGACTTTGGAACAAAGAGGTCGGGTGAATTCAAGGCTCCACCTTGGCTTCCAAAGGATACGGACTCTTTGTCCTCAAAATACGAAGAGGCTCTACTTAGCGGCAAGAATGTAGATCAGACAACATTTTACTCTGTATTCTCAGGTATAGGTGAGGATGCCAAGATATTTGATGTAACGGCCTTAACCGATGAGGGAGAAGTAAGGACAGAGGTATCGCTGAAGCAAGAGTCTTGGGCTAAGGTTAAGGAGGCTGTTTTATTAAAGATAAACTCAATCCTAAAAGACTCTCAGAAGGAAGGGGTCTCTATAATGAATCGTAATAATAGTGATACTAGAATGCGATTAACCTCTGAGCTTGATGATTTAGTATATGGAATTAAGCAGTGGGATAGTGGAAATGCTTATAAGAAAACCCAACTAAGAGAAAGGGGAGCTGATGTATCTGGTCTAGATTCTTATAATCTTAGTGATTTATTTTTAGATCAATCTAGTGATTACTTTATAAATATATCGACAATAGTAAATATATTAGTGTTTCCATGGACAGCCAGCGAGCAATTAACCAGAAGAAAGATACATAAGGCAAGTCGCGACAATGATGAGTATTATAATTTATTTGTGGCCAATGTTGAAGATAGAATATCGGATTATATACTTAAGAGTTTTGACGTAAAAAATAATTCATTTTATAGAAATAATAAGTTTTCAAGGGGCGCCCTACAAAGAGTTAGTACTCAAAGTACAAACAGGTTAATTCACCAAACTATACAGAGGTCAAAGGTAAAGGTTAAGCACTGGACTATAATAGAGTGTACTGTATGCGGTGAGAGTATAAGGTGGAATAAGCTTAATGACTCAGATAATAAGGAAGAGTGGAATGAGTACGCATATGATGAGTACTCATTATTCAGAGAAGATAAGAGTGGAAACAGAAGCCTTATATCGATTGGTGACTTAGAGGGGGGGTGGCCAAGCGGATCCGAATCATTTCCTGGCCCTAATCCATTCTCTGAAACTGAAGCTACATGGAGTCAGATTCAGAGAATGATCTCATCTGGAGATAAGAATATTCATGCAGAGGGAGTGATAAGGAGGGCTAATGCATTAAAGCTCCTTGGGGCAAAGAGGCTTTCTAAGCAGATATCAGTTTTCAGTAGAAGGTACAAGTGTCCTTATCAGTCTGGAAAGTGTAAAGCTATAATAAACCCGATTAGTGCGATGGACTCTGCAATTGCAAGTCCAGATTCATTTGATGTTAATAAGGTTAATATATCAAGGACGACTGGCGATTCTAATTCTGCAGAGAGAGCACTTGGCACAGCTCTTGATAATGGAGGAATAGATCAAGACACTCACGATAAGATATTATCTAAACTCAGGCAGCTTAGCAGCGGTGGGTATAAGTTTTCTAATTCATTTTTCAGATGCCCCCATAAGATAGATGTTGATCCTGGCGACAGCATAATGGATTATAAAGATTATGACTATTTGGCAGTTCCACATGTCGGGCCCGCAACAAGAGATAAGGTCTCTTCTGGGTTAATACATCCGCCTGCAACTGGAATCGCGCAAGACTATAGCTTAACAGACGGCACTTCAGCGTACTTGGTATGCGGAGCATTAACATCTTTGTCATCATTTGTAAGGCAAGACTCAGATACAGATGGTAACTCTACGCCATCTCTCTCCAAGGTGTTAAAGGGCGTATATGGCAGCAAATCTCCAGATGCGGCAGCAGAACTAATAGAGCATATGATAAGGTATGGCGTTGATATAAATGATCTCATTCCATTTGTGTATGAGTTAGGAGAGTCATTTGATAGTGGTGATAAAGATACCGAGAGATTCAGTAAGCTATCAGGCTTATTGTCAATGGCCATGAGTAGATCTGTAAAGGATAGCTCAAGAGATGTTGTGGGGCCTGTGGCGCTAATGTGTAAGCACGGACATGTGTTCACAGTTAATCAGTCTCTTGGATTTGCAAGAACTCATATGGGAACCAGGCTTTCTCAGTCTGCATCAAAGGGCAGGTCAGTGGGGCCTAGGGGTGCAATTAGATGGAGCACAATATCTAATTCAAAAATTTTATCCCAAAGTGGTATTGATAACTTTAATGAAGCAGTCAAATTAAAAATTCTTCATGATCATTCTGCATCCGGAGAGAGGGTTAAGCAGGAGCTTATAAACTATAGCGATTGGAATATTGATAATTTTAAAGCAAGTGACTCGAAAAGAGTATCTTACCCGGGCCCAAATGGAGATGGAATGTATTCGGCTGGTGGATACTCTATGTCTAACAATATATGGAATTATAGCCAGACAACTGATCCGGTTATAAGAAAGGATAAGGGCACGGAGGAAGAGGTAGATATAAACAAGGACCTGCGCTTGGGAGTAGGAGCTGTATCAGATAATGTTTCCACATCAGAAGGAAAGACGATAACTCTATCCGATAAGAATGTAGGTAATATTGCAGCAGGTTCTATGCCATCTGTCGATATAGCCACTGCAGATGCATTAGATAAACGAATTGAAATTATGTCATCAACCCTCCAAACTTTATTATCCAATGTTATTGCATGGAGAGATAGATCGTTTAGCAGGGGAGTGATAGATAAGGGTCAGGTGCAAAATCAGAGGATATGTTGTGATGAGGACCTCCCGTTCTTAAGGAAGTCATCAGAATACCTGTTTGCAGAGCTCTTTGACAGGGGTGTATTCGAAGTATCATTCGTAAATGGAGGCGAGAGGAGCGCTACATCTAAGGACTCGTTCTACGAAAGCTTATTAAGCAGGCTTGTCAGTGAGTTCGAGGCTCTAACGATAAGCAGGTTTAAGGGCTTGGACCTAAACATAGCTAGAAATTATTATGAGTATGGAAAGGAATCTATAAAAAGAATATTAGAGGCAGATATATTAACTATTATAGATAAGATAGTTCTCGCGTATAGTGATTCTGAAGTTGATTATATAGATTGGGCAGACGATGCCCTTGGAAGCTTAGGTGTAAGTGGATATGTATCAGGATTTATAAGAACTAGCCCTCATTCAAATGATATATCAGACAGACTCTTTCCATCGAGCAGTTCGAAGCGAGGGTCTGAGCAGACAGAGTGGGCCGAGAGGTCGATGCTCTGCTCGTCAGCCCATTACATAGCGGATCAGATCTCAAATCTATATAGAGAATATATGACGGAGGGTATCTCTGATAATTATATAGGATTTTATGTAGGATTAGATCTATCCAATATAGACAATATATTTAGATTACAGTTTAGCGACTTAGGGTCAGTTACTTCTTCGATAGATAGTATTAATGACTCTAGCCCTATAATAAGAATTCGAGAGATGAGGGATAGCGATCCTGAAGAGAAGGGTACTCCAGATTTATCCACTATAGAGGGGCAGGCTTTAAATCATAGTGTTTTAAAAATGATTGAGAGCATGAGGAGTATGACAACAAAGATGATGACTTCGATTCCAAGCGGAATAGAGAGGGCTTCAACGTCTCAGAGATATTTAGCCATGAGCAATGAATATATATTAAATGGACTAAACGAAAAAATAGACCTTTATGAGCGCTTTAGTTCTGGTGACATAACTGATCCGAAAGATCTCGAAGGCTTTAATTCTAGTGAAGCAAAAGAGGATGCTACTGTTGCGAAGTATATTTTAGACAGCTTATATGATGTTCCGCCAGTGACAACGATTTCATTAAGCAGGGATAGCGTTTATTACACGGGAGAATCGCATCTCAGCGGACCTCCGCTAGGTGCAATATTCTCAGTTCCTATCTATAGGGCCTATGTGGCAGAAAATAAAAAAGATAGCACAAAAGAATACGTTGTAGTGGGAAGGGATAATACTGGATTCTGGACCTTTGCAAAGGGCGATAACCCTCCAGCTGACTCTATATCTATAGACAATGATCAGGTTGGATTGGGGCTTGTCGAAGAGCTTTTGAGCAGAGGCCTTATAGATAGTGGGCATACTTTATTCAGGCTTCCTGCGTCAAAATATAAAATAGGAAGGCCTAAGGATGTAAGCATGATTTATCATCCAAACACATACCCCATACTTGACGATGAGGGAAAGGAAGTTGGCTTCCGAAATGATAGTATAGGCTTAGACACAACAAGTGGGTTTTCGTTTGGGAGAATTGGAAAGAGGGTTGAGAAGGACTCTGTGTTTCCGCCTAGTCCAAAGACTCATGTCGGCCCAGTTGGGATGCCTTTAAACCTAAGGGGCTCTCCTGCAGCAATAGCTAAACTGAGTGCGATATCAATAACTGATTCGCACATACCCGTCGAGATTCCAGTTCCGGGCACAGATTCATATAGACATTTTGATATGACATATCTATTATCTAGAGATAAGTCTAATGATCAAGCCTTTGTAATAATGGGTGAAATTGATAAATTATATAACGCTATGACAGAAGAGGTTTCGAGAATATTAGAAGATAGAAGCATAGATTCTGCGGATAGGCAGGCTAGGGCGGATGATGTATCTAATATGTATAAGCAATTAATTGCAGATAAGCATGTCAGATATAAGGATTTGCCCTTACACGTTCTATCTAGTTCATGCGCATCCAAGAAGAAAGGCGTTATGTATGAGGCAGATGGAAAGCCATGGATACCAATGGTAGATTGGATGACTGCACATAAGATTATAACAGAGCCTCAATACGGGCCAGAATTTGGAGGTCATTCGTTCTGGGGAATAGAAGACTCAGGAACTAAAGCTGAAGCCATATCCTCCTTGGTAAACTTTGTATCAAAGACAAATAATATAGAAGGGTTAGCCAAAGTTCTAAACGATAGCTTATCATCCCTAAGGCCCATCATAAGTGGCGCCCCAACAATATATCCTCCATCTCACCCTAAGGCTGGAAAGCCCTATCTGAATGTAACCGAAGAAGACTTATTTATGGGTCAGGGTTGGATAATAGACTTAGTGAGGAGGCACCAAAACTTAGACAGCTCAAGCATAGAGCAAAGGCTTCTTGAGAATAGCCTGATAGTGATAAAGAAGATTACGAAATATAACTTTGTAGTTCCGGTTTCAGATAGATCAAGTTCCAAGATCAAGAAGCATGCGCTAGCTAGCGTATTAGGCTCTGGAGTAAGAGTTATTGACCTTAATACGGAGGATTCTGCCGAAAGCAGAGTGGATCCATGGGGCATTTTTGCAGAGGACGTGAAGGGCGGAATTCAAGCCTTGTTGAAGAAGGCCGGAAAGTCTATGCATGATGGCTGGAAGTATGAAGATGGAATGCTTTATCCTATTGCTGGCGGACAAAATACAGATGGGTCTCCAAATTCTTATATTCGAATGCAGACTGCCTCATCCAAGGGCAAGACTCAGCCGGTAGCAACTGGTAGGAGGATCTCAATAGATAGGCCTGGTCAGTTTACTAATGAGGCAAAGCAAACGACTCTTGAAAGAGTGCCTGCAAGTGAATGGATACGAAGGATTCAGGGCGGAGAGGCGAGAGAGATCACGAGCAGGATAGTTGATCATATGAGTGCAAGCAAGCCAATAAGAGGCTATTCATTTAGGCTTTCAGAGTTTATTAGAAATCAAATTATCAAGAAGCTTATGGAGAAGAGATCCTCTAAGAGCTCTGACTATAGAGATATTAAAAAGTTTAGTGAAAAATATAAGAAAGCTTTTAATATTTTGCAAAGGCGGAAATTAATTGAACGTATAATTTCACTACCTAAGCATCCAAAGCTTTAGGCCAAGCTATAAAAATAACCAAATACATATTAGGAGATGAGACATGGAAACTCTTCGTATTTTTCCAGATAATAACACTGATGCACAAGAGTCTGAGCAGGAAGCTGTTCAGCTGAATATGGACGCCATAAGATCTATGGTTAAACAGATGGCAGAGATAGATGACAGTATAAAGGATTTAAGAGATGATAAAAAAGAGCTTATATCTGACTTTATAGATACATACAACATACCAAAGAAAGAGGTTATTGTAGCCATAAGGATGCTTAAGGGGGATATTGATCCAGAGATAACATCTGAGATATATTCAAATATTGCAGACTTAGTGGATATATAGGAGAATGAATTCATTTATAATTACTGCTTTAGTGGGAATGTCTTCATATGTATATGGACATTTGGCTGAATATCTAATACATAGATTTGTCTTACATAAGCATGGATTAAAGAAGTCTTCTTTATTATCATTTCATTTTTCAAATCATCATAAGAGCTCTAGAGTTAATGGCTTTATAGATAAATCTTATTCCACATTTTATCCAAAGTGGGACGCTGCAGGCAAAGAGATATTTTATTTATTTGCAATACTGCTACTACACATTCCTATGCTGCTTGTGAGCAAAATTTTCTATATAGTGCTTGTCATAAGCGTGGTTGAGTACTATTATAAGCATAGACGATCTCATACAAATCCAGAGTGGGCTAAGAGGAATGTCCCTTGGCATTATGATCACCATATGGGTAAGAATCAGCACCTAAACTGGGGGGTTAGATCGAGTATATTTGATAACCTATTCGGAACAAGAAAAGTATATTTTAACACTAAGGAATAATAAAAATGAAGCTTGCACCCTTTGTATCTCTACATAATCATACCGAATTAGGCAGCCCCTTGGATGGTATGAATGATGTAAATAAGCTGTTTGATCAAGCAAAAGAGCTAAACCATAGAGCTATTGCCATAACTGATCATGGGACTCTTACCGCCCATTATGATGCTTGGAAGGCAAGTGTTAGAACGGGAGTAAAGCTAATCCCCGGAATAGAGGCGTATTTTGCAGATTCACTTGACGAAAGAAAGACTAATCATTTAGTTTTATTGGCTCAAAATGAAATTGGATATAAAAATATTCTAAGGCTTAACTATGAATCTTATAAGAATCAGATATCTGGATATATGGGCAAAAGGACTCCTAGAATATCATGGGAGCATTTGAAAAATTTTAACGAAGGAGTCGTATGCCTCACTGCTTGTTCGAATGGAGTGTTATCAAAAGCCATAATAGCAGATGGAGACATAGACTTAGCAGTTGATAGAATGGTTAGATTTAAATCTATATTCGGAGATAGATTCTTTCTTGAGATTCAGCCGCACTCGCTAAAGACGGATGATGGCAAGGTTGATCAGCAAAGGCTTAATGAAACTCTAATATCTCTATCGAGAGACTACGGAATAGATTATGTTGCAACATGTGATGCTCATTATTTAGACAAAGAGCATGCAAAATATCATGATATGATGCTTGCTATAAAAGATAAGAAAGCGTTTGATGACCCAGACAGATTTAGGTATGGCGTACAGGATATGTACCTTAAATCTCACGAGGAGCTAATGGACTTCTTCGGAAGAGATATTGGAACTAAGGCAATGAAGACATCTGTAGACATATCTGACTCATGCCAGGACGCTTCATATATAAAGCCAAAAGGCCCGATGCTTCCTTCTTATCCTGTATCAATGGAGGGTGACTACTCCTCCTTTAGAGAGTGGCACTCTCTAAATTCTTCTTCTGTGCCTGAGGATAAAGCATACTTGAGGTTCAGGTGCATAAAGGGATTTAAGGAAAAGTTTAAGGATATAAGCTCAGAAAAGAGAGATTTATATTGGAGCAGAGTCAAGAAAGAATTGGGTGTATTAGAAGAAAAGGATTTTTCCTCATACATGCTTATAGTGTCTGATTATACAAGTTGGGCCAAGGACAGCGGAATACCAGTTGGGCCGGCGAGAGGCTCTGCGGCAGGAAGCCTTGTCGCATATTTAACTAATATAACATCTGTCGATCCAATGAAGCACGATCTAATTTTTGAGAGGTTTCACAATAGTCAGAAGAAAAGCTTTCCAGATATAGACACTGATTTCTCTGATCCATCAAGAGTAAAGCAGTATTTGAAGGATAAGTACGGAGAGGACAAGGTTGCTTCTATAAGTAATTGGTCAACGTTATCTCCAAAAGTTATCATAAAAGATGTAGCCAGAAGCCTAAGGATAGGTGGTGATAAATCTAGTGCCTTTAAGATAGCTAATCATATAACCTCTATTATGCCTGATACAAGCACAATAGAGCAGGCTATGATGATTAGTGAGGAGTTTGCTGCTTACATGCATAAGTATCCGGAGCTATATAAGAATTCGATAAAGTTACAGGGCCTTACTAGGAACTGGTCTGTGCATGCAGCAGGTGTTGTTATAAGTGATGAGCCGCTTTATGAGAAGATCCCCCTAAGAATAGATGCTGATGGAATGCTTGTAACTCAATGGGAGAAGACTAGGTGTGAGGATAATGGCTTAATAAAGATGGATCTATTGGGGCTAAAGACATTGACAGTAATGGATGAGGTATTATCCCTTATAGACGAGACTAGCGGTGTAAAGATATCAATGGATGATATACCAATGGATGATAAAAAGACATTTGAGATGATATCTAAAGGTAATACAGTGGGTGTCTTTCAGCTCGAATCATCTTTGACCCCGCTCTGTATCAAGATAAAGCCAGGTGACGTAAGTATGGTTGCAGATATAAATGCGCTCGGCCGACCATCATGCTCCCCAGATGATAGAAGAAAGTATATAAAGAGAAGATTTGGATTGGAGAGTCCAGAGTATATACATGAAAATTTAAAAGGGGCGCTGAGCAGCACCCATGGAGTATCCCTGTATGAAGAGGGAATGATGACTATAGCAAAAGATTGTGCTGGGTGGAACTATGATCAGGCAGATGCTCTTAGGAAGATAACAAAATTAAAGGGTAAGGATCCAGACCTAGTCCTAAAGACTGAGGCTAATTTTATAAAAGATTGCATTAAGCACAGCGACATTTCCTATTCTAAGGCTAAGCAAATATGGGATAAGGAAATAATTCCATTTGGTCAGTATGGATTTAATAAATCTCACTCTATATCATATTCATACATATCTGTTCAAACTGCATGGTTAAAGTGTAATTATCCAACACAGTTTATGTGTGCATTGATAAATAGTGAAGATCCAAATTCAGATAAAGCTCAGGAGTACCTAAGCGAATGTAGGTCTATGAAGATAGATATTTCTCCTCCAGATGTTAATGTGAGCAAGGGGCAGTACTCTATAGAGAAAGATAGGAATATAGCAACAGGAATATCGGCAATAAAGGGAGTTGGAGATAAGGCGGTTTCAGAGATAATTGAAAATCAACCGTATAAAGATTTCTCAGATTTCCTTAGAAGAAACAATAGTAGGGTGGTTGGGAAGACTGCAATACAATCTCTTGCGAAGTCCGGCGCATTAGACTGCTTCAAGAGGACTAGAAAAGATATTCATGATAATTATCAGAAGTATAGAACAAAAATTAGAGCTGCAGAAAAAAAGGAGAAATTTATTGACGACTCAACTCTTCCTGAATATAATGACGAGTGGAGTAGGAAGGATATACTTCTCTACGAAAAGCAAGTTTTGGGTAGATCTATAAGCGGATCTCTTCATGAGGCATTTAGTGCTTTTTTTGGAAATTCTTATAACAAGACCCCATTATCGAGTGTACCTATGCTGGAGTCTGGATCCAGAGTTAGAGTAGAGGCTATTATAAATTCAAAGATAAAAGAGTTTAAGATCAAAAATGGCAAGAGGGCAGGTAGGAAGTTTGCGAAGTACTTGATTGAGGATTCGGATGGGAACACGTGTGGACTAACTGTATGGGCGGATGACTATGAGCGTTACAAGGCCGTCTTGAAGGATGGGATTCCGATAAAAGCAATATGTAAAGTTAGCGAATATTTAGATCAAAAAGATTTAGCACTCTCTACGCTTGAGAGAGTTTATGGGAGAACAATATGAAAGTATGTAAGTCGTGTAATCACGAAGTCTTATCTGGAATGAGATACTGTCTAATGAAAAATGTATGTCCGTCATGTGGTGCAGCACTATATAAGGATAGCGAAGTTCAGAAGATATCTCTTATAAAGACAAAGATAATGAGCCAGGAGTTTGCACAGGCAATGAGCAAAGAGGATGTGTTTGATATATCACTATTTATATTATCTGAATTCTTAGACTCACCCGATGTCAAAGCTTCTGATAAAATATCAGATATTAACGAGACTGACGAAGGCTTAATTCATAATGACCTAAACCCTGACGATATAGAAGATAATTTTAACGATATAAGAAAAGAGATTCAGGCTGAATACGGCGAATCAGGGCAATTACATCTCGATGAAGACATTAATGATGGCGAATCTGACAGCGAAGAGCTTAGGATAGCGAGATTAAAAAGGCTTGCCAAAGAATCTCCAGCCCTAAATAAGGGCGGGGCCACGGTCAGAAGGGTAACATGATAAGGGCGGTTGCAAATAAAAGATTATTCCTTAGCGAAGAGGAGTATGAATACTTTGTTTCTATAAAAAACACCCTTGGAGAGGATGACTTTAGGGGGCTGTTTGAATCAGATATAGATGGCTATATAGTAGCCATAACTCCGCCTTTAGACAGAAAGGTATCTATGATATGTGTTTTCTTTTTGCTAAATATAGTTATGAATCAGAAGCTTCGGGCCGTAGGCGATGGGGTAGTTAGGATTAAAGAGTTGGAAGAGAGAGTTAGAAAGCTAGAGGAGGATATAGCAAATGACAATATTTAAAGATAAGGTTAATATAGATAATTTTTCAATTGAGAATATAGATATTTCATCAATAGAAAAAATAATAGACTTTCTACCAACATCTGGAGTCATAGACGCAAATATAGCAGAAATGGGATTAGTATATACGCTAGAGGGTCAAAATCTATGCCAAGAAAAAATATCTCAAATAGATAGGTGGATAGGTTATCTAGAAACTATAAAAAATAAGGCATGGAGCAAGGCTGCTTTGGAAAAATCTAAGGCTAGTGGCTACAAGACAGCAAAGGATAAGGAATGGTTTGCTCAGGCGGATGATGATTATTCGGAAGCCTATAATAGCTTAGCCCTCGCAAAGGCATGTAAGAAATGGTTTGAGAATAAAGCTGGATATTTCTCTGGGTGGCACTATGCATTTAAAACTTTTCTAAGGAGAGATTATTCTATAGAAAATTCTACAAATATATCCGTATCAGGGTATAATGGTGGCAGGTCAAATACAGCGGCCTACCCTGGAAATACTAATGACGCCATAGGTGATCAGGATATTTGCGGGGATATAGACTGGGAGTAATACTCCTATGTTAAACAAGTAAAAGTTCTACTATAATGTAGCACAGCTAAAACAATGTGATATTATCACTACAATACAAAATAAGGAGGTTAGAAATGTCAAATGTTGTTTTTGGAGAAGTAGACTGGAACTCTGGCGATGTCGGGGGTCCTAAGTCTGATTTTATGAGATTAGAAGAGGGAGAGAGTGTGGTTAGGGTTATGGGCAACCCAGTTCAATTCTATATTCACTGGGTAACAACTCCAGATGGATCAAAGAGAAAGGTTAATAGCCCAGTAGATGCGCCGGAATTGGTAAGAAGGCTTGAGGATTCTGGATTCAGAAGGCAGGCGAGATGGCTCATCAAGGTTCTTGATCGCACAGATAATGAATTCAAGCTTCTTGAGGTTGGAAGTCAGATTTATAATGGAGTGCGCGCTCTATATAATAATCAAAAGTGGGGCAAGGTAACTGCTTATGACGTATCAATCAATAGAGGCCCAAAGGGCTCTCAACCATTGTATGGGGTGACTCCTAATCCAAAGGAGGCTCTCGGTACTGAGTTTAAGTCCGCATTCGTATCATTCAATGATAGAGTCAATGTGGATAAGATGATAACTCCATCTACTTCAGAGTTCATATGCGAACTAATGGGGTGGGATGACTCTAATTATGTATCCGAATCTGATACTTCGGGCACAACAGAGGGTGGCGACGAGTTTGACTTCGACTTCGAATAGATAAGTTAAGGGGGAGGTGTGATTTATTTCACACCTCCCCCTTTTGATTTTGGTATTATTATGAGATGAGAACTGTTTTAGGATTCGACATATCATCAAGCACGATTGGCTGGTCTGTAATAAGCTTTAATGAAAAGTCAGTTAAATTAGTAGAGTATGGGAACATAAAGCCTCCGAGCAGCAAGAAGGGCTCTTTGTGTTTTCGCATAAGTGATACATATGATGTAATATGCGACCTTGTAAAGGATAAGTCTCCAGACTTCATATCCATAGAGGCTTATGCGAATAAGTTTCCAGCTGGAAAAAGTACAGCAAGGACTATAATAGTACTATCTGTATTTAATGAGCTAGTTGGAATGGCATGCCTAAAGAGTATCGGCGTCGAGCCAAAAAGATATACTGTCTCAACGATAAGGTCATCTTTATCAAAATTCGGAGGTAAGAAGATATCCTCCAAGGAAGAGGCTTTTGATTTTGTAGTTGATAACTTTTCAGAATTCAAAACAAGAGATAATAGAAGTGGTAACATAGCAAAGGAATGCTTTGATGAATCAGATGCAATTGCAGTTGCCTTTACATATATATTAAAGGAGTTTTTAGATAATGGCCAAAGACCTAACTTATCATAGTGAAGCGAGAGAGAAAATTCTTAGCGGTGTATCCAAATTAGCAAAAACAGTAGAAGTTACAATGGGGCCGATGGGAAAGAATGTAATAATAGGGAAATTCATTGGGGCTCCAACAATAACTAAAGACGGAGTCTCAGTGGCAAGAGAGGTGGAGCTTGAGGATCCAATAGAGGAGCTTGGGTGCCAGCTCATAAAAGAGGTAGCGGGAAGGACGGCTGATATAGCTGGAGATGGCACCACTACCGCAACTGTCTTAGCTCATGAGATTTTTAAAAATGGAAACGATCTAATAAATGAGGGATACAGTCCGATCCTATTCAGAAGAGCGGTTGACTGGTCTGTTTCTAAACTCTTGGATCAATTAGAATTACTATCCTCTGATGTAAGTGGATTTGATGACATTAGAGACATTGCTACAATATCAGCAAATAATGATGAATACCTTGGGCTCAAAATAGCAGAGGCATTTGAATATGTAGATAATGTTGGGACGGTTGTGGCGGAAGCTTCGCCCGGATTAGAGACTACTGTTAGAACCATAGATGGAATCGAGCTAAAATCAGGGTACATAACTCCAGCTTTATTGTCAAAGGGTAACACTGATATTGCCCTAAGCAACTGTAGAGTTCTGATTATTGATCGAGATGTCTCGCAAATTCAAGATTGTCTTGCGTTATTTAATAAGATATCAGAGACAAACACCCCTATATTAATAATAGCGAAATCCCTTGAGAAGGAAGCTTTAGCAACTATAGTTAGCAACACGCAGTTAGGAAGGCTTTCGGCTGCTGCGATAGAGATTCCTCAGATGGGATCCAATCAGGATGCTTGGCTTGAAGACTTAAGCATATTATTGGGAACAGAGGTTTCATCAGATTCATTAGGAACCCCTCTTTCGTCTTATTCAATTGAAGATTTGGGATACGCAAACAAAGTTGTTGTTGGGAAGTATACCACAAAGATAATTGGGGGACGGAAAGATGAAAATAGATTCTCTCAAAAGATGAATATATACAAGCAGGATGTCAAGATTCTCCTTGGGGATATGGAGCGGAAAGATATAAGGGAGAGGATGGCTTTCTTAAACAGTAAGGTTGCAGTCCTTTCTGTAGGATACTCGACAGAGGTTGAGCTCAGAGAAAAGGGGGATAGGATTGATGATGCGCTAAGTGCGACTAGGGCTGCGATAGAAGAAGGAATTGTTCCCGGTGGAGGTTCCGCGCTTCTTCATGCTGCAAAATCAGTAGACATATCTGATGTAGATAAAGCTTTACTTCCTGCTATAAAAGTAATACTTAATGCATGCAGCAGGCCTATTGCGCAGATAGCAAAGAATGCGGGACAAGACCCCGATAAGATTATATCTAAAGTAATAAAGTCAAATTCAAGTTCCTATGGGTATAATGCCGCTTCAAATAAGTTTTGCGACTTAGTCAAGGCTGGAGTTATAGATCCAAAGAAGGTTACCAGGACCGCACTACAGAACGCTGCAAGTGTAGCGCTATTACTAATAAACACAGAAGCTGTGATATCTCAAGCTCCAGATAATCCATCTGGTTGGCAGCCGCCAGCAGGATGGCGTGATGGTAGAGATGCAAGCTTAAATCATAAATGGTAGGAGTTGAAATAATGTCTAAGAAGATTACAGAGAGCCAGGCTCAAAGGGAAATTTCAAAGTTTTTTGGGCCAGACACTATATTTTTTGATGGAGATATAAATATAGGGAAATATGACTATATACCAACTGGAAGCCCAGCTTTAGATGAGGCAATCGGGATCGGCGGAATACCGAGGGGGCGGATTATTCAGCTGGCGGGGAAGGAGAGCTCTGGAAAGACAATGTTGGCATTATCATGTATTAAATCTTATTTAGATTCGAATCCAAATAATACAGCATTGTTTATTGATGCAGAATATACATATGATCCAGAGTGGGCCGCGAGTCAAGGCGTAGATATATCACGCGTTATGGTTATAAAGACAAATGATGCAAAGGCAATATTTGAAGGGCTGATTGGGACGATGAAGGTAAACTCTGTTACAAAAAAGACTTCAAAGAATATGAAGGGAATATTGGACTATGTAATAGACGGGTCTGACCCTAAATTCAAAGACTTAGGAATTATAATATTAGATTCAATTGCTGTTTTAAATACTCCAATGGAGGTTGCCGCAGCTATAGGTAAGGCGAATATGGCTCCAATTCCTAGGTTTTTATCCACTGAGCTAAAGAAGCTAACGCCAATGTTAGCAAAGTCTAATGTGGCATTTGTAGGAATAAATCAAGTTAGAGTGGACTTAGGAAAGATGTTTGGAGACCCAACCTCTTCTCCGGGAGGAAAAGCCTTAAAGCATGCGTGTAGCCTTATGATAAATATAGCTCCAATATTTAGTTCAGATAGCCAGATTACAGATAGCAATGGAAACAGAATAGGGCATAAGGTTAGGGCCAAGATAGGGAAGAATAAGGTCGGAACCCCCTTTAGAAAAGCAGAGTACTCAATAGAGTACCTAAGAGGCATAACCTCCTCTGATGAGGAGATATTTGAGCTGGGAGTAAAATATGGAACAATAGATAGGCCGAGTGCTCAGTATTATATAATAGATGGTGAGAAGATAAGAGGAAGGGAGGCCGCATTGTCTTCATTCTTGAGCAATAGGCCTTTAGTGAAGGAGACGCTATCTACCGTGTCAGAAATGTATATGAATGGAGTAGCAGAGCCAAATGATAATAACCCAAAAGAAGAGGAGAATCCAGTTTTTGGATTAATTGAATAATTATGTTAGTATATTGTGACTCGAAATGTAAGACAACAGTTAATGCATCACTTGACGTTTCCTCTAATGAGGCTATATGTAATCAATGTGGAGAGGAGATAGTGAATGTATCTCAATATTTAAAGATATCTATGAAGACAAATGGAGACATCCTGAGGCGAAATAAGAAGAAGGCCTTCGTTTTTTATTGCGAATCACATGATAATCATGTAGAGACTACTTATATAAACTCAGTATTGGTTGGAAAATCATGCCCAAGAGATAGTTCGCCATGTAGGATAAATATAACAAATCATATGAAGAGAGCAATAGAGGAAACCTCAAAAAGCAAAATAGAAGAAGAGGGGTAGTATGCATGAAGATGAGTTAGGAAAGCTTATATCAATATGTCATAGTAATTTAAAAAACTCAAAAGACTGTATATCTTACCTGAGAGATAGAGGCTTGGATGGCCGTACTTTGAAAAAATATAAAATAGGATACTTTCCTAGAAATATTAAAATTTTAGAAAAGCATATTTCATCTGACTTTATGGGCGGTAAGAATATATCGGATTATAGCAGCAATAGTGATTTTTCAAATTACTTTTTTTTAATATTTCCAATATACTCGGAATATGGTGATGCAGTTGGAATAAGCGGAAGAACCCTTTTAGAGGAATCAGAGAGGCAAGCGATAGGAATACCTAAATATAAGAATAGTAGTTACAAGAAATCTTCAATACTATTTGGATTAAATGATTCAAGAGATAGTATTGTAGACTCAGGTAATGTATATATAGTTGAAGGTTATTTCGATCAAATAGCAATGGATATGGCGGGCATAAAAAACTCTGTAGCTATATGTGGGACTGCATTTTCTCAAAACCACTTTGTAAAGCTTGCTAGATATTCTGATAAGATTACATTTATATTAGACGCTGATGATGCAGGTAGAAATGCTTCTTATAATATTTATAATAAGTTTTTAAATAAGGGAATTAAGATGAGGTTCCTTCAGATTCCAGACGGATATAAAGACATCGATGAGTATTTTTCTAATAAAGAAAATTCAATCTATACTTTTAAGAGGGATTTTAAACAGATAGTCCCGGGGATTTGGTAGTAATATGGCATCAAAGAGCAAGTCCTATCAGTATAAAATAGTTGAGATATCCTTTGATCAGGACAAATTAAATAACTTCTCTACGGATAGAAGCATGTCCTCTATCTTAGAGGAAAACTCTTACGATGAGAGGATCTCCGACCTAAGAGAAGAGCTTCTTGAGCAAATATATGATATAATACATGGTGATTATCTCACTGATCATCAAAAGAAGATATTGTTTATGAGGCTTATGGGTAAAACTCAGAATGAAATAGCTGAACACCTTGGCATAACTCAGTCGGCTGTGCATAAAGCTATGCATGGAAATATTGATTACAGGAACCACAAAAAGAGATATGGAGGCATAATAAAAAAGCTTCAAAAGATCTGCAGGGGCAACTCCAGAATACAAGAGATATTGATTGAGATAGAGAAAATTAGAACATCATGAATATTAAATATATTAATTTGATTTGCTTAAGAAGAGAACCAGTCTATACACAATATTAATTTCTATTAATAAACGTAAAAAATACTGTGAGGAGTTTACTATAATGTCTGACCTAGATAAGATTCTTATAAATCTTTCAAAAAATAGAAGGGGAGATATCTCTTCGAAGCAGTCAATCCCATTACAAGATGGCGTTAGGATTAAGAAAGTAGCGTTTGATATGTATAAAGTTTTGTCCGATCATTATGATGGGCTATGGACTATCAGCGAAGATGATGCTGGTCAGAAGCATTTAATCAGAGCTTCTAATCCAACTTTTTCAACAGAAGAAGAGGGTGACTGGTCTGCTACAAGTGATTATGATATGAATAATATAACATTAGCATATAAAAAGGTGCCGATATACAGGTTTTGCTCAGATGACTTTGGGTTCTCTGGTGAAGATATATTTACGTTCAAGTCTGCATTGCTAGATAGAGTTAGAAGCGATTCCGACTTTATAGGAGAAGTTTTGTCAGATCAGCCACAGCAAAAAGTTGCGGCAATACTAGAAACGTTTCCAGAGCTAAAAGACTTTAAGAAGGCGAAATAATGAAAGAAATATCTAGAATCGCAATGCAGGCTAAGAAGGCATTGGATAACATTAATAATGGCAGGACGCTAACATCATCCTATGTGAATAATAGGTTAGAGACCGCTGCTGATAATAATCCTCGTGATATCTTAATCTGTACGATGAGAGATGTTGTTGCGAAATACTCTTCAAGTAGGGAGTTTGTTACGCAGAAAGAAATAGCTTCACTTTATGATGAGCTATATGGCTTCTCCGGAGGAAAGACCGCCTTTAGAGACGAGCTTGGAGATCTACTCCCAGAGAAGCATGCTAGGCTTGGCCAAAGAAATGTGGATATCTCTGGATCTCGTGCAAATGATCAAGAGGCATTGGAACCATTATTTGCGGATAATGAGCTTTCAAAAGAGCTGTCAGGAGTCTTCTCATTGGACTCTGGGTCAAATATATCTTCATATGGAGATAACTCCATAAAGAGGGCAGAAAAATTCGCCAAGGTTCAGCTTGCATCTATTGGTTGTGCTCCACGAGAAGTTAAAGCGATTAGGAATAATGAGCACTTTGTATTGTGTAATGCATCATATGATATGTCTGATTACACACAGGTTAATGTTAAGATACCTGTGCAAATAACGTCTGGGGTCCCAAGGATTCCAACGCATTTTGTAGACAGAGGCGAATTATCTGATTTAAATCAGCAGAATTTATTAGTGCATATAAAGGATGCAAGCAATCATACCAAGAGGCTTTCTGTAAACAAGTTTGCACAAGAGAGGGATGGTAAGTCAGTAAGTATTGATTCGATTGTCGTTCCGGCAAGCTTAGAGAAGTATGCGGACCTTGAGAATGATTTGGTTATAGCGGCATCAAGCTTCAGCAGAAGCCAGGTTGGTATGGCAACAAGCATGGTTGCTGCAGAGGTATCTAGCCTTGGATCTTTAAATCCCCAAGTCAGGGTTGCTCAGTCGGACAGCAAAGGCATTGTTTTTGATGTAGATATATCAACAAAGATGGGTAAGAGGGCAATGTCCGTTCCAGTGGAGATGCATGGGGGCGCACCAATCTTGCCCAGCAAGTTTTCCTCGAATGGATCTGTATATAATTTTAATAAATCTGGATTTTCAAAGTTTGCAAATGACGTGGCAAGAGAGTCCAAGTCGGAAGGGTTTGTATCTAGATACTCTGATGATATGAGCAAGGTTTCGTACCATGAGTTAATGGATAGAATGATTGAGGGCGTTGCCTCGAAAGATTATAGATTGGCAGAAGATGCATTATCAACGATAAGCTCAAGGTTTGGTAGCTCTAGGTATTTATCCGCACTGGATAAGTTTAGCAAATTACTAAAGCATTCTTCTAATGTTAGCACCGAAAGAGATGATATGATAAAAGAGGCCGTAAGCAATGGTGACCTCATAAGTGTCCCAACTTCGGTTGAGCTATATTGCCCCAAGCTTGGACTTCCAGTCAGCAAGGTTTCGTTTGATGACAGAGGTAGGCCGGTTCCCATGAGAAGAAAGGCTCAATCAGATAATCTTTTTGAGTCTGGTGCCTCAATGTCTACATCTAAAATAATTATATCATAGGATGAACAGAAAGAGATGAAAAAGATTTCTAGAATAAATAGGTTGCTGGATAATATATCTAATAGTGAGTCAAAGTCGCTAAAGAGAGCTATGAGGAAGGAGTTTTTAATCAGCCTTGATAAGGTTGCTCAAGAAGATCAGCATGGAATTTTTCAAACATTTCAATCATCCGTTACGAATTACTCTACAAGAGAGCATGCTTTAGCCATGAGATCCTCCGGTCAGAGTATGGGGAGGGATACTGAGTCTTTATATGGGTTGTCTCCAGCGCATGAAGACTCCTATGTTCCAACTGAATTTGTAGCAGGACACCTTTCAACGAGGTATAGTCCAGATAGACCGGGAGTTCAGGCTCGCAGAGTTTCGGATGGAGTCTTTCAAGATCCCTATACAAATAGGGTTTATGATTATAACGAGGGCTTTACAACCGAAGATGGAAGAAACTTTCCGGGTGGCAGTGCAGCTTTCCAGACAGATTTAATGATGCTTGCAAATCATCTTGACAATAGGGGTTTGGTAAAAGAAGCTGATTATGTTGATGCTCTGATAAAGCGCGGCGAGCCTGTAACCCTTTTGTCGATGGCTATTTATCTTTTTGGAGCAAAAGTAGTTTATACTTCTCTGGCTGCATTAGCGGCATCCTTGGCGGCTGTAGCCGCAGGGATCTGGGGTAAGATGTCAGATAGCGCCAAAGACATACTCGCAGAAGCCGGTGCTGATATCGAATTTAATTCTGGTTTAAGCGCCATAGACGGAGCCTGGAGAGACTTAATGATACACTTAAGAAAATCGGACCTGTGGGATGGCCCAGGAGAATACCCTGCTGGTAGCCCGCTGAAAGCTGGATATTTAGAGAGGCATCTCAATTCGGGAGTATGGACATCAGATGTTGCACCATGGTTTAGCAGCACCTCCTGGGAAGAGATACACACTCAGGCGGGATTCGTTCAGGAAGATGGAACGGCTAGTAAGGCAGGCGACTGGGCTGGAAATCTAATAACAGAATCGGAGTTTGAGGATGATCTTAATGGAGGATCAAAAGATGTATTTGGAATGTTCCTGGGATGGGATTGCGAAGGCTGTTGGGTAGAGGCAATGAATTACCTTATCATGATGAAGAGATTTGCGATAGTAAGTAAATCTGCAGAGAAGCAATTTGAAGATGGAGAGATCGAGCAGGGATGGGAATGAGGATGGATTATAAAAATCTTCAGGAGCTGACCAGAATAGCAAGTGAGCTAGATAGTAGAGGCTTGGTTAAAGAGGCTGATCAAATAGATAAAATAATCAAAGAGGCGGAGCCTATTTCCCTCACGGCATGGCTTCTCGGAGCCGGTGCCGTTGCCCTTGCGGGGTGGATAGCGAAAATGTCAGATGATTGTGTTGATATCTTAGATGCGGCCGGAATTAATTATAATGATTTCGACCCCAATGATATCGATGAAGATTGGGTAAAGTTAATGAACCATCTAGAAGTACAAGATCTTTGGGATGGCCCAACGAATTGGCCAGGTGGATCACCAGGTCAGGCAAAGTTGTTATCTGGAAGGTTAACAAGAGAACATTGGAAACAGGATGTTTATAGTTGGTATTCAGGCTCTGAATGGGCGGATCTTGAAGATGAAGTGAGCAAAATAGATAATTCAAATGGCGAGTGCCCGACGTGCGGCGACTGGTCTGGAAAAATTATATGGGAATCGAAGCTTGAGGAAATAATGCAAGCTGCAGCCGGAGACTGGCCCGTCCTGGGTTGGGACGAGGAAGGGGCTTGGGCGGAAGCCATAAATACATTAATAGTAGGCAAAAGATTCGCTGTTCAGGATAAAGTTAAAGAGTGGGTTGTGGCTGGCAGGTGCGAAGGCTTTGAAAACGGAGCATGCCCAGAGATAGAGCCCGTTACAACTGGACAGCCGAGCAGTCCAGACGACGATGGCAGCGACGGCAGCGACGGCAGCAGCGACACAGGGGGAGGCTGGTATGATTAGGAATATAAATAAGATTAAAGAGCTTGTAGCTATAGCAAACGAATTGGACTCAAGAGCTTTGACGAAAGAGGCAGATCGCATTGATACACTAATAAAAAGTGCTGTTGCTTGGTACTACGCAGCTGCGGCGGGCATTGCCATCTGGGAGTGGGGATCTAGTTTTATCGGTGAAGGGGCAGATAGAGCGTGGGACGATATGATGAGTACGGAAGCTATATCAAGCGCAGGCGAAGATAGATCAAATCCTGAAATTTTACTAAAGGCCTGGCTGCAAGCTATAAAGACTCAGGATTTAGAAGAAGATCTCCCCTTTTTCGGAGGAGCCTGGATGGGCTATGATGATGCATGGCCTTCCGATGCCGATGATACTGGCTGGGACACATTCTCCCATCTTGTTCGTCGTCATTATAAAGATGCTGGAGACACAAACTATATTACCTCAGATAACCTCTTAGGCTGGGCTAAGGCCGGAGGGTATAAAGGAGGCGTAGGTACTAAGTCAAATGAAGATACTGTAGCAAGCTATGTCGAGGCATTTAACTCTATAATCAGGATAAAGAATGCCGCTGCCGAAGCCCCCACCGAAGCCGCTGCCGCTGGGATTGATGCCGATTCAGATGAACAGGCGCCTCAAGGGAGCGGAGCAGACCCTAAATCCACAGGTTGGTACGACTAAAGATATTGCTTGAGTATCAATATATTTAAATTAGATCCCACTACTATTAACGTATTAATATAGTAGGTGGGATTTATTTTTTGGAGGTATAATGAGCAATAAAGTTTTAAGACACCCGGATAAAGAGGATATAATAAAAAAACTCTTAGATGGCGAGTCTGTAAAAGAAGTTGAGAGATGGCTTAAGAGTAAGCATCCAAAGTCAAAGAGACTTCAGGTTTCATATATGACACTTCAGAAGTTTAGATCAGAGCATCTAAACCTTAGGGGTGATATATTAGATGATATAAAGAATAGAAGATCTGAGATAGAGAAGGATTCAAAGGATGCAGAGGTCAGATCGATAGTTTTAAGCTCTTCC
>TARA_R110001583_G_scaffold95421_1_pt1 | contig 22233 bp, 13 predicted proteins | sample TARA_R110001583 | Tara Oceans TARA_R110001583 (sample SAMEA4398432) | marine metagenome | biome: Polar Biome; feature: [MES] marine water layer (ENVO:01000295) within the mesopelagic zone...; material: water (ENVO:00002006), including particulate matter (ENVO:01000060) such as...... | reverse complement strand
ATAGTAATCACTAACTAAATTCATTCCGTGACCAGATTGTGACCACATGCACTCTGAACCGTAATTTACACGTGCTGATTTGACTATTATTAAATCCTGCAAATATTTATACAGTGCGAGTAATAAACCCTTTCTGTATTCACTACGATAAGATTGCCCCTTATCGTACCGCCACGATAAAATGTTGCTCTACTGTTAGCATCGCTTTTTTCGAAAAATTTTATATAAAGCGTTTCTAATTTAGCAGCCCATATTCTTTTGGCGGAAAATTAGTTTGTGTTTCATTTGGCCAATCGTAAGTGCGACCGGTCATCTAACTATGTGTGATTTCCATTACGCCTGTTACTAAGTAAAAAGTGTCTACAAAATTAGGGGAAGATCAAACTATAATGAATGAAATATCAATAACTCTTAGCTTCAAGCGATCAATGTACAATGAAACTACTTAATACTTACGACGATCGTGATGAAGCCGAAATGGCTGAATCGTTAATCACTGGGGAAAAACGTCTGGCCAGTGAACGTGATGGTACCGAAGTTATCTATAACCTGTTTGGTCAAGCAACATGGGGTAACTTTTATAAACTCAAAATGTTTAATTTGCCGTTACTTCAACAAATATTGGAGCAGCGCAAAGCTAACCAATCGTACGATCAAGCCAAACACCAGAAAATTATTTCAATGCTTCACTATGCGGCTAAATCTTTTGAATTAGAAATTCCTGAGCATTGGCTCTAAACTATCCAATTATCTACAAACTTATCTCTTAATTATTAAGCTGTGTTGGTAACATTCCCTTAGCGATAATATCAATATATCTAGCCGCCATTATAGCACTAAAGTATAGATATTTATCATTCGTCTGTGAGCTAGGTTTTAAACGAAAAATAAGCCACACCTTTTCGCAATAAGCTATTAAAATTTTATCCTGACTGAAATTGCCAAGTATTCTTCTTGAGAAAAAAATATCTTATTAATTTAAAAATTCCCTACCCTTGTTGTTTCGATCAGATCACTGTTTGATAAGTAAAAAAATACTTCTTCTTTGCTCTTTGAACAACTAAAGTAACTCGCGTCTCCGAACTTTAAAGCCCAACCTTGATATTCTTCTTTCGTTCCTTTCAATTCAAAATTACCGACTTTTAAATGATTAGCTAATCTCATCATACCTTGCCATTCATGATATCTCTGTTTATCGTGGCTATTTTTTATTTTAGATCGTTCGCTCATGAAGGATAAATTTGAAAATATCAAACTATATTTTAATTCAACGTTTTTATTTTGAAGAATGAATTGACTATCGTTATAACTTATTGCTTGTGCAATTCCACGACTCATTTTTTTTCTGAAGTTTTTATTCAGGTTGAAAAACTTCACTTCAACACCAAAATAAGAAGCATCAAAGCCATCTTCAACTAAGTGTTGGTTTGGGTATAAAATAAAATCAATTATCACCTCCTTTCCTGAACTGTGCTTTCCCTTAACTTGAGGGTAAATATAAAAGTAACTAGTTAATTTAGTTTTGAACCACTCTGTTAATTGATCTTCATCCACGAATCTACATTTATATTGTTCTTGATTATCAAAAACTATTTTTTGTAAGATAACAGTTTGATTTTTTAAGGTCGTGACTGTTTTTACCCCACCAAATTTAGCTTTCATTTTGTTGATAAACTGATTTACCTCGATGACGGCCTCATCAAAGGATTTGTCAGCTGACATAAGAATATTACCCTCTTGAATTTGAAGTGTTCTTTCTATTTCATTTTGTTCATTCCATAAAATTTTAACGTATTCTGAGGCCTGTTTGATTCTTTTGCAAAATACTTCAGCGATATTAGAATCAAATGGTTTTGGTGAATTACCGTTTAGCACGTTTAATGCGTCATTTTCTTTTAGTGGAGTATTTATCTGCTTACCACATCGGTTGCATTGGTATACATAATGCTCTCTTTGATTGTAATTCCGAAGTTTTATTTCTTTAAATTTTTCGCAATTACAAATTTGTTCTTTGTTTTTTTGTTTTTTTGTAAGAGTCCTATTTCTCTTTTAATTTTAACTAGCTTAGCTTTATACTGATCACTATTCATTTTAACCCCTAAAGGACTAATAATTTATTTCAAAGACTGCTTTAATAAAAATGCATTAAATATCCCATCAACGTCTAGTTTTGGATTTTATAGCAATCATAAAGTGCCATAAGGCTGAAACGAACATAATGTGATATAAAAATGAAACAAACTCTAAACCTTTTATTGTCAGTAGCTTGCTGTACAAGGGAAGCTGCTTGACAACTGTATTAAGTAAAGAAACGTCAAAAATATTTCTAACAATCTGGTTATGGCCAGCCCAACATACGATGGCTGCGTAACAAAAACTTATCAGAGTCATGATACATAAAGGTCGAGTATAGCTTTGTCCAAAGGCAGACAAAATTTCATTTGTTTTATAAATGAGAAACTCCCATTTTGGTGAAGCGTTCTTACCAAACAAGCCTAATGTCCAACTAAAAATTGCCCTGGAATTAGTTCTTGAAGCTACTTTCCTCTTAAGTTCGTCTTTAAATTTCATCATTTCCAAAGCAAAATAATGGTTTGCTTCTAAATGATTACCTATTTTATCGAAGGAGTGTTTAATTAAACGAAAAGTTTCTCTGTTAGTTTGTTCCTCATTAATAGTTGCCCCTAAAAAATTCGGGGGTTCTTTTAAATTGGAATGTTCAAGGTCTAATCCGCTATGAAATTTAGCTTTCCTGAAATTGGTAAAATTTAGGAACGTCGCATACTCAAACTCAGCAGGTAACTGATCTTTTTCGCCTTGCACGCCAAACTCACATTTTTCAAAACCAGAAAAGTCATTAAAAATACATTTGCTTAATTTGAAGCGTTTGAACTGTGTTTTATACGCATCGAAGAGGTTATTAAAGTTAACATTCCGTATTGAAGTCTCTGAAATCACATTATCTTTTAGCTCGAATTTACCTTCAAATTCAACATCTGTAATTTCTAGCAACTGAATAGTTAAGTTATTTAATATAAATCTGCCTGCAAATTTACTACCTGCAATATGAAGGTGAGTTAGCTCATGACTATCGTCAACAGAGTTGTTAAATAAACTTTTCTTAAATTCTCCTCTATTAATCGTTAACTTATCTTCAAACTTACAATCATTAAACAAATGGTCTTCTATAATTAAGCTATCTCTAGAATGTTCCTCAGAAGAAGTAGAAACAACACCATTAAAGATACAGTTTTGAAATACAGTCTTATTGACCACATCTTCTAACACGGAAAAAGAATGTATCGACCAATCATTTAGAAACACACAATCTTGGAAAAAGACCTTTATTTCCTTCAAATTCATACTTTCTATATGAAATATCGAAGTATCAAAATGAATACCGTCGAAAAGCATTAGCAATTTGAAATAATCAAACCTGTCTCTAGGGTCTCTCGCAGGGAAAACTATACCTCCAAGATGCATTACACTTTCAGACAACGTTTCTCTTAATGTATTAGCGCTTCCATCTATAGATAGTAATTCAAGGAGCAACATATACTCTTCAGAAGGTAAGCCGCTCTGTGAAAATTCAGCATATACCTCAGCCAATCGCTCTATTTGATCATTATTGAGTTCGTCATAAATATAATGGCCTAAGCACACATAAAATTCACTTAGCACTCCATGTAGGCGGTCGTCTTGATATTTGCCTTTATCGCAATGTAAACCACATTTACCACTGGAATTGGCTTCAAAAGAGCAATTACTTATACTGCATATACTCACAAACATTCCCTATTGTTTAAATATATCCACACTCGTCTCTAAGCATTTTCTAAGGCTCAAATCGTTTACCCCCACTCCAAACCAGCTATCTGGTTTTTGGTAAAAATCTAAACCTCGCCCTATTTTTACCGTCCAACCGTTATCAATGCGAATCTCCCTATCATGTAGGTTTTCGTTAACTTTAACGTCTAACTTAACGTCCATTTCCAACAAGCTCTGTTTAAGGCCATCAAGGGCTTCTGCCATTTCTTGTATATTTGTGGTGTCATCGTATGAGGTGATTAGAGTAATACTCTCTATGGAAGGCTGTTTGATTACCGCTTCACAAAACCTTACAAAGTTGTTCAACTGGTGTTTAGCTCTTATGTATGGGTCTTCGATAACAATGGATTTTGCTGCAAGCAAGTAAGGCAACATTATGGATTCATAGCTATAACCTGTCGCTCCGTAGTTGATTTTGTAATGCTGTTCTTTCAACTCTTGTTTTTCATCAACTACAACTTCAGCCTGAGTAGCTATAACAGTTTCAGCAGGCGTTATCACCTTTGGCGCAGCCGTTTCGCTGTCTACTTCTTCGTCATCTACAAGACTAGGCTTACTTGGCTCTAAGGTTGCTAGTGCACCGATTGATTCTGGACAGCGAACGATTATCTCTTCGCCCTTAGAATTGATATACGACAAATCGATATTGGCAAACTCATCATCGGGTTTGCGCTTGTTCATTTGTTCTTTTACGCGTCTACGACTTTCAACTGCGTATTCAACATATTGTTCAAACTCTTGATCATTGCATTCACCATGGGGATGGAGCATTTTGATGAAAGCACATACGGTTTTCTTAATACCTTTTTCGTCGCGTCCCTCTATGGCTTTGCCAAGCTTAATGCGCTTATTAACCATTTCATAAACATTGACTGATTTAAGTTGATGGTGGAATGCTTCGGCTAAATAATCGGTAATAAACCCATAATTGCTGGTTAAAAACTCACTCGAATTTTTGGGCATTTCCCAGCCGGGTAAATAAGCATAAAATCTATCTAGCACCGCCAAATCAAATTCTTTCGGGAGAGGCTGAAACAAGTCATATTCAGTTGAGTTGACCACTTGTTTAACAGATAAGTCTAAATTGCCTACAAATGCCGTACTGGCGTCAGCAATCACCTCTTTTCCACGTGAGAAACGGCCATTTGCCATAAAGTCTTTTAAAATCTGGATCACGTCTGGATCTTTCACCTTCATGTTACCCACTTCATCAAATGCAAGTGTGTCCCAGTGTCCAACTAATCCGGTTTCTTTACGGTTTTTGTTATAGAAAAGCGTCGCTACTGTAGCTTGCCCACCAGATATTAAGGTTGAGTAAGGTGAAAATTCACTGTAAAAATAAGACTTACCGGTGCCACGAGGACCCAGTTCAATGAAATTAAAATTGGCTTCGACTAATGGTGCTAAACGCATTAGAAAGTGTAATTTCACCCTTTCTTTAAGCTTACTGGGTTCAAGTCCAACCGAGCGAAGAATTACATCCATCCACTCGTCGCGCGTCATTAACGCCCTACCCGCTTTATAATCATTAAAGTCGAAACGACTTAATTGAATCGGGCGAAGATCCTCAATGTAAAATGCGTAATCGTCTTCTTCAACGTCATTGTAGGCAAGCTTTACTTCAGCCCAAATACCACCTTCTAACAGGCGTTTATTTTCCTTGTAAAACTTTTCACCCACAGCTATTTTCTGCGAGTTAAAATTCTCTAGCGACGCCCAGTGACGTCGTTTAGTCTCAACATAACGCACATGCACTTTATCAATGAACTTATGACGCCCCTTAGTCGCAACTTTAGATTGCGCGGCATTGGCCTCATCGGGTCGCACGTAGTTATCTGACAACGTCTCTAATACAGCTTCAAGCCCTGCTTGAATTTCGTCTTCATCATCACTAGCGCAATATCTTGCTAGTAAAAACTCAAGCACAAATGTAGGTACGTTTGTGCCTTTTTTGATACGTTGTAATAAATCTTTTCTTACCAATTTACCGTCGAATATCTCTATTAACTTTTGATCCAACTTATCCATATCTATTCCTTAATCAACGGCATAATCAGTATGAAGCTCGAGCACATCACCCAAAATACCATTGGTGACGGGGTCAATCGCTTTAACTTTAAATTTACCTTGAAACTCCGGATCCATTTTTAAGGTTACTTTTATGACTTCGCCAGGCTCAAGGGTAACAGTGCCAGTTGCGGCATTAACATGCTCACCAGGACGAGCTTCACCAACTACTTGCAAGCTTTTACCTGTACCTGAATGGGCTTCTAATAATATTTCTGTGGCTTCTAAATCATCAGCATCGCCAAATAAATCCGCACTTAACGACTCCAATTTCAGCTCAATTACCGCAAATCGTGTGGTTATACGTTCAACACCTTTTTTGTAGTCTAAAACTACCGATGCAGTTTGACCTACTTTTGCAATACTTGGCTTTAATGTAATTTCTATAACTGGTACCAAACACTCTTGTAATGACAAACCGCCATGATAATAAAGCATACCTCTGCGATACGGCGATAAAGAGCGAGGCCCGGCAAACATGGCTATATCAGACTTAATACCGAGCTTGTCATTGGCAAGACTATAGTGGAGGTCATCTAAGTTACCAGCGCCAAGTAATATACGGTTGTGCTCTACTTTCCAATTAGTATCAGGACTCTTTACATTATCACCAGCTTCTTGGGCATTATTCATATAGAAACCATGATCGGTCACAATAAATACTTTTTGAAAGCCTTGGCCTTGTAGCTTGTTAACCGCTTGACGAATTTGCTTTAATTCACGTTGCATCATAGAGGGGGCATCTTCAGGATGATTTTCAAAGAAGCTGTCAATTTCAGTACTACGGATCACCAGTAAATCGATTGATTTATCAACCGTTTTCTTACTTGGCATTTTCACAAAGTCTTTTAACGTCATCTCATGGAATCGGTCACCGTATTGCGATTTAAATACGCCCATTCGCTGATCAACAGCACCAACAGGTTTACCCTTGTATAGTGCTTTTGTTTTTCCATCTTCTAAGCTAACCGATAAATTTTCATATGCACCAGGTAGTAAGCTTGCCATACCCACAGGCGTGATAGAAGGTAAGGTAGCAAAGGCAACCGAAAGCTGTGAATCAGCGTCTTCAACTAGCTGCTTATTTAGCTCAAAACCAAGTTCATAACGCAGTGCATCTACCATTAAATACGCGACTCTATTGCCACCGTTTTTGAGTAACGGTTCAACTTTACTATCAAATACTTGGGTATTAGACATCACACCAGCTGGAGGCCAACCGCTATCGTCCACAAAGTGAGTAAAACGAAGTTGTACAGACTCAACTAACTTGCGGTAGTTTTTACGTACCAGACTCACCACACCAGGCATTAAATCATCAGCTTCAGGGCAATCATTCACTGCTTGTTCAAATTCACGGTGTAATTGATCTGCACGGCGAAGTGACGACTGATAAAATTCAATTAAGTCACTTTGCTTCTTAATAAAGTTGGGTAGTTCACGCTCTAAATCTTCGCAGATTTCCAGTAAACGTTGCGACGACTTAACCAACTCCCAATTAACCTGGCTATCACTGTTCGACGACCAAACTGAGTTAGCATGCTCATTGACAATTTTACGGGTTAAATCGCCTTTATCCGCAATAAGTGCATCAATCGCTTGTTTTAAATAACACTTCTCTTCAAACGGGAAGGTATCTCTATGGCCTAATTTGGTGATGTTAGCGCACCGCGCAACTAGTTTTAATCCTTTTTCAATTGTACTAGCTCGTTCAATGTAAAGACTCTGGTAATCGGTATGCTTTCTTAAGTTATCACCCAATTCTTCAATGATGGGTTTTGCAGATGATTTAGCCACAAGCACATCGGACAAACTTGCAGGAATCGCTTCATTTAAATCAAACACAAACTCACTGAATAATACAAAGCGCCATAATTCATCGGCAATAGCAGACCAACTTGATTGTTTTGTACGAAGTGTTAACCCTAAGGTTGAATTGAATAAGCTTAGCGCTTCATTATGCCAACTTGATTGGGCTGCTAATTTGCTTTGAATCTTTTCATCAGCAGTCATAAATCTAAACAATAAACTGGCAGCACCTTCTGCGCTTAATGCTGCTTGTAATGTTGGCCAACTTGCCCCGCCACCAATTGCATTGATCACTTCAAAACTAGGATTGTCGTTTTGTTCAAACAACTGGCGAATTTCAGTCGCCTGATCAGGTTTTGCCTTTAAACAGATATCTAGGAACTTATCACCTGAGCGCTCAGGGTCGGGGAAAATAGCACCCGCTGCCGCATAAAGCGCAAAGGGGTCTTTTTGTCTTTCTTCTTCTTCCAATGGCGCTGCTTTAGGCACATAAACCAAAAGCTGTTTTCCCGATTTTAATTTGGAGAGCGCACTCATTGCTTGTTGACGAGTAAGTAAACTACCTTGGCTCACATCAACCACATCACAATGTTCAGAAGCAATACCCTGTGCTAATTGCTGGTAACGATGTTCACCATCATAAACCACCAACACACTGGTATCTGCCAGGCGTTTTTCTAAAATATCGGTTTTTATGTACTGCTCGAGACTCATAATTTACCTCCATTTAAATTACTCGTGTTGTTTGAACAGTAAAGCTTTAAGCGTTCGTCAGTAGCTATTTTATCTTTGATATAAGCATGCAATTCAGCATCGCTAAGCGGTTTTGGTTGCCACTCCCATGCGGGTTCTTTTTTATTCTTTTTAATCACTTCTACTTCATGCCATAAATCATTGTCAACATCATGAGCAATGGCCAAACTGCGACCTTCATGGCATTTTTTAAGCACACGTTCAGGCCATGTTGAAAAGGCTAAATGGGACCAATCACATTCACCTTCTTGGAGCTGTTCCCAGGTTTGTTTAAGCTTCTTTTGCCAAGCTTTATTTTGAAATAAACGCCATAAAGGTGCAGCAGTGATTTGAACTCCGTCATTCAGGTTTGGCTGCCAGAATCTAATTAATGTAAGAAGCTCTTCCTTAAAGACATTTACTTCTGCATTTATGCCTTCTAAATGATTTAATCTGCTTTCTTCTTTATTATCTCTACCCTCTTTGTTTAAAAGAATTGCTATTTCCGATTCTAATTGGCTCAATTTAACATCTACTTCATTATTGACGCATTGAAGTAAAGTTTGATTATTAAGCTTGTGATAATAAATCCATATTGAAAAAGATCCTGATACAGTAGAGATTTTCCAATAAACTGGAGCTTGCCGTCTGCTTTGTGTATAGCTTTTTATATGGTCATCAAAAAACGATTTAGATATATAATCTGTGATACTGAATGATATTTCTTGTCCTAAATCTTTAACTAAAAACTGTATTTTCTCCGATAAATTTTCTTTGTTTGAATTGTCGCAAGTAATCGCACTCAATGTACTGTGTTTTTTTAGCGCTATTTTGACTGCTGGACTTATTTTTTCAATTGTATTAAACGGTGTTTTATACTCATTAGATTCTAAAAGACTGTCCAACTCCTCGCAATCAAACCTACCAAACAAGACACCTACGCACCATGAAATAAAAGCCTTGTCATTCTCTGTTTTAGTGTCTTTAGCACTAGATACGCTATCAGAAATGGATTCTGGTAAGCCTGGAAAATCTTTAAGACCATATAAATGCTTACAGTAAACATCTATATCATTTTGAATAGACTTTAATTGCATATCAATTTCTTGTTTGCTAGAGCTACCCCTGAGTTTATTTGGAATCAAAAAGTACAGAGATGTTTCAAAAGATTCATAGTATTTCCGTTTCAACTCCCAACCTTTGCGAGCATAATTCGCAAGTAATCTCGTATCTTCATTTGATAAGTCTGGTAATGGAGTTCTTTGAATTACTCCAACTTCATATGAACCGAATGACATTTGAAGACCAAGTAAATATGAAAAAGTAGAACTATTACAGAGTGCCGTTAATGCTAATATAGAGTCTTCAGAATCTAATTGTGGGTCAGACAATGTAGCCCCAGGACCTTTGTCTGTAAAAATACATCCTCTAGGAATAACTCGACAAGAAAACCCTTTCTGAGTTCTTTGGGACCAAGTTAAACCAGGCTCAAAGTATGAATTTTTCCTATGTAAAACAAACTCTGCACTGCTGCCCAAATAGGGGAATTTTTGTAGCAATTCTGCTTCGATTTCATCAGCATTTTCACCCCAATTTACAACCAAATGATAATCACTAAACCATCGAGAGAACTCGCCCCCCTTTGCAAGTATTTTCCATTTTTTTTCCCCAACAGGAACTTCCCAAGCCAACCGCACAAATCTATCATTATTTTTGGTGGAAGCTCCCAACTTTGCAGTTAGGGGACCTTCTTCAAAAGACGAGAACTTTGAAAACAGGTCAATTATATTCTGTGGCGCCCAATAACAAAAAGGTGAAGTCGGAACGTTAGAAAAGTCTTGAGCATTTTTAATAAATATTTGCTCACTAATTTCACCCTTCGAGATTTTACTTATACCTTCTTTTATTTTTGACTCTTTATCTTCGCCAGAAATTTTTAGAAAAATTGACATCTACTTCACCTCCAATACGTAAGCTGCTGCTTCCACCATTGCGGCGTCCATAACCCCTTGCCCTAAATCTAAAAAAAGCTTTGTTTCTGTCTTGGAGAGTGCGACATTTTCCCTCCAAGCTTTGAAAGACTTCAAGTAAAAGCATGCTCTTGAAGTGATAGCGCCTAATAACGCTCTATTACCAGATATGTCTACTCCCCTTTCGACGAACGCACCTAAGATATCATTGTAACTATATGGATAACTCTTTTTAGCTATATTCTTAAATTGAGTTGAAAACTCTCCAAACGGAGGGTTCATCAATACCACATCAAAGCGTTTCTTGCATAAGTCTATAAAAGCAAATCCCTTAGCCGCATCTGAGGCAAATAAACGTTTTTGCTCTGTCATACCTGCTGATGTTGAACTAGCATATAATGCCAGTGCATCAAGAATCTTTTGTTCGGCCTGTAACCAAAAATCTTCGTCATCAATATCGGATACATCAAAGTCTACTTCGCCACGTCGTTTAGCAATTTTCACTAAATCAGGAAACTGGCTTAGTGCTTGATTTTGCTGTTGCCACATAGTTTTTGCACCTGCAATAGCATCTTCAATTTCTTTTTCGATTTTAAGTAATGTTCCAGCTTCACCGGCTAATTGCATTTTTTCAAAAATGACTTCGACTAACTGACCAAGCACCGTAGGTTTTAACTGCGAGGCAAACTCTTGCAATAACTCTTTTTCGCCCGGCATTGGCTCGGCACAAACGATATTCGACTTAGTGATTTGTGGCCGAAGCTGTGGCTTAACACCAGCTTGTTCCCAGCTATTATGAGCCCGTTGCCAAAGTGACATGCCTGCTACTTGTGCTGCACGGGGGTCTATATCAACTCCATGTATATTATGTTCAATGATTAAGCGTGGTACATGAGTCAAAAACTCGGATTTATCGTGATAACTTTGCATTAATGATGATTGGTTATTTTCACGAATAAAAACATCTGGCCCTTTTGCAGCCTCTATATCCCAAGCCTCACTATAAACACGCTCAAATAAATCAAAACAATACAAACCAAAGTGCATTGAACCACAGGCAGGGTCGAGCATTTTAATATCGCGAGGGTCTTTTAACGCGCGGTGTTCAATATAAACAGTTTGTTTAAGTAATTCTTCTTGGCTTAAGCCTTCTGTTTGCTCATGCTCTGGTGCTTGTTCGCCTTGATTAAGAAAAATTTCGTTAGGGCGTTTTACCAAGTATTCACATTCATTAACTAATTTGGTTTGCCCTTTAGTCATTTCATACCAAATACGGCCAAGGGTATTGTCGGTTAAAAACTCAACTACATAGCGAGGGGTAAAAAACTGATTGCGAACAGCAAGTTCTCGACTATTACGTGGGGCTTGTGAGGCATCGCGCATTTTTTTACGTTCTTCTTGCGAGTTGAAATATTGGTATATCCAACCAATGGTTTCATCTTCTGCCCATAACGGCGCGACTTCATCGTTATTGATTAACGCCAACAGCTCTAACAACACAGGGGTTGATGGAAACAAACGACCTTGTGCGGCAAAACGATCGAACAATACTGAAAGGTCTAACGCAAATTCATCAAAAATACTGAATAAGTAATGCGTATAGGCTTCACCAGTTTCACCTAAACTGGTACCGGCTATACGGTGAAATAGTTGAAAACCTTTTGAATCGTAGCCGTTGGCTAACGACTCAGTTAAAAAACCACGGGCTTCACTCATTCGAAGTGCAGCTAGTCGGTTTAATACGGTAAATGCCTGTTCGCGAACAATGCGATCTAATGCGGCAAGTCGGTTTTCCTTTTCTTTGCTTTTACTTTTTGAGTGATCGTTAGCCGCTAAATAATGCTCAAAGGTATCTCGTAATAGCTGCGCAGTTTCTTGCTGATGTGGTGTAAGGCCAGCCAAAGAATTTATATTGGCTATTTCACCTGTAACTGGATTCATGCCGTAGGTAGCTTGAAGCTGCCTGGTAAATTCTGTTGCTAATAACCCTCTTGAGTCTGCAACAAATCGGTTTAAGCGATTTCGAGTGCTTTGATCAAATGCCATGGTTAATTCCTTTTAACTTTCAAAATTTAAGTGAATTTCAATGTCACTGTTTAGCTCTAAGTCACCTTTGAGCTGTTGCAGCATTTGAATAAGTTGTTCAAGCTCAGCTTTTTGTGTCACTCGTTTAGGAATTGTTACCTTGCGTTCGATCTTTTGATTACCCTTGCCTTCTTTTTCATATTTGGCTTTTTCTTCAGCAATGCGCTGTGCTCTTTTTACTTGGGTTTTGTGGATTACAGAATGATTAACATCTTTGAGCATTTGACTGATATTAAATTCTTGTGCGATGAGACGCTTTAGTCCATCTACATCGGTCGCGACAGTTAAGGCAAGTGAATCAAAACGTTTTAACTCTTGTTCTTTGTCTTCAGTTGTTAACTCGTGCCAGTCAACATGGTTCGCAACTTCTAATTGTGCTTGCTTTATGCTTTGTTCTTGCTCTTGTTGTAGCTCAATCACTCTGGATTTGATTAATGAGTTTAAAGCAGTGAGTGATGCATTAAAGTCGGCTGTGTACTCATAAAAGTTCGCTCTGTTGAGTTTCTCTTTAAATACATTAATCTCTTCCTCTGCTTCAATTTTTAGTTTCCCGGGGATCCCTGAGTCTGGCAGTGTATTAATTGAGTGAATTAAACCGCTTAAATTTTTAAGGGTTTTATCTAATCCCTGCTTAAAGCTAAGTTGAACAGAAGTTGCCCATAACAATGATTTAAAGACTTGTGATTCTTCAGCGCCTAATCTTTGTGGTGCATCGGAACAATCTGATAGCAACATACTGGCTAGGTCATTTCTAAGACTTTCTGCCTTATCGTCTCCAGGGATACCTAAGTTTCTGAGTTCAGCCGCAAGTGAACCAAAATCATGTTGTGCTTTATTAAAGTATCTAACAGCAGCTTTACTGATGTCGTCTTCCATTGGGAAAACACTATCCCCGGTTAGTTCAGTTAACCGTCCTGACGCAAGCATACACATTTCTGGCGATGGTCTGTCGTCACGCAAGTTAACGCCAATGTTCTTAAAAGTGTTGTTGGTTTTAATTGCTTCAATTGCTTTTTGACCTGAGCTTGTTAACTCTTGCCCTGCCACTTTAAATTTAACTAAGCCACCTACAAACATGGCAGCCACTAAGTAACGCAATGTATCTTGTGACCAACCAAAAGGAGGGCGTGAGAAATGATCTGACAATACCTTGCCGTCAACTCCACCACGGGTTTCGATATAATCTTTTATGCTGGTAATAGCTTGTTGGCTTTCGTTTATGGAGTAAGAGCCACCTGTTTTTTCAACTAAGGTAAGCGGATCAATTTCAGCCGTAATTAATGATAGGTTATCAGCGCGGATAAACTTTTCTGCGACATTGGTATTTACTTGTACTGGGGCTTCTTGATAGCGATTAAAAACCTGTTTAGCGGCATCTAGTAAATGCTTCTTACATGCATCGATTAATTCTTGGCTATAGCCCTCTACCGCTGTTGCATTACCACCAAAAATAAACTCACCATTAATTAAATTACGACGAAGTTTGGTCTCAATTTGTCCAATAAGATTGGCAGCTCGGTCTTTTTGAGTTTTACAGTAATCTTTAATTTCTTTTTCTGTTTCGTTGCGATAGCGGTTTGCAATTTCGTCACAGCGATAAGCTTCATTCACAAGTTCATCGACTTCAACCGACGTTCGTGCGAGTAAATAGATCTCATGACTACTATGGCGAGAGGCATCAACTAAACGGGTTCTTGCTACATCAAAATCAGTTGATGAAACAAACTCGATAACAGTTTGAATAGGATTTCTTTCGCCATTTAGAGACGATATGAGTCCTGATTCGTTATTATATTTTATACCCGTTTGAACAGCGCGAGAACCGTTTAAGCTCACGCTGGGTAATGGGCTCATTACATCACGCAATGCACTGCTTATTATTTTACGCAGTTCAATAGAAGGTAAACGTAACTGATGACGCTCTTGTTCAATGTCATTTAGTTTTTCACTGAAGAAAGTCAACTCACCATCTTTTTCGGCCAATGGCACTTTAGGGTCGTTTATTAAGTCTTCAATAGCCTGATTTATGACATCTTTTTGTGATTGGTTAGTCACATTGCCATGCATCAATGCAGCGACGTTTTGCCTGGTAATAGGTAAGTTATTTAGAATTTCTAGTAGTGCGACTGTTTTAGCAACACCTTGATGGTTGGCTGAGTCATACCAGTTTGATTGATACAGTCGGCCAACTGCTTTATGTTTGGTTGCAAATGCTGCGCCAATATCTTTTTCCAGGGCATCGTAAAGTGTTACTGATGTTGCTAGCCATCCTACCGATTGATCAGCGATAGGAGCTTGATCATCAATACCTTCAACTAAAACATCGTGAATAACTTTTATTGCAGAGCGCAGACCAATACCACCAGTAGATTTTGCTAATACACCAAGCAGGTTTAGTAACAACTCGAAGTGTGCTGGAAGGAATGGATATAAGTTTACAAACGACTTTTCATCAACATCGGCTTCGTAAAACTTGTTGCCTTCTAATTTGGTTGCATGGCGAAGTGATTGCCCATTGCTTTCAAATAATGCTTTAAGCTGGTTTTCACCATCAGCAGATTTACCCAGTAATCGTAAGTAACATATTTCTTTAATATCGCTTGATTTCAGTCTAATATCGATTGGGAATCTATCTATTAATTTATAAAGCTCAGGTGAGTTTAACGCCGCGCTTTTATCGTCTTCAGCTAATGTTTGTTGTGCAGTACCAAAAATCCAAACTTTACCTTTACCCAATTGTTTAATAATTTGAGCAAAACCTTGCAGCTTAAATATTAACTTTTCACGTGGACCTACATAGTTACCGATTTCATCGAAAATGAAGATGCAATATTCTTTATTACTGGTTTCACGAACGATATCGATTATTTCTTGTGCCTGTTGCTCAACGGTAAAAACCATTTCTTGGTGATCGGTTTTAAAGCTGTCTGAGTGCGGCCAAAACTTAGGGTACATTTGGTGAGCAAGCTCAGGAATAATAAAATCAACCACTGACGGGTCATCTTGATACGCCTGCCAGGTTTCACCTTCCAGCATTTCTGAGAATTTCTCTTCAAACTCTGCATAGCGACCGTCTTTTTTAAGCCTTCTTTCGAATGATGCGACTTTTAGGTTGCGAGAATAACCTGCCCACTTTAGAACTTTGTAATAGAGGACTGTTGCTACGTCTTCCATTGAGGCACCAGAAGATTGCTCACTGGCTAAATCGACCATGACAACAGAAGCAGGAAAACGTTTGGCAACTGTATTTAGTAATGCTTTAGTTCTGGCATCTCGGATACGATCTGAAAAATGCTGTAAAAATGGTGTGCCATCTACCGTAATACGGTCATCAAGCGCCATACCAATGTACTTAGATAAAGATGATTTACCTGAACCATAGAAGCCAGATACCCAAACGCCTATCTCGTTTTCGTCATTTGAGTTCATAGCTGTTTGCATACGCTCAAGCAGCTCGTGCATGCTTTCACACAGATGATCTGTGACTACATATTCTGAAATTTCAGCCTTTAGGTTTTTTTCTGCATTGCTACCATAGGTGATAACTTTTTCTATGCGGCGGTCTAATCCTTTGCTTCCATCAAATAATGCTCTGATATTCGTCATAATCTATTCCTTTTAACCACCAACGTGAAGTGAACGATAGTTACCATCTTCTGGGTAAAAACCTAAAAATTTAAGTCGAGTTTTCCCGGTTCTAATGCCAGGATATAAAAATACTGTGGGTACATTGAATTTGCCTTGCAGCCCAGCTTCAATAGCACCAATACGCATGTAGGGATGCAGTGCTTCAAGGTCTGTAACCAGAATTAGTGCATTAGGATCGGCTTCTGTTTTCAATAAGAATTGTTCAAAGGTTTCTTTCAACCCTGAGCCTTCTTTGGTTAAGGTATTGGTTATTGACTGAGTTACCTTATCGAAATTAAGTGGATCTTTTTTATCCGCCGCTTCCCACATTTTTTTTACAGCTGGGTTGATTTTATTCAGCAAGTTTTCAATTTGTTCAGTGATTGAAAACTCATGCACATTCCAGCCTTCTGTTTTTAAGCGGGCAAGCCAAGCTTTCTTTTGCCTTTTTACAGCCACTATTTCGGCAGGTGAAAATACCAAGTAATAAATGGGTTCGAAACTAGCATGGGTAAATTCCCTTCCTTGTTTTATTTTGGCAACTAACTCATCAAAATTTGATTTAAGCAACGACATTTATAACTTCCTCCATGCTCTTATATGCCCAACTAATTTGAACTACATCACCAGCCGCTTGAATAATCCAATGCCTGTTAACCGCTAATGCCTTTAATTCTTCTCTAACGTCATCAGGGTTAAGCCCAAATAACTGCCAGTCTGGGTGATTAATCACTGCGTTATCACCTAATCCTGAAAAATGAAGTTCATAGGCTAGATACACCGCAATGTGATCAGAGATCCTAGGCGGCGTTAACCTTCGTTCAGACCTGTTATCGACTTCTAAAAAGCCATATTCGACCAAGCAGCCTAAGATATAGGATGAAACTCGTTTGATGGTTGTTTCTGACCAAGGCTTCTTCATTTTTCCATCTTGTAAACCAAGTTCAACAAACGCTTTAGAATCTTCAACATGGAGGCTTTGATAGCCTGATGCATATTTTTGCCAATAAACGTTTTTAACAAATTCAGATAATATGAAATTCGAACGCGCTGTATATAAATAAAAAACTTGGCTCATTTCTGAAGAGGAAAGTATTTGCAATAACGCTTTAACCTGTTGAGCCACACCTTCATTTCTGAGGTACCGAGGAAAGAAACACTCTGCGACTATATTACGTAACCTTCTTGCGGTTACATTAGGAAAAGAGCCAGACTCAAGCGCAATCTCACAAAGCTGTTGTGTATTCATGCCAGGCTGCCAAAGTTCGAATAAACCTTTGGTTTCTTCCCTTAGTCCGAGGCCAGCAGATAGCTGAGTTGTATAAAACTGCTCACTCATAACTAAATATCACCCTGGAAATATGGGAATGCTTTTTTGTTTTCATTGAATGCTTGAAGATAGGCTGACGCGATACTTGAAATTGATTGCTGCCATTGATTACTTTTTACTTGGCCAACATTAATTGGCCCTTCACCTGTTAAACTAGCTGAACTAGAAAGATCTCTTAACATTTCTAAAGCACTTTCTTGTGAAGTGATTAGCGAGTCATATTCATCATTTTTTTCACTTTTTAATTCATTAACTAATGTCTTTTCAATAAACTCTGGCAAGCGAAATAAGTGGAAAGATTTACCTACGCCGATAGACTCATCGTGAACCTTAGCAGCGGCTGCAGAAACTGCTTCATATTGAGCTAGATTAGCCGTTCTCGGGAAAGTAAATTCAAACATCTTTTTGGTTGATGCATTTAAAAAAGTTGAAGGCCACCATCCAAATTGCGACTTTTCGCCAAGGAACCCAACTACATATCTAAGCTGAGCAAGTTTGTTTATTATTTGTTTGTCCATTTAGTTAGATCCAATTTTTTTGCGGTTTATTACCGACTAAGCCCAGCTTTGTTTAAAAGATGAACGTAAATTATTTATTAATTTAGGCGCAGTGTTATGGCATGTAATACCGAAGAAAGTTGCCGCCCTTGTTGCACCTACATAAAGGTACTTATCAAATAGTTCAGGGATATTTTCAGCTAAAACATCGGCCCCAACAAAGAAGACTGCTTCAAACTCGAGACCTTTAATGTGCTGCACGTCAAATACACGAACATCATTACCCTCGCCAAGTGATTGACCATCACTACATGCTACCGCACGAATATTAAAGTCTTCTAGTTCTTCAGTTAACGCATCTGCTAACGGTTTAACTTCGTTTTCGTGATTTACGAGAATAGCGATACTTGGGAATACATCTACTTCTTGCTCAACTTCGGTAATTCTATCTTTCAACCAACTAACTATTTGACCATTATCACTGGCGTTTTCTAGCAGTACCGGCATTACACCTTGGTGATTTGAGTTTTTAGGTAATTCTCCGCTATATTCAATGTCACCGTCCATCTCGGTTAGTAATTCCTTAGCAAAATCATTAAGTAGTTTACTTTGGCGATAGACAATATTTATCGATTCAGTAGATAGCTTTGGCGAAATCCAATTTAGCTGACTTGCCGACTTAGTGCCTACTTCTGTGATCCTTTGGTTAAAATCACCACAAGCAAAGAACGAACCGATAGAAGGCGTAGTTAACGCTTCCATATTAGCCAACTGAATTGGTGAGAAATCTGTTGCTTCATCTACTAATACTTGGTTTTTAAAAGTTTCATTGATTAAGATAAGTTGGTTGTAACCACCTTGATCTAATTTTTGTTGAATAAACCTTTCATTGAGTAACTCTCTTGCCACTCTTAATTTGGCTAAGATAAGTACATCAAGCTCCGATTGTTCAATGTGATTAGGTTTTGCAGGGGAACTTTCAAACCACTTTTTAAACTGCTCTTCCGATTTGCGGAATGCTCGATAACTTTTTGAGGTGTTTTTAACGTATTTAATTTCTGCATTTTTAAACTTTCTAAGCTCACGCATTTGTATAGCTAAACCACCTAAAGCTTTAATTTTATCAACTTCTGGTAACCTATTATCTAGCCATTTTACAATAGCAGCAGATAAACTGTTTTTTGGTAGACTGCGTTTGAGGTACTTAGTACGAGCAAGGGCATTTAGCGATTTTTTATATTCACTAAAAGCTTGTTGTTGAGGTGTAACTATTTGCTCTTCGTCTTCATCCTCATCATCGTCTTCTTCATCGACAGTTTCGGTTAATTTACTTTTTTTCCACTCGTTAATGACATCAATTAATTCAGTAATAAAGCTTTTGTTACTATTAACTTGGTAGGCTAGCGCACCTCTTAGCTGCTTTTCAGAGTCGGCTTTGATGTCTTTAATTAGGTTTTGTATTTCATTTTGGTATTGTTCAAGTTTACGGTAAAACTCAATTAAATTCCCCTGCACTAGGCTTTGTTTTATTGAGCTTAGCCCTTGGTTGATACTCGTTAGTTGAGAACTTTCAAGCTCGCCTAGTTGTTCAATACTTGCTTGAAGTTCGTTGACCATTGATAGTTTATGAAATTTGATGAATTCATCATACAAGCTTGGCAGGTTTGAGCTGGTATTAGCGTTTAAGTGCTGAACTGTTTTTTTAACAAAGCCACCACTACCACTAGACTGTAAAATTGATAATACGTTTCTACCTAAATGACTACTGTAGTTTTCCCATGTTTTGATTTGCTCTGATGAAGCGGGAACTTGCTCTTTAGCAAATGCTTCTTTCAAATAGTGTTTTAATAGGTCGGTTGGTGTGAACATAAGCCAACTGGTTTTATGCCCTGCTTCTCCACTATGTGAATTTTTAATTTTTTGCTGTTCAGAAAATTCTAAATATTCGATATTTAACTTTTGCCCTAAACGTTTTATTAACGTTGTAGTTTTACCCGTTCCTGGAGGCCCTAGAATGATTAATTGGCTATCTAATGGAAGACGAAATATTTCTGACTGAAACTTATCAAGAATGGGTTGATCACGAAGGCTCATTGCTGATCTTACTTGATGTTTTACACCTTCAGAATAATCAGTAGGTGCATCACCACTTAGTAACTCTTCCAAGAATGATTCGTCAGATAAATCGACTTCTCGGTGAAACAACTTCCGCAGTGACGGGTCGATTGTTATGGTTTCTTCGTCTTCTGGTGTGTAAATAGAAAAGGATGAATCCCAACCTTGTTCTGTTTTTTTAGGTTTAAGTGTTAACGTTTCTAGAACTTCGAGTACTTGAAACTTACCTCCAATGTTTATATTGGCTTCATCACCGACTTGTAAGGAGGCTAAGTGTCCTAAAGGAGAGTCGTAACTGGCAAGTATGGTATCACCTTCAAGTTTTATAGAACTTTTGCGAGCGATATATAGGGTTCTTGTTTGCTCTCCATCATCAAACGTAATTCTTGCGATTGCAGGTTCATTCTGAAGGCTTTGGTAACCTTGCTGAACAGCATGAGCTATATCACTCATGCTATCCACTGCATTGGTATCATTAAAAGAGTTTATGCTTGCTAATTGTCCATGCCCACTTGATACTTTTGATTGTTCGGCCAACTTTTTAGCTGTTGTAGCGACAATTTCGAGCACATCAACAGCTTCACTCGCAATTCTTCTAATTTGATTAGACTTATCCATTTCTTTTTTCAATCCTTATTATAACCAGGTGCTATAGTCAAATTCTCAGCGCCATACAAAGTTTGTTGATTGCACAGCCATAACTGGTATTCGCCGCCTTTGAGACTAGCGTTTTCTGTGCAATCCACATTCCAGCGTCTTAACAAATAACCTGCCAATGCGGCCCTAACGTTCAAATTCAACACGCCATCACTCATGCCATAATCCATCTCAATAGCTGTGGGAAACCGAACATTGTTGGGGTGTGCTATCAATTGCAGTGGCATAATTCTCTGCCACTGGTGATCTTCGAGTTTGTCTTCATGTTGTTGTGGCGCATTGTTGTCACTGTCGTCGAGTATTTTTACCTTGCTGATACGGGTTAATACAAAGTCGCGAAACGAAGATGATTTACGATCAAATGCCCTAATATGCCAGCGCAGACCGTTATCCACAATACTGTGGGGCACCAGCTCACGACTGGCTGAGCCACTACTTAAAGAGGTATAAATAACACTAACCGATTTGTTATTTAGTATCGCCTGCACCAGACGGGCAACGATAAAAATATCCGGCACGTTAAGCTGACTGGGCGCTTCTACGGGAAACTGTATATCGCCAATAGCATCAAAACCATCACTGATATTGTTGGCTAACTTTACTAGAGTTTTACGGGCGTCATGTTCAAACATGGGGCTAAAGAGCTTGCTTTGGCGATAGAGTTTGCCTGGATTATCAAACTCACAGTTATCTGGTGCCAGTTCACGATACAGCGCAATATCCCGTGTAGCATTGGCCATGCCCATTTCAAATTTGTTGGTCAAGTCACCACGAGAAAAGGCGCCTTTAAACAACAATAAAAAGTCGATAAAAGCCAAGCGTCTTTTCTGAGCAAAGTTGACGTGTTCAAGTTTGTTATTGTTATTATTCATTGAGCCACTTCTTCAAATACTACTCATTCTGAAGATACAGCAACTGCTGTATTTCCGCATTCAAGATAATCATTTTGATTAGCTCATAACCTAAGACTCATGGCACTTGTTGTCAATTGCAAATTTGATTTGTTCGGCCAGAATTTTGGCTTCTTCTCGTACTCTAAACCACCATCAGCTAATTCCATCTCCGGATGGTAAAATTCATGAGTAAAAAGCTCGCCGTGTGCATCACTTATATAAGCCTACAGGTCGAATAAAGAAATAATTTTCAGCAAGAATCCAAACTGATTAACAGATATTTAACTGATCTTCCCCTAGCGTTGTAAACACATTTTTGGATTTCAAATATGTGATCTATAACCTTTTTGTTGTGATGCAACCAGCTTCTGCCAATCTAGGAAAAGATCGCGATTTTGGCGAAAAAGTGACCAGCTTAAAAATTAACCTACCAACGTTGAACAAGATGCAGTTAAACGTATTTTCTTTCGATTTCTAGCTCGCACTCCAATTTAATCTTATTAAGAGCCATTTCTAAATCAATAATGTCCGAATCAATACTTTTAATAACTTTGTTTAGCTTTTCTTTTTCCGCAGCTGACTTCTCATATTTCAACTTAATGTTAGGCTCTACTCTTTTGAGC
>TARA_R110001583_G_scaffold43049_2_pt1 | contig 22233 bp, 33 predicted proteins | sample TARA_R110001583 | Tara Oceans TARA_R110001583 (sample SAMEA4398432) | marine metagenome | biome: Polar Biome; feature: [MES] marine water layer (ENVO:01000295) within the mesopelagic zone...; material: water (ENVO:00002006), including particulate matter (ENVO:01000060) such as...... | reverse complement strand
TCTTTTGGACGCTTATGTTTGTTCCGTTTACTGCCATTTTTATTTATTTAATTTTAGGGTACCTAACTCCCTGTTCAGGTATATCTTTATATGTTTAAATCTAAATCATCATAATCAACTATCTTTTTGTTTTTACCTGCTCTACGAGCACTTTTAACATTAGCTGATCCTTTTGAGATCTTATCTCTTAGTGATTTTGCACTTTTAGTTTTAGCCTTAGTGTTTATAATTGTTTCTAGATTAAATCCTTTATACATTAAGTAATCAATACCTAATTTAGTTTCCATATCAGCCTCACCATGATCTAAATCACGTTGTGTTTGACCTTCCCTGTTTACAGGTGTAGAAATATATTTAAAGAACTTTGTTTTTTCTTTTTCAGGGACTACTAATCCTGCGAACTCTTTAGAATTTGAAATAGTGTCCGATACTTCATTCCAGAATTCTTGCTGTTCTTTAGCTTGTGATTCAAATTGTTGTCTTTGGTTAGCAACGATTTGCTCTTTTTGAGCTGCTTGTTGTTTACCTAAAGCCTGTCTAGCTTGCTCTGCTTTACCGTATAACTTACCAGAATCTTCATAATCTTCTAACATCTCTTGAATAAATTCTTGATCATGCCCTTTAGTAGCAAAGTAATCTGATAAAATTGCTTTTTGACTCCTAGAATCATCTTCAGCTAGAGATACTTTATTATAATCCGATCTAGGATCATAAGCTTGCATAAAATTATTAGACTCTCCTCCAGCAAGTACATACTCTAAATGCTTTTTAACTAATGGAAAATTTTCTAGTACTTCATCTATCCTAGTATCTGCCATTTTATCAGCTACGTCTTTCGTCATCTCAGCTAATCCATCTGCTGTATCTGCGTAATCACCGTCTACTTCATAACCTAATTTAGTTAAGACTTCAGAAACTACTGTACCTTCTTCATCTTCGTCTTTTAAATCATCATCATTATAGTCTTCAGTGTCATTAGCATCACCTTCAAGGGTATCATCTACTTCTTGTTTTTCAGCCTCTACTGTTTCAGGGGCATCTGTTTCTTCTACCTCTAGTTTTGTGTCTTCTGCTGTATCCTCAATGGGAGCAGCATCATCGACAGAAATAGTTTCTACTCCGTCGCCAGCTATAACATCATCAAAAGTGATGTCATCTAGCTGTATTTTTTCATTTGGGTTCATATATATATTATTGGTTTAAGTTACAAATTTACGAATTATATTGATATTTTTTATAGTTTTTTATTTTTTAAGATTGTTATTATTATATAACACTTCTTAACCTGCTTTTATTGGTGGGACCGTATCTGAAGTAGTAGATTTTGGATTAGCATATTTATTAAATACACTTTTAAGTGAAGGAAGCCCTCCTAAATTTTGCCATGATTCTGGGATAAACCTTCCTCCAATTTTAGATGTATAATATTCTAATCCTTTACCAATGCCTGGAGATTTTACTCCAAGACCTAGCATTCTATTAGCCACACTTGCGTAGTTACCTTCATATGCGTCTTGCCCCATTTTATAATAATCTTTTATTTTTCTGAATGCTGGGTGGTTGCTTACAACTCCTCTACCAAAATCCATAGTACGCTGCCCAAGATCCTTATAATTTCCAGTAGCTAAATCTACTCCAAAGTCTCCAGTTTGGTTATAAAACGTAGGTAAAGCAGTTAACTTAGTGGCATTATATCCTGTTTGAAAAAGTCCTTTTACAAAAGGTCGAATACGGTTAGCTTTTGACATAAGATCAACACCTCTACCCATATGATTTATATAATTTGTTGCTCCTCCAAATCCTGGGACAGCTCCTGCTCCTCCTGATCCTGCTGTAGCAACTCCTAGCCCAAGCCATTTCATAGTATTTTGACCTGCAGCCTCGTTTACATTTCTATATATCTCCTCAGTTTTTTCTGGGTTAGCTTCAATAGCCCTCCTCATATTACTTCCCCCAGAACCTCCAGCAAGTTGATTTGTTAGCATAGAATGGCTGCTTAGAAGTGCTGCATTTCTCTTATTAACATCTATTAATTTATCCTCTCTTACAGGGATTTGATTTGTTTTATTTACAATAGCTCTAGATCCTATATAGTTCCCACTTGCTAAAACCTCCTGCTGAGCAGGAGTAAGCATTGCAGTCTTTTTATTACTTGCATTATAATTAGATAATAACTTATTGTAAAATGCAGCATCTTTTTCATTTTCATTAGACGCAATAACAGCTTGATTATTGACACCTCGCAAGGTATTATCCTGTACAGATCCTTGATTATAGTTAGGATCAAAATCAGCAGGATTAAAATGAAATCCTCCATGTGGATGCTTTTGTACATAACCACGTTTTATTTTTAATCCACCTTGTTTATATCTTCTTAATCCACCTTGTTTTTTCATCTCATATTTATTTTTTAATTGTTCTTCAAAACTGTCAGGACCTCTATGAGTTTTATATTCATAGTGATCTTCATCAGCGTATCTAGGAGCATCCGTTGCTTGCTTAAGAGAAATATTGGGGCCTATGTTTTTTGCTTTTTTAAATGCCCAGTTCATAAGTCTGCTAGCATCTTTTGCAAGACTTACTGGTTTATTTATAAAAGTCTCTTTTCTCCAAAACTCTGGTATATGTGCATATTCTGCAATTAAATTTTTAAAATATGCTCTTCGAGAAGAATTAGTTTGTGCATCTTGAAATCTTCTTATTTCATCTGCTCTTTCTTGCTCAGTCATACTCTGCGCCCAATAACCTTCATTGTCCTGAAGCCTTTTTATTATATTATTACCAAAAGTTGACCTATCTTTATAAAGTGAATGGGGAGGAATAGTAACGTTTTTTAAAATTGGGGTTGCATGAGCAGTAAAGTCTGGATTATCTTCTTTCTTTCTATTAAGTAATTTATTAAAAACAAATGAAGGTTTATTATATATATTCTTTACACCAAGATCTTCTGTCATTTGTAATGCGCTTTTATAATGCATAGAGCGATTATCCCCTAAATCTACAGTTTGAGCAACACCTTGAGGCGTAACAAATGTATCATATACTTGTTTTTGTGGATCACTTAATTTATTATAAGATTCATCTGTTAGAGCTGATACCTCTACTTCTGGTAAAAGACCAGGAAATTCTTCTTTATGCTCTCCTCCATGATTATATTTATACCCACCTGTTTTAAAATCTTTCATGTTTATTAGTCCCCTAATTACTTTATTGTTGTAAGGCGCAAGATCATCTCCCCCCATATTAAAAATTTCTTTTACTAATTCGTCTTTAGTATACCCCATTTTTTCCCTATACTGTTTTAGACCACTTAAATCTACGTTTTTAAGTGCCTTGAGAGCTCCTACATAACCATCAACTCCTACAAATTCACTTCCAATATTAGCACTTACATTAGCAAGATTTTGCTGGTCGTCATCAGAAAGATTTGCTACATTATCAACAAATCGTATTTGAGAGTTTATATTTTCATCTGTGTACCTTTCATTTTGACCCATACCTTGTTTATATCGAGTCCAAAAACCTAAAGCTCCGTGCACAGGACCGCTACCATAATCTAAAGCATTTTCTTTTGTAGCTTTAGATTGTTGTCCCCTAACTTTTTCAGATGCTTCTTTATATAAGCGAGTTATATTTTTGTAATCTTTATTGTCTTCTTCTGTTAAACTATCATAATAATTGGGGTATTCAGTTGTTACTGGATTTTCTTTTTTTCGTTGATTTCCTACACTTTCCACAGTCTTGCGCCAAGCATCTCTCTGCTCAGAGTTTGACGCAGTATAAAAATCTTGATCAGTTGTAAAATATGGGGTAGCCCATGGTGGCATCTTACGAGGAGGAAGATTATAGTCTTCTTTATCTCCCCCTGTTTCATATTTTTTTTTAAAACCAGATTTCATATTACTGTAAGCTTTTTTAGATACTGTACTATTAGCTTTACTCCTAGATGTTCCTGATTTTTTTTTATGATTGATGTTGTGATATAATCCTCCTGCATCAAAGTGTCTTACTCCTCCATCTCTAGCTTGAATCATTTGACTTTGAGCTGATCCTGTTGGTAAATTTTGTATACCTACATTTTGTGTATCTCCTACTTGAACTAAATGCCCTTGATTATTATCTATAGGTTGATTTACATTAGGTTGACTAACTCTTCCATCTGGTGTATTTTGAGGGGGAGGTGGGGGAGGTGATTGATTACCTTCTACCATCTGTTGACCTTGGACTTGAGCTTGTTCTGCTTGTTGTTGTTGTTCTAATTGTTGTTGTTGTACAAATTGATCTACAACATCAATACCTTGTTCAGCAGCACGAAATGCTTCTGATACTCCACCTGGATAACCACTTGCTCTAACTCTATTTAATATGTTTCTCCTAGTTTCGTTTGTTAGCATTCTCTTTGGCTATTTGTTGTTTAATTTGATCACCTTCTCTCTTTACTGTATTAGAATCTCTATCTATACTTTCTTTTTCTACAGATCCTCTAATTTTTTCTTCAAATTCTGCTGTTTTTAAATCTAATTCTCTCTCTTTAATGTCAAAATCTTTCATCATTTTTTCTAAAGCTAAAGAAGTTCCTTCTGGATCATTTTTAGACTCAGCATTAATCAGTGCAATCTCAATATCTTTTTGACGATCTTTTTCGTTATCTAAAGATTGAGCTTGTTGAGCCATTTGAGCGGCTTCCATTTGCTGTTGTTGCATTTCTTGTTGAGCCTGTTGTTGAGCAGCTTCTAATTCTTCTGAAGCTTTATCTGCTAACTTAAGATTCTTTTTAATCTCAGAGAAACTATCACTATCTAACATCTCTGCTATTGCAGCTGGCTTAGTACCATTTTGCATCATAGCTTGTGTTAACCCTTTAATATTTTGTAATTTTTCTTGATCTTTACCAGCATCAGAAACAAATATACCATAGTTAGATTCTAAGTGATCCATACTATCTAGATCTAAAAAGTCTGTTGTACCATCTGGCATAGAATACATAGTTTTTTTACCAGTTAACCAAGCTTCTTTAGAGTAATCTAATAATGCTTGGAAATCTCTTTGTTCTAATCTTTCAAATTTTCTAAATAGATCTTCTGTAATATGTGATGATTGTAATATAGCTTGTTGTGAAGACGCTTTACCTTCATAAGCCCCAATCTCACCCTGTCTTTGTCTACTTACTCCGGATATTTTCTCCCATTCTATAGCAATAGAGTTTAATAATTCTATATACTGAGATATAGTTTTAATAGACATATCTAAAACAGATTGATGTTGTGGAGATAATTTAACTCCTTCTTTATTGTAATCTACCCAGGCAATACCTGTAGCGTCTACAAAATACATAAATTTATCCATATCCCATTTCTTAGGGATCATATTAATATCAAACTGTGCTATAATATCTTTAGACTTAGCTACAGCTACTTCAAGACGGTATTTATAAATATTATAATTTAATTGATATGGTACCCCTAATTTAACCAAGGATATATTCTTAGAGTTAATATCAGAATATCTCCTACCATTAATAGGTAGTTTACATTTAGAAGGATTATCTAAAGACAGTCTTTGGTTAGCTATTGGGTTTATATTAATATACATTCTACCATCAATTCTTGTCCCTTCCCACACTTCGTTAACCCACTTCCACTCAACAGACGCCCCATCTTGTTTCAATTCTTGAGGTAATCTAAAACCATCTTCTACCTCCTCTTCTTCCATAACGCCTGTTTCAGGATCCATGTATGTTAAAAAACCGATTCGTTTTCTTGATTTCCAATAAACATTAACAACCTCTAATAATCTATTTCTATTAGAATTTTCATCATTACTTGGAGATTGCGCATTTAAATAAGATCCACCTGTTTCTGAATGTCTAGGTTCTTCAAGCTCTAATATTTGATCTTCTGTAAGATCTTCATAATAATGATCTATAATAGTAGATGCATGAGAGTATTTTCTAACTAAAGCCCAATCTCCATCCTCTACAAACTCTAAATCTGGATCTAAATCATAATCTACATCAATAGGATTTAATATATCATAAAAAGGCTCTGCACTTCTGACTCCTCTATGAGTATATACTTCTCCAGATACTAAGTAATGAAACCATGCTTTTTGTATCTTATCATACACTTCTTGCTCTTGCATAATATAATTTAAAGACTTCTGACCAAGTATAGCTCTATTATCTACATAAGAAGACTCAAACATATCTGCTATATGTTTAGGGAGTTCAATTTCTTGATCTGGATCCACCCCCATTTCCTGTCCTTGATTCTGAACAGACTGCATAAAGTGTTGTTGTAGATTTTTAAATATTACTTCAGACTTAGCGTTCTCTTTTATAGATACACTGTCTGAATTTTGTACTGTAACGGTATAATTGAGTGGCCTCTTAGATTTTTCCCCTAGAAGAAGATCAATTATGGGTTTAATGATTGGGTAGTTACGCATTTGGGATGGGAAGTTCTTACGAGATTTCCCGTAAGGCTTCAACACGTAGTTATAATCAGCATCATCAATTATACCGTTATAATAGTCGTATAAATCTCTTAATTCAGTTCTTCGTTTAGAAAAACCTGAACCTGAATTGGAGAGATCTATATATGCTTCTACACATCCTTCTCTCCATTCTTTATTTTTTTTTGTTATCGAGAGCTTTTGCCTCGGTATTTTATCATATCCCATAATCTTACAAATTTAATTAAATTTACCTTCGTTTCTACTACAAAAGTAAATATTACCCCAGTGTTTATAAATATACCACTAATAAAAATTCCTTTCGAACCATTCATCCGTAGTTCCATCCTCTAATACATCTTTTACTTCTGCATTATACAACTCTCTTGTATGATACATTCCAATCATGAATGCCATCACCCTATCAAAATTGCCTTTATGGTTAAATTTAATTAACTCTGTTAAAAGTGCTAAGTCATATATTTTATGCAAATTTAGAGTTTTTTTCCCATCTACATTAGTAGATCTAGGAGTATTTAACCAATCTCTAATATAAATTTCCCCTTGCTTCTTTCTTGCCTCTGTCATATGCATACCGTATTGACGTTTAACATTTCTAGATTGTAATTCTTTTTTATCTAGCATTTCAAACTCTTCTTGCAATTTATGCATCTTTCTAAATCTTTTAGCGTAAGGTATTACCTCACCTCGGTCATTCTCAAATCCAATCTTACATCCATAATAATCTGATAATAAGAATAAGTTCCTATTAAAGTCATCTGAACTCTGAGGTCTTCCAACATAACTAGCAACTATAATATCATCTGGACTAGATATATTATTCACACGTTTAATAACATATGCAGCTCCTAATGAACTTGAATCTGCTGCTTGACTTTGCCCGTATGGATCATGACAAATTATATACATATTTAAAGGTATTTGATTTGCTGCATTCTTATAAGGGGATTCATATATAACAACACCACCAGTAGTATCATCATCTTTACGATGTGGATACTTAGTTATCTGTCTTAAATCCCCATTAATTTTAAATTTCACATTACCTTTTGTATCATGGTATAAATCTCCTATAGTTCCTATTGATGTTAAATTTTTAGCCTTAACCATATTATATTGTTCTTGTAAAGATGCTACATCAAATAAATTAGCTGTAACCTGTAATGTAGCTTCTTGTGGGGAAAAAGGATGTTCAGCTATATACTGATCTAATGATTTTGCATCTGCAGCCCCTTTTTTCTTGTTACGCATCTCCTCTTCGTAGGCTACAGCTCCCTCTTTCATGGAATTGCCTTGAGGGTCAATAAATCCATCTAAGTTTTTGTAAATAGGAATAAAATACCCACATTTAGTACCTAAAGACCCTTCATCCCATATATTATCATAATCCATACAATCATATGCTTCTGGATTATAAAATATCTCTTCCATAGCTTCAAAGTCTGCACCTTCTGTACCACCTGTACCAAATGCAACCATCATCCCTAATGTTTTAGACCCTTGACGCATAGTTGGCATTGTTACTTCCCAAGCTTTGAGTAGTCCGGGGAAGGAACCTGCTTCTTCAAAGAAAACGAGTTCCCCCGCCTTTCCCCTCACTTTGTCTGGATTATCTTTTAGACTCACTCCTATAATTTGTGACTTCATACCCATTTCAATGTCTACTCCGTTCACTTTTTTCTTATATCCAGACATCTTAGACATTTCTCTATCCCTAAGTCTTGGTTGTGCCCATGCTGTATGATCATCTATAAAAGATAAGAATTCCCAAGCCTTCGATAACAGTCCATCCCCAATTAGGTATTCTTTCTGCCCTGCAAAAACGAAGTTCTTAGAATTCTTTACAAAAAAGTAATTTCTAGCTAGCATACTACCAGCTTTATATGAATATCCTTTTCTTCTTGCCTTAAGAACAATCATATGTTTATTATTAGTCCTAGCTGTTTCTATCTCATAGAAGTATTCATAATCTCCATCATAAAATGCTGGGAAAGTTCTTTCACGCCTAGCTTGTATAGTACCATCAGGCATTTTTTCATCTATAGCCCTATCAATAGGACAATAGTTTAAATAAAAATAATGAAAACCTGTAATATACAACTCATCTTCTGTTCCTTTATCTACCGTTAACCCATACAGACATCTATTTTTTTCCTCATCCCAAAAGTCATAGTAATCCTTAGTTCCTGGAAGTGCTTCAGTATAATAACCACTCCTAAGAAAATTTAATGCAGATTGTCTAACTCTATCTGTATTCTTAAGCATTCTTCTCTTTAACTTTCACTAATCGAGCACACTTCTCATACTCTTCTAGTCCTGTATAATGATTGATAACAATATCTATCATAGAGTTAGATATTTTATTCCCAGAAAACGGGTTAAAAGGTAAAGGTAGGATGTCGTCCTCTTCATCTTCATTATCTAATTCTATAATCATCTCGTCTAATTTCATATCCCCAACAATTAATGCATACGCATTATCCATTGCAAGGTTATACAGTTCTATATCTTCCATAAAATCCATTACATATTATATTTATTAACTTCTACACCTCCCCTATTTGAGTTGGCTGCCTGCTCTTCTCTTTTTACTATATCTTCTAACTTAGTCAATCCATCTACAACTTTCCCCATTTTTTCAAGGTTAGATATAAGATCCTTAGCTGAATATATAGGTTTATCTCTATCATCTAATAACGTAAGGTCTATAGTTCTAAAGTATTTTTCTAATTTTACTATAGATTCTTTTGCAGCTTTAAGTAATCTAACCGCAGATGTTTCTATAAGTTTTTCATATTTACCACAAGCAGCCATAACTTTAGTTGTTGGAGTCCATTTAGATTTTTTATCAAATATACTCTCTTTAACCTCTTTTATACGTTGTTCCCATTCATATACAGCATATGGAGATCTATGATCCACCATAAAGTACACAAAAGACAATTCTTCTGGACTCAAACCTTTAAACTCAAGAATAGTACATGCATATGCGCTAGGCATAGCTAATTTACCATCTTTTATAAATATTAAATCATCCGTCAATCTCATTTAATAATTCTTTATTTTTTTCTAATATTTCTAATAACTTTCTGTCTCCATATAACTTCCTATTTGGATTAGCTTTTGCATAATCTTCTGGGTGAAATACCATTTTAATCTCTTTAAGGGTTCCGTTCTTATTTACTTTTGTAAACCATCTTCTACCCCTAACAACTCCTTTGGATGCTATAGTAGCTTTTAAATGTTTTCTAAATACCATATTATTTATTTTTCTTGGTTAGTGATTCTTCAGTTCTTTTTAAATTTGGGAACCCAGCATAACTCTCATCGTATACTTGTGACATATACTTATTATCTTCACATGTACATAGAGACTCTTTAGTAACCCACTTCTCTCCCACTAATATTGTAGTAGTTTTTTGTAATTCTCTAGTTGCACCGCACTTATTACATTTGAAATTTGCCATAATTAATAATTCACTGTTAATATTGATAATGCCCAGTCGTAACACTTATTAGGGGTTTTAAAAGACTTAACTTTATATGAATCCCAAGTTTTTTTAGTTTTTTTGTATAACTCACAATTCCACATCTGTTTATTATTGATTTTTACTGGATTTACTTGAACCCAAAATCCCATCCTTAATAAAATATCTATATCTTCATCCCCCATTACAATTTACATTTTTTATGTGTATTCCCTGTAACTGTACAGATATAATCTGCTTCTGTAGAAAATAATCTCCTCCTGCACTTATCATTATGAAACCCCATTCTGTGGAGTATGTACTTAATTTTTATTCTTACTACTTTCATTCTTTAATCTATTTATATGTTTAACTCTATTAGGGTTTACTGAGAACTTACCAAAGTATGGGATACGTATAGTAGAGAAATTCCCTTCCCCCATTACTGTTGCTACAACTTTAAATTGATGATTTACCATCTCCTCTATTTTACTCAAAGGTAAGTTATATTTGTTAGCTAAGTAGTGTATTATCTCTCTTTTATCTCTATCCATTAATTTCTTGGTCCTGTATCTGGGGATAATCCACCAGTTCTTGGGTAGTTAACATCTGTATCAGACTCATTCTTAATATTCCACCTAGAAGGTATATCAGGACATTCTGAAGTTTCCCATTTAGCTTTATGCTCTAAACCACACCCACACAAACCACACCTCTTTTTCTTTTCTAATAAGTGCGGGCATTTATTACATTCATCTAATCTATCCATATATACTTCTTGAGTTACTAGTTTCATACCATTAGCTATATGTTTACTCGCAGAGGCTGCAAAGTTCTTAGCCATTTGAAAGAAACTAGGTTCCTTATGATATAACTTTTCATGCTTATTTTTATCTTCATTCTCCATATTTATATGTTTTTACAGTTATTAATTCTCCTTCTGGGTTTTGAAATATAAATATTTCGTAGTTTTCCACCGTAAACGATGTGAAAATTATATCCTTTGGTACTTTCATTGTTTTAGTAAATTTATTTCTACAGTATCAGTATTGGGGTCTAATAAGTTATTTAAAGTGTAGTTATTACTCTTCACCCTTAATACCCCTTTATCTTTAAACTTCTTTATATAGTTATTTAAAGTGTTAGGATCTTTAATTAAAAGTTTCTCAGCTACTTCTTTTTTATTAGACATACTACTAAGATTTTTCTCTTTAGAAGTACTTTGTACATCAATGAATACAGATAATATTTCTAACTCTTTATTAGTGAGATTAAAAATCCCATTCCAGACCTGTAAGTACTTATACGTACTATTAATCTTTATCGTTAGTTTCTTTTTCATCTTCTTGTTCTTTAATGTAATCTATAATATTAATAATATCTTCTTGCTGAGTGCAGTAAGTATATAATATCTCTTCATCCTCTGTATGTGTTTCCTTAGTATCATATATTTGAACATACTTATATAAAGCAGCTATATGATTTGATAGATCAGATGATTGATTACGTATTAATAAAAAAACGTCATACTCAACTTTATGAGTACGTCCGTTTACACTTATCTTCTTTTTTGTGGGTTTAATAGGTTGTTTCATTACATTTTCCCTAATAGTTGATGCTCACCAACTAATAACATATCCTTATCCTCTAATCTGCATTTTACTGCTTCAGTTCTAGGGTCTATCATAACTGTATCCCCTACTTTAGCAAATGTACACATAGGACCAGTAGCTAATACCTCTAATATATTAGAACGTTTAGCATTCTGAATAGAAGTTGCTTCATCTAAGATAATACCTGATTCTGTTTCTGTAATTGTTGGGTCTGGAAGGACAACCCACGATCCGTTTGGAGTAAATTTCATAGTTTATATATATATTGTTTGGGGACAAATATATAAAAATCTTTTACACTCAACCAACTTTTTAACGTCTTTTATTAACAGGTTGTGAATTAAACATAACTCTCCCCCTGGCTGAGTGTCTTTTTCAAATTTAAATTTCATTCTGACAGTGCTTTCTTTTCAGAGACCTATGGATGATGTCCTTGGTGTTACTTCACCGCACGTACCTGTGTGCAATTCATCCAAATCAGAGTTTATATTTAATTCTTTTTCTAATTACCGGAGAAAATTTCCCTCTTATTTAGAGTTCGCAATCCGATGTCTAGTCCCTTGTCTGGTTACCTGGGGACGATAATATTAGGGGGCAAAGATAATAAAAAAAATTAAAAAATTAAAAATTTCTGGGAAAAATAAAAAATTTGCTGAATCTTCGAATGTGTGTACCAACACAGACAAAGACCCCTACTATATTTCGGACAATAATGTCCCCCTCTAATTAAAATTAATAAAATGGAAAATTTAGTATTAGTAACTGTATTTAGTACAGTAGTAGACAAGAACGGAGTAGCAATCAGATGCGGTAAGACAGCGGATTATATAGATGCTGAGGGTGTGCTACACCAAGGAGAGATTATCTCTACATACAACGAAGACTTATTCGATAAGTTCGTAGTTGGCCTACAGATTGCGCCTAGAGCGTAGTTTGTAGTATAAACAACAGTTGTTACAAGTTTTAATTACGATTAATGGTATCAAGCTAATACGCATTAACTCGGCTTAAGTAATAACTGTTGTTTCTTTTTTTTTATTCTTATATATACTATACGGATAACACAAACACAGACAATAACACTAACACTAACAAAGACCCTTACTATATGTAGGGGAAAGAGAGCACAAACATTCAATTGGGTATAATAAAGTATGGCATATCAATCACATATTAATGTGTATTGTCTATTTATTTAACTTTCTTTTCTTTTTTGTTTAGTGAGTTTAAGTACCAGGTGTCATACGACCATTTAACGGTCTATTCAACAATCAACTAGAATACAAACTTTAAACTATATAACACTATGGTTAAACAAGACCAAAAAGGATATGTTCTCACAATTGCAGAACAAATCAAAGGATTAGAGCATTTAATAGCTCATTTAATACTTAAAACAGGTAATAAATTGTCTATGGAGCATCCATATATGAAACAAATGGTAAAACTCCGCAAACAATAACAATATAACCTCACTTATAAGACGGAAGGGACCAGCAATGGAATAACCTGATGACAAATGTCGACGCATAGTTTGGGTTAAATAACTTGGTATGGACATAAAACAGTATGGCTTGAAAAGTCATAATTTGTTTCCTATTATAATATAGGTTGTAGAAACTGTAAAGCCAAGTTTTAAATTAAAATCAATTAATCATTAAATACATTAAATAACATGAACAACAAATCAATTACAATAGCAGGAATAATGCTTATAACTAGTACTATTCTATTAAATTTTATATTCTTTTTTATGGAATATAAATACACATTCAATTTAACATCTGCATTTATATTAGGAGCAGTAAATATAATGGCATTACATTTTATAAATGTTATCTTTAAATTTAAAATAGATAAAGAAGAAATTATAGCTCTTATACCAACAATTTTAATATCTATAAAAAACAATAAATTAGGTATTATATTTCTTAATAGAAGTTTAGAGATAAAATTAAAATATAAATCTATTGAAAAACCAATAAACATTAACTAAAATAAATTAATCATGAAAACAGTAAAAAACATCTTAATTATCGCAGTTGTAGCTCTATTTATTACATCTTGTGGTATGTCTAGCCAATGTTATAACGTTGGTACAGGAAAACCTATGAGTAGAACTTGTAGCGGTGGTTGGACTGGAGGACAATAAAAAATAGGTCGAGAGAAGAAAAGCCAAGGTTTTAGCAAAAGCTATGTAAATACCAAAGTGTTCTCTCTTCCTTTTTTTCAAACTAAACATTAACTAAACAAATATAAAGAGATGAGAAAAACAATTAAATTAAGAACAGAGTATACAAAAGGATTTGGCTTTTACTTTGGCTGGCAAGATACTACAATTATATTTTTAGTACCATTTATACTATTAGAAATAAAGTTTGTATCTGATAAAATAGAATCATTATGATTAAATTAATTAAAATGATTGACCTTTATGGCTTTTGGAGAGTCATGAACAACAGTGAATACTATCATAAGAAATATGACTGGTATTGTAAAGAATACAAATAAACATTAACTAAATATATTAAAAATGACAAATAAAAGAGGTAATTCAGTAGGTATTGCAATAATGCTTATTGTATCAATAATAATAATACTACTTGCATCATCTTGTGGTATAAGTAAATTAACTAATGAACAATTAACTCATAGAAATGCAATACAATATGAAATAGATAAAGAATATATTGAATATAGTCATAAGACTGATTCTTTATGGATAGAATATTACAAAAAATAAAACAAATAATCATCAACTAAACATAAATGACATGAAAATAACAGTACGAGGTAAACAATTCAACCCAAATAGAATGAGTTGTTCAAGACTAACAAGATTAATCACTTGTATAGAGCACGAATCAAATAAACATGAAAAAACATCAACTATCTTTAAGATGACAGAAATGGTGTTAGCTATATTAAACAGTAAATTACAATCGAAGATTAAAAATAGGAACATACTATTAATCAACGAATATTAAAACAAAGAATAGTGAATGTAGTCTGCAGACTATCCTCTTCAGCTAGTAACCTCTAAACTAATGTTACTATAAAATGCTGTTAACTCATAAAAACCATGCCGGACAGAGAGAGGTATACTATTCTTTTAACATAAACAAGGTTGGTGATATACCTTATTGAAATCACCAAATAATCCATAAAAACATAAATAACATGGATAATCAAATCAATAGTGGAAGTCTAAACACTTTAAAATTAGGAGACACTTTATTATTATCAGCTAGAAAAGTTAAAGGTGATAAAATATCTTTAGAGTTTGCAGAAGTATTAACAGTACAAGAAGGACCAGTAACAGCAGTAGGTAGATTTAACCGCAGCGATTCTAGATTTGGTAACAGAGCTAGGCGTGCTTGGGTAAATGTAACAATGGAAGATATTTCTGCAGATTTAGGAATGGATTTCTCTGATAACAACCCTGAATGGGAATTAACAGAAAAAGGTGAAATGTTAGAACTTAACATGTTAAATCCTACAGTAGAAGGAGAAAGAATCAGAGTAATGGTTTCTGAAACTACTGAACCAGATGCATATCAAGCAGATAACATCGAAACTAGAGCTAAACGTAAAGGTAAAGAAGGAGAATTCATTAAACATAATGGAGACTATATCTTTAGCAATACTTTAGTAATAATTACTAATGAAGTTGTTGACCATGTGTTATTAAAAGCAGATGATTCAATAGGTAGAGTAATTACAGCCAAAGATATTGTAAAAGACAAGTCTATGGTTACTGATGAATATGGTTTGTAATATAAATTGATATAAATGGGGACTCATATAATAAAATTATATAATTTGTTTTCTAAAATGAGTCCTCATATATATTTAACTAAAACACTAAAATTATGGCTAAACAACAAATATTATTTGCTAAAGATGGTAAGAATTACTTTTCTAGACAAGAAGGAAATGAAGTAAGATTGCCTAAGATAATAAAAGATGTGTCTTTATTTGAAATGCAGTTTGGATTCAAACAACCAGTTGCTTATCTTTGTGGTCAACATAGACCTTTAGGGATAGATTCAGTATCAATCCCTACACTAACTAACACTGTTAAAATATGATACATTTAGTTAATGATTCTTTACAAAGAGATAACTTTGACCATGTTACAATGGAAGAAGTTGTTTCTTATTGTAAAGAAAAAGTAATATTATCAATTGACACTGAAACTACAGGTCTTGACTACACAACAGATAAAGTTATACTATTTCAAATAGGAGATGAAGAAAAACAGTTCTTAATAGAAACTAGAGGACATAATATACAAGAGTTAAAAGAAATACTAGAGAGTAAAACTATCACTAAAATATTTCATAATGCTAAGTTTGATGTGAATTTTATACGCTCTAGTTTTAATATAGTATGTGAGAATGTTTATGACACTATGTTAGCAGAGAAAATATTAACTTGTGGTAAAGGATTATCAGTATCATTATCAAATACATTAGAAAGAAACCTTAAGATTACAATGGATAAGACTCAACAGTCTAGTTTTGTTGATCATAAAGGAGACTTTACCAATCCACAATTAATATACGCAGCTAAAGATGTTGAGCATTTAATTAATTTAAAAGATAAACAGGATATAAAGACAAAGATATATAAATTACAAAATACTATAGATCTAGAGAATGAAGTTGTATTAGCATTTGCAGATATAGAATACAACGGATTAGATTTAGACTCAGAAGAATGGTTAAAATTAGCAAACAATGCTATCAACAAAGCAGATGAGTACCAAGAAGAATTAGATGAACATATATTGAATATGGATGAATTGAAACAGTTCATACCTAAGCATATACAAGGAGATTTATTCTCTGATGTATCCACTTTACGGAAGGTAAATGTCAAATGGACATCACCAAAACAAGTTTTAGAAGTTCTTAGAGGGATTATACCTAAACTTGACAACGTAAATGGGAAAGATATGCTTAGGTATGCTTTTCAATTTGATATAGTAGCTACTTACATTAAATATAAAGAACAGATGAAAATCTATTCTTCTTATGGAGAAAAGTTTATGACTAATTTAAAGTCTGATGGTAAGATACATACAAGCTTTAATCAAATATTAGATACCGGTAGAGTTAGTAGCTCACGTCCTAATATGCAACAGATACCAGCAGATAACGCATTTCGTAACTGTTTTATTGCGCCTGAAGGTTGGAGTTTTGTATCAGCAGATTATTCTAGTCAAGAGTTAAATGTAATAGCATACGGTAGTAAAGATCCTGTTTGGATTGAAGCATTGATTCAAGGCCAAGATTTACATAGTACATGTGCTGAATTAGTATATAAAGAGAAATGGACTGATGTAGCAGAGGATGATTGCTCTTATATGAAAAACAAGTCTAAATGTAATTGTAAAGCACATAAGAAACTTAGAACTAATGTTAAGACTATTAACTTTGGTTTGGCTTATGGTATGGGTGCTAATAAACTGTCAGAAACTTTACAGATAGATAAGAAAGCTGCAGAAGATTTAATTAAAGATTATTTTACAGCATTTCCAGCTATTAAAGGATTCTTAGATAAACTAGCTAATTTTGGTAAACAGTTTGGTTATATTAAGACATTTCCTCCTTACAATAGAAGAAGATGGTTTGTTAACTGGTTTCCTAAGATGTATAACTCGAGAGAAAATAGTCAAGAGTTATCGTCTATTGAGAGAGCTAGTAAAAATACACCTATTCAAGGAGCTAGTGCTGACATGACTAAGAAAGCTTTAATACTTATACGTAATTATATTGGTACAAATGATGATGCACCTGTTAAGATAGTAATGACAGTGCATGATCAAATAGACACTATATGTAAAGATGAGTATATCCCACACTGGGAAAAAGCTATCAAAGCATTAATGGAAGAAGCTGCTAACGAAGTAGTTACAAATGGTTTGTTAAAAGCTGAAGTAACAGTTAGTAGTTGTTGGGAAAAATAAATAAGGGGGAGGTTAGTAATTCAAATTAATAATTCAGCAGTTATACCTTGTAAATACTTACAATTCCTCCCCTTTATTTTAATTAACAAATTAAAACAATAAATAAAATTATGAGCGGAACATTTATATTAATAATAGTTATAGTAATAACAGCATGTTTAGGTAAATATGCTGTATCAGAAGGTCAAAAAATAGAAAGTAATAAAAGAGAAAACTATGAAGACTAGACATCATGTAGCAATACAAATAGAAGAAGAGCAGCAGTGGGAAAAAGATAATGGTCCCATTGATATGACTGCAGATCAATTGTGGAACTACAGTGGAGAGACTGAAGAAGACTCTATAGAGTTAATACAAGAAGATAAGGATAGATTAATGAACCTCCACGAAAGAATAGTATTATTAGATAATAATATATATTCTGTATTATCAGAGCAAAGATCTAGAATACTTGCTTATTGGCTGTCTAACTTAGATGTACCTATGAGAGATATAGCGGAGATATTAAATTGTGATTATGTTACTGTATCAAGAACTATTGCTAGGTATCTAAAGATATTTAAAGAATTAAAAACTAAATAAAAATGAAATTATATGAAACTAAAGACAAAGAACAGAGAATTGCACTTAATAATTGGTATAGTAATGATTGCTGCGGTAGCATCATTGCTGGGACCGGTTTTGGTAAGTCTCGTTGTGGGGTTATGGCTATTAATTACGTGCTTAACACTCTTGGGGGTAAAAGGGCTCTCGTATTGGTGCCAACGACGCAACTTAAAGATCAATTCAAAGAAGAATTCAAAAAATGGGAGTCCGAAGATATTTTGGACAAGGTCGATGTAGTATGCTATCAATCAGCATATAAGTTTAAAGATGAGCATTATGATTTAGTAGTATGTGATGAGATTCACTTAGGGTTGTCTAATAAATACAGACAATTCTTTAATAATAACACTTATGATAAGATATTATGTTTAACTGCTACACCACCTGAAGAACCAATGTATAAGGTACATCTACATTCATTAGCACCTACAATCTATACATTAACATTAGATGAATGTGTAGCTATGGAATTAGTAGCTCCTTATGAGATCTGCTGTATACCTTTAGAGCTTACAGAAGAGGAAAGAGTAGAGTATAAAAAGGTCAATAATAAATTTGTAGAGCATAAAATGGCCCTAGATCCTGACGCTTTTCAGTTTGCTAAGATAGCTTTAAGCAGTTCAAGTGTTAGTTATGAGATGAAAGCACATGCTGCTGGATTCTATAAAACTATACGAGAACGTAAGAGTATTGTAGATAGAGCTCATAATAAAATAGCTAAGTTTAAAGAGATAGTATATTCTAATCTAGATAAGAAAATTATAACCTTTGGAGGTCTAAATGAATTTACAGATATGCTGGCTGAGAGCGTTTCACCCCTAGCTGAAGTGTATCATAGTAAGATTACAGGAAAGAAGAAGAAAGAAGCTCTAAGACGCTTTAGAGAGAGTGAAGTGAATGTATTATGTTCCACTAAAGCTTTGAATCAAGGATTTGACATACCTAACGCTAATCTAGGGATAATATGTGGGTTGACATCTAAATCATTGTCTATGATACAAAGAGTTGGTAGATTAATTAGATATGAAGAAGGTAAAATAGGTAAAGTATATGTATTATACATAAAAGACTCTCAAGAGGAGAAATGGCTTAAAAATGCAGTATATGATTTAAAGGGTGTAAAGTGGATGTAATAAAAACTTTAATAATAGTAGTAGATATTAATAAATTGTGTATATTTGCATTAATGTTCCGTTCAACTGTAAAAGAATCCTTTATATTATGAAAATAGAAATAGAATTTGATATACTTAGAGACACTAAAATGTCTGCTGATGACTATACCTATTTGTATATTGTATATAAAAAAGGATTTGCTCTGTTAAACAACCTTAATCTTAAACCAGATTTAGAAAAATTGCAACAAGAAGGATATGTAAAGCTTGGTGAGTCTCCTGCTAATCACACGATTAGACAGGAGTTCATCGACCTTTTCATTTCAGACTTTGATGCAATGTTTGCAGAGCTTTGCGGCACATATCCATTTAAAGTTAACGCTCCAAAAAGAGGAGTTAGGGTGCTACATGCAATTGACCCTGACGCAAAATCTAATGTAAAAGCAAAGAGTAAGTATAGAGCTATTGTAGGAGGTAAAGCACACAAACATAGATCTATTATGAATTGCTTAAACAAACAATTAATTGTAGATAAACATAATTTAGGTTATTTACAAAATTTAGAAGTGTGGTTGAACAACCATACTTGGGAGAAATATGAGGACTTAAACGAACAACAACAAACAGAAAATGGAGAACAAGGACAAAGGCCAAGAATTACAAGAACTCTTTAAATCTAGAGGGTTCTCAAGCATAAAAAAATCAGTAGATACATCTGTAAATGAAGTAAGAACAGGGATGTTAGGGAAAAGAAAAGTACTTCCGACTAAATGGAAGCGCTTGAATAAGAATTTATTAGGTGGATTACAGCCTGGTAAAATGTATGTCATCGCAGGAAGGCCTGGGGTAGGTAAATCAGCATTTTCAAATCAACTTATATTTGACTTATTGGACAACAATCCAAGTAAAAAAGTAGTAGTATTATATTGGAGTTTTGAAATGCCTGGCCATCAACAAATACTTAGGGCTGGATCGAAAGATGTTAAGAAGCAAGTGTTGGATCTACTATCTGTAGAGACTAAACTAACAGAAGGTGAGTATGAATTATATAAAGAGAAAGTAGAAGTATATAAGAAATACCCTATTCTGTTTAATAATGTACCTAGAACTATAGAGTATATTAAAGACACATGCGTCGAGATGACTAATGCGTTGCCTGATCGTATGATTATCAATGTATTTGATCATAGTAGATTAGTAGCGGGTAACTACGACAGTGAGTTACAAAAGCTTAATAAATTATCTAAAGGTTGTATGTGGATGCAAGCTAAAATGGGAGTTGTTAATATACTCTTATCACAGCTTAATAGAAACATAGAACAAGAGCACAGAGCTAAAGCTCAATACCAACCATTACTAACAGATTTATTTGGAGGTGATAGTATAGGTCAAGATGCTCATGTTGTTATGATGTTACAACGACCTTATGATTTATATGGAATTACAGAATTATACTGTCAACATGATCCAATAGGATTATTAGCGGTTCATATAGAAAAAAACAGAGATGGTTTATTAGGAATGCTTCCGTTTGAAGCGGATATGAGTACTTTTACAATTAATGAAAGGACTAAAATTTAAATAATTTAAATAAATAAATATGATACTATCTATAATTACATACTTCTTACTATTTATATCAATTACAATAATTGTAATTAGTTATATTAAAGGAAGTGGACGTTCTAAGAGGAACTTAAACTTATTAAACAAAATGAATAAAATAAATGAGAATGAAATTACCAACTGAAAAGGTAAAGGCTAGCCGTAAATCGCCAAAGAATATGATAATATATGGAGCACCTAAAATAGGGAAGACTACAGTATTATCACAACTAGATGATTGCTTAATCATTGACTTAGAAGATGGCTCAGATATGGTAGATGCTTTAAAAGTTAAAGCAAATAGCCTGAGTGATTTACAAGCTATTGGTGCAGCAATTATGAAGGAAGGAAGACCGTATAAATATATAGCAATAGATACTATATCTAAGCTAGAAGAATGGTGTGAAAGTTACGCTAAACAAATTTATATGAAAACTCCAATGGGTAAAAACTTTGATCAAAAGAACCCTGGTGCATCAGTACTATCATTGCCTAATGGCGCTGGCTACTTATATTTAAGAATAGCCTACAAAGAATGGATGGACAAACTGAATAAACTAGCGGATCACGTAATCTTAGTTGGACACTTAAAAGATAAGATGCTTGAGAAGAAAGGTAAAGAGGTTGCTGTTAAAGACCTTGACTTAACTGGTAAACTCAAGCAAATTACCTGCACAAACTCAGATGCTATTGGGTATATATATAGAGAGGGGGAAGATACTATGATTTCTTTTGACTCTTTAGATGACATAGCTGCTGGTACTAGATGTGAACACTTAAAAGGTAAGACCATGCCTTTAGAATGGTCAAAAATATTTATAGATTAATTAAACACAAACAAAATGACGATTAAAGCAAGAACAGCTGTTAGCGTAGAAAAAGCTACGGTAACCCCAGAGACAATCTCTGTAAATGACCTGCTAAAAGATTTAGCAAACGGCATAGGAAAAAAAGGAATGTGCGATAAGTACAATGTAAAAAAATGGGAGTTAGATGAAGTTTTTAAACATCCTGCATTAAAAGGTAAAAGACCAGCTCATGTTAAGAAACTTTCTTTTACATTTGTAGACGATACTGGGGAACAACCTATAGAAGTTACTCCTAGTGATTTAATTTCTGAAACATTACCACATAGTATAAATGATGTATGTGATGAGCCGATTATAGATCCTAATCAGGTCACTTTAGAACAAGCTATAGATGAAGCTATTGAGTCAGTTGGAGAGATTAAAACTCAAATGCAAGAAACTCAAGATGCTATTATAGATATGCTGAGTCCTACAGAGACTGAAACTCCAGAAGAAAGAATAGCTATGGTAAATGGCCCAATTGATGAGGATGATGAGCTTGAAATCCCAACTTTATCAGATACTATGGAGT
>TARA_R110001583_G_scaffold2382_8_pt1 | contig 22237 bp, 16 predicted proteins | sample TARA_R110001583 | Tara Oceans TARA_R110001583 (sample SAMEA4398432) | marine metagenome | biome: Polar Biome; feature: [MES] marine water layer (ENVO:01000295) within the mesopelagic zone...; material: water (ENVO:00002006), including particulate matter (ENVO:01000060) such as...... | reverse complement strand
CCGTACTGGCGATAAAGCTCCAATGGCTTACATCCAGTTCGTAGATCGTCCAGTTGTAGCGGACGAAGAAGCGTAAGTTTCTTTATAGTTGCATGAAAAAAGCCGAACTTATGTTCGGCTTTTTTGTATCTGCTGTATTAATATAGTTAAAATCGTAAAGCTCGAATCTTAACTATATTAATGACTGCATTTATAGTTCTATTTAATACTCATCTAAGCGGACTTGAACGGCTTTATTGATAACAACGGCTAATTGATTGAAACATGTCTGACGTGCACTGTTATTACGGCTCAGTAAGGTTATTTTACGAGATGGAGCAGGTGCTTCAAACGGAATGTATTTAACACCTGACTGGTAACGACTTAATGGTATTGCCAATTGTGGCAATAAAGTTAAACCATTTTCAGCACTGATCATATGGCGCAAGGTTTCTAAGCTAGTTGCTTTAAAGCTATTATCTTCAATTGCACCGGCTGCAAAACAAAACCCCATCGCTTGATCTCTTAAACAGTGCCCATCGGCTAACATTAAGACATGCTCACCACTCAGTTCCTGTAAGTTAATTTGCTTCAGATTTGCCCATGCATGTTTATCTGATAATGCTAGTTCTAAAGGTTCATCATATAAATCTAACTGTTTGAACTGTTCCATCCCCGGTAATAGCGCTAGCATTAGGCAGTCTAATTCACCTTCTTCTAATTGCTTTATAAGTACTTGTGTTTGGTTTTCATGTAAATACAGCTCTAAATCAGGAAAGGCCTCTTTCATTACCGGTATGATCAATGGTAATAAATAAGGTGCAACGGTTGGAATAAGTCCTATATGTAAAGTACCTCGCATCGGTTCATTATGACTTTTTGCTATTTCTTTCAAAGATTTTGCTTCTAATAAAATAGTTTTAGCTTTAGCGACAATATCATTTCCAGCCGCTGTAAAAATCACTTTTCGAGATGAGCGCTCCATTAACTTTACATTCAGCTCTTCTTCAAGTTTTTTTATTTGTCCACTTAGGGTTGGTTGACTAACAAAACATTTGTCAGCGGCTTTACGGAAATGTTTTAATTCCTGTAAAGCAATTAAGTATTCAAGATCTCTGAAATTCATTATTTAGCCTATATTGTTTTGTAATTATTTGTAGACATAGTAATCGCTGTGAGCAGAACTCTGAGTGCTGAGCTTCAGTGATGTAAAAATAATTTTACCATAATCTTTTATCTGCCGTTGCCACCTATTTTAATATTGAGTACTTAAAATAAAACTATTGATAATAATTTCTGGCATATTTCCTGCTTTATAGTTTTATGAGACAAATATTTGGCAGGGGCTTACGATGAAAAGATTATTACAACGTTTTACAGATCAACAAGGTATTACAATGACCATGATGTGGTTGTGTTTTAGCTGCGCCGTATTATTGGTTATGCCAAGTTCTTTATTTTCTCTTAATAATTCAAACCTTTTACCTAACACCTATTCACCATATCTGTGGATATTAGCTTTATTAACAGGTTCTTATTTATTGACTCGTATACTGACGTCTTCATTCAGCCGTGTTAGTAAACATTACGAAGCTCAGCATTTATTAGCGCGTCGAAATAAAATGATCCGTCAATTAGACTTTGAGGAAAAAGCTTTATTACGTGAATTCATTATTCAACGTAAAACAGTGTTGTCTTTGCCATTGACTGAGCCCGCCGTGAGTAATCTGCTTGCCTCAGGTGTACTCACTCCTGCGTTTGAAACTCAAGAGATCAAAGGTAGCAGTCGCATTATTAAATTATCTATTGCTATTGATGCCCGTGAGCAGTTAACACATAAAGTCATTGGTTTACCTGCTGGTAAATTAACAGAAGCAGAAGCTGAGATATTAAAAGCAGCTCGCCCACAATATGCACGTAATAGTTATATTGGGTTATAATTTTGCCTACAAAGTGTCAAAAAACAGTTCGCTTTTTTGACACACCTTTAGCCCCCGTTAATAATTCTATATAATAAGCTCTTTTATAACACCCCTGTGTGAGAGAGTATGACTCCAGAACGTTTTGCCCGAATAACTTCTATGTTGAATCGACGTCAACCAGACTTAACCATTTTTATGGAGCAAGTGCATTTACAGCATAATTTAGCAGCAATAGTGCGCACGGCAGATGCGATGGGCATTAATAATGTACATGCAACTTGGGATGATGATACAAGTCGTATTTCCCGTAATGTTGCCTCTGGAAGCCAAAAATGGGTAAATCTTCATTCACATGATACAACTGAGGATGCTGTAGCAGTAATGCGCGAGCAAGGTATGCAAATTATTGCTACTAACTTGTCTGCTACTGCTATCGATTTTCGTGAAGTTGATTATACAAAACCCACTGCAATTATAATGGGGCAAGAAAAATTCGGCATTAGTGAAAAAGCATTAGCGTTAGCTGATCAAGATGTGATCATACCTATGGTAGGTATGTGCCAGTCTTTGAATGTATCCGTTGCTTCGGCATTGATTATGTATGAAGCTCAGCGTCAGCGTGAGATAGCTGGCATGTATGATCAAGCTTCTCGTTTACCTAAACAAGAACAACATAGAATTTTATTTGAGGGAGGGCATCCTGTATATCGTCAATTATGTCGTGAAAAAAGCCTGCCTTATCCTCCGCTCGACGAACAAGGCCAAATTGCTGCTAGCGAAGAGTGGTGGAATGCTATTCGTACGCGCAAATAATTTATAGGAGATCACTTAATGGACTTATACCAAAACCGTTTATTGACGGAAGGCATTCGTATCATTGAAACAACGTCTCCTTCAAAGAGCTTTAATGCAGATTACAGTGCATTAAACTTTGAGGATGCATTATTAAAACGTACTCAACTTGCTGAGTTACGGTATCAAATTCGACCAATATTTATACACTTTCAACACTTAGTTAAGTTATTCTGTAGTTTAATGTGTTTATTATTTTTAGTGGTCGGCGCTAGCAGTGTTTCGCAATTTTTAGTCAGTGAAAGTGGTACCCAAATTAATTTTTTCTGGGCGATTGTACTGTTTATCGCTCCTAACATATTATCTTTGGTAATTTGGTTTGTTTTATACTGCAAAAAAAATACTTTTAATATTTCATGGCTTGCGAACTTAAGCCTGTCATTGATCGCATTACTCGATAAATTACATCATAAAGTCACCACTAAACACCCTCATTATATTGCACTATTTCAATATTATTTTGAACATCGATTTGGTTCTTATCTGGGGCGCGCACAGTTATCATTTATTAGTCATCTATGGTGGGCTAGTTACCTGTTGGGAGCAACACTGTCATTGCTTATAGTATTAGCAACACATCAAGTTGATTTTATTTGGCAAACAACTATTTTGAGTGAAGATGCATTTTTATGGCTGACGCAACAGTTAAGTTATATTCCTAATAGTTTGGCCATTAACGTCCCTAGTGCAAGTGATGTCAGCCATGCCAGTATCGGTATGATTAACTCGCTACAGGTTGCACAAGAGAACCGAATTAGCTGGTCAAATCTGTTGATTTTTAGCTTAGTTATTTATGCGTTAGTGCCTCGCTTAGTGATGGTGATGATTTTCAATCAAGTCATTAAAAATAAACAAAAGCACTTTAAAGTTAACTATTCATTATCTTATTATGTACAGTTAAAAAGCCTGTTACACCCTATTGTAAACGCTAATTTTATAGTGGATGCAGATGCTGACGAAAATACAGTTATAGGTAAGGCAGCAACTGCAGCGCAACAATATAATCAAGTATTAGTGCTGCCTGAGCAAGCTTATCCTATTGCAATTGAATTAAATGAAAACTTTATGCAACAAGCGAGTCAGCATGTCTTGGAAAATTATTCTGTTGAGTTGATAAATATAGTAGATAGTCAAAGCCAACAAGCGTCGCTATCTGCATTGCAGTTATCACAATCAGAGCATGTTTTGTTATATGCAGATATTAAACGATTACCTGATCGCGGTTGGTTAAGTTTGGTGAAAAAATTTCATTATAAAAGTAATGTTCAAATTTATTTGATTTTGTTAGGCAATGAAGCCGTTGAACACAACAGTCAGTTATTAAGTCGTTTACAAGATTGGATTGTAATGGTGGCTGATGTAAATATCTCTGCTGAAAATATTACTTACCTTATTAATGAAACGAATATTTCAAGTGCAAGTGATGAGGTTGAAAATGGATAAAGAAATGTTGTCAGTTGCTGTTGTTGGACATGCGAATACAGGTAAAACTTCTTTAATCCGTACTTTATTACGTGATGCTAGTTTTGGTGAAATAGCAGACAAAGCAGGAACAACTCGGCATGTTGAAGGAGCTGAAATTCGTGTTGATGATAACCATAACTTAGTTATTTACGATACACCCGGTTTAGAAGATTCTATTACACTATTAAGTGTTATTGATGCGCAGTCGACTGCTGTGCATCAAGATGGTATTGATCATTTATTAGCTTTTATTAAACGACAACATGAATATCCAGATTTAAGCCAAGAATTAAAAGTATTAAAAGCATTATTAAGTAACGATATTATCTTTTACGTAATAGATGTACGTGAGCCGATTTTAGGAAAATATCGTGATGAATTAAAAATACTCAGCTATGCGGCTAAACCCATTATTCCAGTACTTAACTTTATTGAACAAGGTGCTGTTAATATTAGTTCATGGCAAACACAATTAGCACGTTTAAATCTACATGCTTTTGTGAGCTTTGATAGTGTTGTATTTCGATTTTCAGACGAGCTGAAAATCTATCAAAAAATGCAAACCTTATTAGCTCATCGAGAACAACAGCTAGATGCTTTAATTCAACAACGTAAACAGCAATGGCAACAGCGTGAAAGCGCCGCTCAGCAATTGATAGCCAACTTATTAGTTGAATCTGCAGCATGCCGTTTTAAAGCAGATAATAATGAACAGAGCATCAGTGTCGCGAGTGAACAGCTACAAACAACGATTCGCCACCTTGAAAAGCAAACTTTGAAGCAGTTGCTCGCTCTATATCAATTTAAACAACATGATATCGATCAACATGATTTACCTATTCAGCAAGGGCAGTGGCAGTTGGATCTTTTTTCTACTGATAATTTGCAAGAGTTTGGTGTAAATGCAACCAGTAACTTTGTTAAGGGGGCTGGTGTTGGAGTCGCAGTAGATTTAGTTGCTGCAGGTATGACACTAGGAGCCGCAGCGGTTGCAGGTGGTGTGATGGGAGTTTTATGGGGTGTAAAACAACGTTATTATGATGAAATACACGCCAAGGTAAAAGGGCATCGTTACCTATGTGCGGATGATTTGACATTACACGTGTTATGGGCGCGACAACTGAGCTTGTTAATGGCATTACAACAGCGTGGGCATGCTAGCTTCACTAAAATCTCTTTAGCTCATGCTGGCTCAGAAAAACCAAGTTTGCCTAAGTCATGGAATAAATGGCTTAAAAATGCTCGCCAGCATCCACAGTGGTTAGCTTCAAATAAAAGTGAGCAACCATTATTAAAAGACAAAAAACAGTTATTAATAGATAAAATAGTAGAAAGCTTGATTGCGAACAGCAGTGCTAACGATAATAAATAGACACCGCTGGTTTATAAAAAGTCAGCAATAGAAATGCCCAAACCTATTGTATTTGTATATTTGTCATACTCTACCAAGCTATTGCCATAGCCTGAAAATACTTGTACATAACCTTTTATTTTCCCATAAAAAGGAAAGCTCCAGGATGCATTTATAGAACCTTGGCTAAAACCACTTTCGATATTATTACGGCTGGTAATTGAATAGACATGCTCATTATATTTATAAGCAGCAATAATCTGACCATGTCCATAATAATCTAAGAGGTCAGGATTATCATCATCTGAATCTTCAAATCGATACCAAGGGTTAACGGCTATCACTAAGTTTTTATTGTCAAATACAAACTGACCATTAAGGCGATTCCAACTACGTGATGTTGGCTCTATACGCCCATTGGATTGATGAGTATAACCAAAGGTAGCTGCTTTCATTCTCCAGCCTAATCCTAACTCTTTATTTGTTTCCCATACTAAAAAAGCTTCTGGTTCATAATTTGTTTCACGAAAAGGTGACGAATATTCAGTGTTATAAGCCTGCCAATAAGAAAGTTGTGTATAAGCAACATAACCTGAAATAGGTAAGCTACCAATATCATGAAAAAGGGGGACTTTGAAACTAATCTGAAATTTCACCTCGGTGTTTTGTGATGTACTGTTACCGTTTGTATCTTGATACATCGAATAACCTTCAATATTTTGATTAAAATAAAGTGGCAATATATAGTTGGGTTTATGAGGTATGATTGAAAAATCAAAAAGCTCACTTATAGCTTCATCCTCTATACGCTCATCGATAGCGCTAGTTTCTTCAGGTTTATCAATTATAGGCTGATCGATAGCGGTAGTTTCAGACAATGCTATAGAGCTAAAAATAATCAATATAAAAGACATAAAACGCATGTTCATTACCTTATTAATATTATTCGTGGACAGTAGTTTACTGATAATCGCACCTTGATACAGATTAATTATAAATTAATGGCTGTAGTGTACGTCGTTACTTACGTTTAACTATAAATTAATGATTAGTAGTTTATGCATATAATCATGGGTATAGATTCATTATAAATTAATGCCATTCTGCGCATCAAATTTTAAATCTATAGCTTGCTAGGACAGGAAATGAAATTAAATAAGATACCTTTGTCAGCATTAAAAGGCGTTGGAGCTAAAGTTGCAGAAAAGTTGAGTAAAATAGGTTTGAACTCAGTTGAAGATCTGCTGTTTCATTTACCACTGCATTATCAAGACCGTACACGACTTTATCCAATTAAAGACATTAAAGATGGCATGCAAGTGAGTGTGCAAGGTGAAATCGTAAGCTGCCAAGTACAATTTGGTAAGCGTCGCATTTTAAAATGTAAGATTAGTGATGGTGAAGGGCTTGTTACGCTCAATTTTTTCCACTTTAACGCAGGCCAAAAAAACAGCTTTAAAGAAGGCCAATGGATCAAGTGTTTTGGTGAGTTTAAGCGTGGTTATCAAGGTTTAGAAGTGACTCACCCCGACTATTCATTAGTTGCTGAAAATACAATAATGCCAGTAGAAGAAGCATTAACACCTATTTATCCAACTACTGAGGGTTTAAAACAAAATAGTTTACGGCAATTAACTGAACAAGCATTACAGCATTTACAACAAAATCAAGTACAAGAGCTTATTCCAACGGCTTTATTAGTGCATCCAATTAGCTTATTGGATGCGTTGATGACAATCCACCGTCCACCTCCATCTGCTAGTATTGAGCAGTTGGAAGATCGAACTCATCCAGCGCAACAGCGTTTAATCATTGAAGAGCTGCTAGCACAACAAATTAGTATGTTAGCGTTACGCGAACAAGCACAACAACATCAGTCCCCTGAACTTGTTCAGACTGGGGATTTATCAAAAAAGTTATTAAATAATCTTCCTTTTTCTCCTACCGGCGCTCAACAAAGAGTTAATATTGAAATTCAACAGGACTTAATGAAAAACATGCCCATGATGCGTTTAGTGCAAGGGGATGTAGGTTCAGGTAAAACATTAGTTGCGGCACTCGCAGCATTAACAGCGATTGAAGCGGGTTATCAAGTTGCATTAATGGCACCAACAGAGTTATTAGCAGAGCAGCATTTCTTGAACTTTAAAAACTGGTTTGAACCTTTAGGTGTTCGTGTTGGTATGTTATCTGGAAAAATGAAAGTAAAAGAAAAACGAGATCAATCTGAAAATATTACCTTGGGTTTATCCAAGATGGTGATCGGCACTCATGCGCTATTTTCAGATAATGTTAAATTTCATAACTTAGCGCTAGTGATTGTCGATGAACAACATCGTTTTGGGGTACACCAACGTTTATCTCTGCGTGAAAAAGGTATTAATAATGGTTTAGTGCCACACCAGTTAACGATGACCGCAACGCCTATACCTCGTACTTTAGCGATGACAGCTTATGCAGATTTAAGCGTATCGGTAATTGATGAATTGCCGCCAGGACGAACCCCCATAAAGACCGTAGCCCTAGCAGATACTCGTCGTGATGAAATAATACAGCGAGTGTATCAAGCTTGTAAAAGTGAAGGACGACAAGCTTATTGGGTCTGTACTTTGATAGAAGAGTCTGAAGTATTGGAGTGCCAAGCTGCAGAAGATACAGCTAATAGCTTACAATTGGCATTAACTGACTTACGAATCGGTTTAGTACATGGGCGAATGAAAGCGCTTGAAAAACAATATGTGATGGATGCGTTTAAAGCGGGTCAATTAGATTTATTAGTTGCCACAACAGTCATTGAAGTAGGTGTTGATGTTCCTAACTCAAGCCTGATGATCATTGAAAACCCTGAACGTTTAGGGCTTGCACAACTGCACCAATTACGTGGGCGAGTAGGGCGTGGCGAAGTAGCAAGCCACTGTGTTTTATTGTACAAGTACCCACTTTCAAAAACGGCTTTAAAGCGTTTAAATGTATTACGGGAAAGTAATGATGGTTTTTATATCGCAGAACAGGACTTAGCTATTCGTGGCCCAGGAGAAGTATTAGGAACCAAACAAACAGGTATTGCTGATATGAAAATTGCTGATTTATTAAGAGACCAAGCTTTGATACCGCAAGTACAGCAGCTTGCTTTATCGTTAATTCGTTCTCATCCAGAATATATCAGTCCACTGGTGGAGCGTTGGTTGGGAGATAAACCGGTTTATGCACAAGTTTAAAGCAGATAAATGGCTCGCACCGTTTTGGTGCGAGCAGTTTTTTGGTATCATCATTGATGACTATTTTGCTCTATTTTAACTATTAATCTCCTAAACCGAGCTCTTTTAGCTTACGAGTTAATGTATTACGTCCCCAGCCTAGCAACTTAGCGGCTTCGTGTTTTTTACCTTGAGTATGATTTAAAGCGCTTTGTAGCATTATTTTTTCAAATTCAGGTAATACATGCCCCAAGATATTACTTTCTCCATTTTTTAATTGAGTATCAGCCCATTTTTTAAGACTGTCTTGCCATAACATTGACTCTCCCTCATGTTGTGGTGTCTCCTGTTGACTCAATTCTGGTGGTAAATCACTGACATGCACTTCTTGTCCACTTGCCATCACCGTTAACCAACGGCAAATATTCTCTAATTGGCGAACATTACCAGGCCATGGAAGGTTACTAAGGTGTGAGATTGTTGCTTTAGTCAGCTGTTTACTCTCAACGGTTAGTTCATTGGCAATACTGTGTAAAAAGTGATTGGCAAGCAAAGGAATATCTTCACGACGCTCTTTTAAGGCGGGTAATTGTAAGCGGATCACGTTTAAACGATGGAATAAATCCTCTCGAAAATCTCCACTTTGCACTTTTTGCTCTAAGTTTTGGTGAGTGGCTGCAATAATACGCACATCCACTTTAATGGCTTGGTGACCACCCACTCGATAAAACTGTCCATCAGCGAGTACACGCAATAAACGTGTTTGAACATCTAATGGCATATCGCCAATTTCATCTAAAAAAAGTGTTCCACCGTCCGCTTGTTCAAATCGACCTTGCCGATTTGCTGCAGCACCCGTAAATGCCCCTTTTTCATGGCCAAATAATTCTGCTTCAATTAATTCTTTTGGGATAGCGGCCATGTTTAATGCAATAAACGTTTCGTTTTTACGTGGACTATGTTTATGCAATGCCTGAGCAACTAACTCTTTACCTGTACCCGATTGACCATTGATTAATACACTCATACTAGAGCGAGATAACCGACCAATCACTCTAAACACTTCCTGCATGGCTGGTGCTTCACCAATAATTTCAGGCGTTGATATAGGTTGTAAGTTAGGTTTTTTTTGCTGCTTTAACTCTTTACTGTGGTTAATCGCTCGTTTAATTAAAGCGGTTGCTTCATGGATATCAAAGGGTTTAGGCAAGTATTCAAAAGCACCACTTTGATAGGCGTTTACGGCACTGTCTAAGTCTGAATGTGCGGTCATAATTATAATCGGTATTAAAGGGTAGCGCTGATGAATCTTTTGCATTAGCTCTAAACCATCAATTCCCGGCATGCGTACATCAGAAATGATAATTTCAGGTTGTTCAATCAACAGTTGTTGCCATAAGCATTCAGCATCAGGAAAACTTGAATGTTCAATGTTTTCTGCTTTTAATGTTCGTTCTAATACCCAACGAATGGCATGGTCATCATCTACAATCCAAGCGGCCATTATAGTTCCTTATTTTTTATCATTATGTATAGATTGAAAGTTAAATTGGTAAATAAACAGAAAATTCTGTTTTACCTTTACAGCTACTAAACTCAATTCGTCCATGGTGTTGTTTAATTAATTCTTGTGCGATCGAAAGCCCCAATCCAGTTCCATCCTTGCGTCCGGTTACCATGGGATAAAATAATGTACTTCTAAGGTTTTCAGGTATTCCTGGGCCGGTATCAATAATTTTTATTTCGGTTGCCAAACGCTGCGGTAAACCATTAATAGTGACTTGGTTTGCTGTACGAGTACGTAACGTGATGCGATGTTTACCAGGTTGGTTATGTAAAGCTTGTACCGCATTTTGTATAATATTTAAAAAAGCTTGTTGTAGCTGATCTGGTTGCATCTCAAAATCAGGAATACTAGGATCATAATCTATGTGAATACTGATATTTTGTGGCAAATCCAAACAAACTAATTTACGCACGGTTTCTAAAACTGAATGAATATTACGAAAACATTTAGTGCCTAATTTTTGTGGCCCTAATAGTCTGTTAACTAAGGCACTTAAGCGGTCAGCCTGTTCGATAATGATCTGCGTAAATTCTTTTAACTCTGGGTCGGGTAATTCTGCTTCTAACAATTGTGCCGCACCACGTAATCCACCCAAGGGGTTTTTAATTTCATGCGCTAAACCACGTACAAGTTCTTGTGCCGCTTTTTGTTGGTGCTCTTGATAGTGAACTTGGCTGATGCGTTTTTGTTGCTCAATACAACGCATTTCAATAATGATATAAGCTTTAGATTCACTTTCTAAATAACTTGCACTTAAATCAATGAGTAGCGGCTGACCATCCACAAATAAGGTGACTTCATTTTCTGTAAAAGAAGATTCTTTAAGTAGTAGTTTTTCAATTGAATCCGGCAAAAAATGAAACTGTTCAGCAAGATCGTGCAATTTTTGGCCATATAAACGTTGCTTGCTTTGTGATAATAACTGTTCACTCGCTGGGTTTGCATAAATTAAGTTTAATGAGGAGTCTAAGCCTACAAATGCGGTTTTAGCTTCTTCAATAAAGGTAAAAATAAGATCTGTATTGGGTTCATTAAGCATATTTTTTATAACCTAATTCAGTGTGGTACGTTGTAAATGAACAGTGATAATTTGCGTTTTAGCTAATGTTTTACCGGTTTCATCTACTAGTTGCACTTGTATTTGATGAGTGCCTCGATCAACATTAAATGTACGAATAGTAGGAGATATTTGAGGCGAGCCTAATGGTTGTCCATCTAAAAATAATTGGAGTCGTTGAGAGCTCTCTTTTTCAGGTATGGTTTTAACGTAAACCTCTAATGTGCCATTGTTACTGCGTATTGCCATATTATCTCGAGGAGAGACTATTTGAGCTTGATACTCAATTACTTTTTCCCTATCTAAACTTAAATCATCAACTTCAGAGTGTGTTGGTTTTGTTGTTTCTACTTCGTTTACTGGGTTAGTTGAAACTAAATTTTTATTCTCCACAGTGATTTGTTTTGCGCCAGGTGCTGCGGTATCAGAGAAGTGAGTTTTCCCATCTTTATCAACCCAAGAATAAACTTTTGTTTGTGCATGCGATAACGATAAAAAAAGTAGTAGGGGTATTAAAAGTAGAGGGTACTTCATAATCAAAAACCTAATATAGTGAGAATGTAGGGTCGAATATATAAAGAATTTAGACAAAAAAACCCGCGCAAAGACGGGTTTTCTCACTTAAAGCATACTTTAATTTATGCTAATTTATACGCTGTAGTATAATTCAAACTCTTTTGGATGCGTAGCGCGAGAAACTGCCTCACATTGAGCTGTTTTTAATCCAATGTATGCATCGATAGCTTCATTTGAGAATACGCCACCTTCAGTAAGGAAGTCACGGTCAGCATCTAATGCCGCAAGTGCTTCTTCAAAAGAAACTGCTACTTGTGGAATTGCATCCGCTTCTTCTTTAGGAAGATCGTATAAATCTTTATCTAGTGATTCACCTGGATGGATCTTATTTTTGATTCCGTCAAGTCCTGCCATCAACATTGCAGCAAAACCTAAGTAAGGATTCATTGTTGGATCTGGGAAACGTACTTCGATACGGGCTGCACGTGCAGTTGGTACAATTGGAATACGAATAGACGCAGAACGGTTACCTGCAGAATACGCAAGCATTACTGGCGCTTCAAAGTGTGGTACTAAACGTTTGTACGAGTTCGTTGATGCATTAGTAAATGCATTAAGTGCTTTAGCATGTTTAATGATACCGCCGATGTAATAAAGCGCCATTTCAGAAAGGCCGCCGTATTGATCACCAGAGAACAAGTTAACACCATCTTTACCTAAAGATTGGTGACAGTGGTTACCAGAACCGTTATCGCCAATAATTGGTTTAGGCATAAATGTAGCCGTTTGACCGTATGCGTGAGCAACGTTATGTACAACGTACTTGTAGATTTGGATCTCATCCGCTTTTTCAACCATAGTGTTGAAACGACATGCGATTTCATTTTGGCCTGCTGTTGCTACTTCATGGTGATGAGCTTCAACAACTAAGCCCATTTCTTCCATGATTAAACACATAGCTGAACGGATGTTTTGAGCTGAATCAACTGGAGCTACTGGGAAGTAACCACCTTTAACGCCAGGGCGGTGACCTGTGTTGCCTTCTTCATATGAAGTACCTGAATTCCAAGCAGCTTCTTTAGCATCAATCGAGAAAAAAGCACCTTGCATGGTATTACCGTATTTAACGTCGTCAAATAGGAAAAATTCAGGCTCTGGACCAAATAAAATTGTATCCGCGATACCTGTTGAACGCATGTATGCTTCAGCGCGTTTAGCAACTGAACGTGGGTCACGGTCGTAACCTAACATCGTTTTTGGTTCTAATACGTCACAACGTAAGTTTAATGTTGCATCATCAGTAAATGGGTCAAGTACAGCTGTTGAAGGAACAGGCATTAATACCATGTCTGAATCTTGAATTCCTTTCCAGCCAGCGATTGAAGAACCATCGAACATTTTACCTTCTTCGAAAAAGTCTTCATTAACTTGGTGATGCGGAATAGAGACGTGTTGCTCTTTACCATGTGTATCAGTAAAGCGTAAATCAACGAATTTTACGTCTTGCTCTTTGATAAGAGCTAGAACATCTTGAATTGTTTGTACAGACATGTTGTAGAACCTCATTTGACATCGAAATGTTGAAAAAACAAATCATTATTCATAAAACTATGAAAAGCGATTTATCTTAATTCTGAATGTGTATTTATACTTCTAAACTTATGATGATACAAGTAGCTAAAACTGTGCCAACTTGACGAAGCCCATTATATCTAGCTTCTTGTTTTGCGGCAGGTCATACAATGCGGCCTAATGCACTGTTTTGGTGCTACTTTGCTCTTTTTTGGTGCTTTGACTGTGTTGCACCTCAGTTAATCTCGTTTTTTATAACTTTTAAGCATTTAAGCGAACTGTGACCGACTTAAAACTTTCTATTTTTGAAATTATGTTTACAATGTGCGCACATTTGGCTATATCACTTTAAGTGCTTTCATAGCCTAGTTCTTTTTGTACCAATTAAATAAAAGTAGGACATTCTATTTTTATTTAATTGGTATTTTTAATTAGTAGTTATTTTTGAGGCGCATCATGTCGTTAGATAAATTAAGAAATATTGCCATCATTGCTCACGTTGACCATGGTAAAACAACATTGGTTGATAAACTGTTAGAGCAGTCTGGTACATTAGATTCACGCGGTGGTTCTGAAGAACGTGTAATGGATTCTAACGATCTTGAAAAAGAACGTGGTATTACCATCCTTGCAAAAAATACAGCGATAGTATGGAATGATTACCATATCAACATCGTAGATACTCCTGGACATGCCGATTTCGGTGGTGAAGTAGAGCGTATCCTATCTATGGTAGATAGTGTTTGTCTTATCGTTGATGCGGTTGATGGTCCTATGCCACAAACGCGTTTTGTAACACAAAAAGCATTTGCACATGGTCTTAAACCAATTGTTGTTATCAACAAAATCGATAAACCAGGTGCTCGTCCTGAGTGGGTAATGGATCAAGTATTTGATTTGTTCGATAACTTAGGTGCAACTGATGACCAATTAGACTTCGAAGTTGTTTATGCATCTGCATTAAATGGCTGGGCAAGTAAAGATATCGATACTACAAAAGATAACATGGAAGACTTATTCCAAACTATCGTTGATAGTGTTTCTCCTCCAGACGCAGATCGCGATGGCGATTTCCAAATGCAAATCTCTCAACTTGATTACAACTCTTACGTAGGTGTTATCGGTGTTGGTCGAATTACACGTGGACACGTTAAAGTAAACCAAGCAGTCACTATTGTTGGTGCTGACGGTAAAGAACGTAAAGGCAAAGTAGGTCAAGTATTAGGTTACTTAGGTCTAGAACGTCATGATATTGAATATGGTGAAGCAGGCGACATTATTGCAATCAGTGGTTTAGGTGAACTTAAAATCTCTGACACTATCTGTGCACAAAATAATGTTGAAGCTATGACGCCATTAACTGTTGATGAACCAACAGTAACAATGACTTTCCAAGTAAATAACTCACCATTCTGTGGTAAAGAAGGGAAATTCGTTACATCACGTAACATCCTTGACCGTTTGAATAAAGAGCTTGTACATAACGTTGCACTAAAAGTAGAAGAAACTGCTGATCCTGATAAATTTAAAGTATCTGGTCGTGGTGAACTACATTTAGGTATCTTGATTGAAAACATGCGTCGTGAAGGTTTCGAGCTAGCTGTATCTCGTCCTGAAGTTATCGAACGTATGATCGATGGCCAATTACATGAGCCAATGGAAACATTGACTGTTGACTGTGAAGAGCAACATCAAGGTTCAATCATGGAACAATTAGGTATCCGTAAAGCGGAATTAACTAATATGATCCCTGATGGAAAAGGTCGTGTACGTTTAGACTTTATGATCCCAAGTCGTGGTTTAATCGGTTTCCAAACTGAATTCATGACAATTACATCGGGTTCTGGTCTTTTATACCATAGCTTCGACCATTACGGCCCGCACAAAGGCGGCACAATTGGTCAACGCCAAAACGGTGTAATGGTTTGTAATCAAACGGGTAAAGCGGTTACTTACTCATTATTCTTCTTACAAGATCGTGGTCGTTTATTCCTAGGTCATGCAACAGAAGTATATGAAGGTCAAATCATCGGTATTCATAACCGTTCAAACGATTTAACCGTTAACTGTATTCGTGGTAAACAGCTAACTAATGTTCGTTCTTCTGGTACAGATGAAGCACAAACACTTTCACCAGCAATTATTTTGACACTTGAGCAAGCGCTTGAATTTATTGATGTTGATGAATTGGTAGAAGTAACGCCGTTAAGTATTCGTATTCGTAAGAAATTACTTGGCGAAAACGAACGTAAGCGTGCAGCACGTCCATCTAAAGGTTAATTCGTTTACTTAAACGAGCAATAAACCTAATATTAAGGTCTTACTATCGTAAGGCCTTTTTTTTGTTTACAATTTACGGATATCACGTTATTCGACAATAACTTCATCAACCTCATCGAGGAAAACTATTTTGCAATGGCATAAGGAAGTATTAATAACGAGAATAAAATTGTTCTATGGCTACAGCATCTTTTTATGGAAGCGCAGCCAAGAGGATAATATTAAAGTACCCGCGGGCCATCTTGCTTACGTCACACTATTATCTATAGTGCCCTGTCTTGCTGTGGTTTTTTATATGCTATCCGCTTTTCCAATGTTTGCTGAGTTGAATAAAATCATTGAAGACCTTATTTATAATAACTTTGTACCAACTGCCGGTGATGCGGTTAAAGAGCATATGACCGGGTTTATAGAAAATACTAAAAAAATGAGCATGATGGGTATCGGTTCATTAATCGTGATCGCATTATTACTGATTTCTACGATAGACCAAACTATCAACCGTATTTGGCGTTGTACCAATAAGCGTTCAACAGTGCAGGCCTTTACTATTTACTGGACCATTTTAAGTTTAGGTCCAATTATCATTGGCGGTAGTATTGCCCTTAGCTCATATCTATTTTCTATTGTACAAACAGGTGGTTATTTATCTGCTGGGCAACAACTGCTGAGTTTTGTACCATTTGTTTTTTCTTGGTTAGCTTTTGCTGGAGTCTATACGCTGGTGCCTCATCAACGAGTCAGTTTCCGTTATGCATTGACCGGTGGTTTTATTGCTGCACTGTTATTTAATTTAGCCACGGATCTGTTTACTTTATATATTACTAACTTCCCCTCTCAACAGATAATTTACGGTGCTTTAGCTGTTATTCCTATTATGTTTGTTTGGATCTATTTTAGCTGGTTAATTGTATTAATTGGTGCGGAAGTGACAGCGACGTTAGAGGAGTTTTTATCTGTCTCTGAAAAAGAAATAGAAAAAACAGAGGAAGAATTAGCGGCCAACGAGGCAAACAATTGATTGCAATGATCCAACGTGTTACTAATGCATCCGTGACAGTAGAAGGAAAAACTGTAGGTGCGATAAAAAGTGGTTTATTAGTGTTATTAGGGGTAGAGAAAGGCGATACAGAGAAACAATGCCAACGTTTGGCACTGAAGGTTCTATCCTACCGAATTTTTGCCGATGATAATGGTAAAATGAACCTTAATGTACAACAAGCTAAAGGTGATTTATTAGTCATTTCACAATTTACATTAGCGGCGGAAACTAAAAAAGGTAATCGTCCCGGTTTTAGTAATGGAGCGCTTCCTGCTGAAGCGAATCGCTTATACCAACTATTTAATCAATATTGCTCAGAATTAGGTTGTCATGTTGAAAATGGTATTTTTGCTGCTGACATGCAAGTCACTTCTACTAATGATGGGCCTACTACCTTTTGGCTACAAATATAAGTAAATAATGATAGGATCAAACGTATGCTATTTTATGCTTTGAATTAATTTTGTATAAAATTTACTCTAAACTATTTCAATCTTGTTATGTCTAACCACGTTACGTTTATAGTCAGCGTCAGTGATTTACCGTTATAAAGAGAACTCTTAATGCTAACCAAAATATTTATTCGCTTTACAAGTCTATTCATTTGTACTTTTTTAATTCCAATACAAGCGCAAGCCGCTGAGAGTAATATGAAATCATTTCAGGTGATCCAACAATCTATTATTAAAAGTCCAAATGATACTCGTTTATATCAAGCGATTCGTCTTGCTAATGATTTGGAAGTATTACTGATCTCTGATCCCGATTTACAAAATAGTGCCGCTTCTCTATCTGTTCCTGTTGGCAGTATGCATAACCCTGATTCACAACTGGGTTTAGCACATTATTTAGAACATATGTTATTTCTTGGTTCTGAAAGGTATCCTGTGATTAATGAATACAGTAAATTTATGAGTCAAAATGGTGGTTATACCAACGCATATACTTCGCAGGATGCGACTGTATATGGTTTTGAAGTCAATGATAGCGCTTTTGGTGATGCATTAGATAGATTAGGTGATGTGATGCGAGCACCACTATTAGATGAAAAATATGCACAGAAAGAGCGCCATACGGTTAACGCAGAGAATGAAACTTATGTCGATAACGATATGCGAAAATTATATGCATTACAGCGTTACTCATTAAATCCAGAACATCCAATGGCACGATTTAGTACCGGTGATTTAACCACGCTTGTTGATAAACCTGGTAGTGTTTTACAGCAAGAGTTAGAGCTGTTTTTTAAACAAAATTATTCTGCCAATACCATGAAAATAGCGTTAACTAGCCCACGTACAATTGAGGACATGCAAAAAATAGCTGCAAAATACCTAACACAAATTCCCAATAACAAGATTACCAAACCTGTGATCATGACACCACTACTAACAGAAAAGCAGTTAGCGTTAGAAGTTCAAATGAAACCCACTACTGATTTAAAGCTATTACAAATTAACTTTTTAGTACCTAGTGTTAAAGATGAATACATGTATCAACCAGGTGGTTATATCAGCCGTTTATTAGGATCTGACCATAAAGGTGGACTATCTGATTATCTACAAAAGCTTGGGTTAGCAGAGTCTGTATCATCTGGTTTTCATGGTGGGTATAGCCAAGAGTACTCTCAGTTTAGTATGACTTTCAAACTAACAAACAAAGGCTTAACTAACCAAGATACTGTGATGAGTAGCTTATTTGCTTATATCAACTTGATTAAAGAGCAAGGCATCAATAATTTACAATATTCTGAGCAGAAAAAAAGTTTAGATAATTACTTCCAATTTTTGCCTAAAAGATCAAGCTTCAATAATGTGATGTCTTTAGCCGCTAATATGCAGAATTATCCATTACAAGACTTATTAGCTTATTCATATCGTCTAGATGAGTTTAATCCTCAATTTATTACTCAATTGATAGGTTATTTAACACCTGAAAATAGCCGCTTATTTGTTGTCTCTCCGAATGCTGTTGTAGAAAAAAACATTCCTTTTTACCAAGGCAAATACGCACAAGCTAAGATTAAAAAATTGCGTTTACAACAATGGCTAAATAAAGCTAAAACTATTCAACCAGAGATGATTTTACCTGTTCGTAATGTTTGGTTACCTGAAAATTTAGTGTTAGTTAAAGAAGAAAAAAACAAAAAAGCGATAGCACTTGTTAAAGAGTCTGGTTTATCTGTTTGGTTTAAACAAAGCCAATTAAAAGAACCTAAAGGTATTTATAAACTACAGCTTAATAACAGCCTTAATGATCAAAGCCCAGTGGCTAGGGTCAAAATGAATCTGTTATTAGATATTTTACAAAAACAGCTATCAGAGTTGAGCTTTGTTACTCAAGAGGCAGGTGTTGGGTTTTCAATTAGCAGTAGTGATGGCCTGTTAATTAGTAGCAGTGGTTATAGTGATAAGCAGAGTAAACTATTGCTTATGTTGTTAGATCATATTGAAAAAATGAAAATTGATGAGCAGTCTTTAAGGCTTGCAAAACAAGAATTAACTCGCCGCTTAAATAATAAATCTAAAAGTAAAGCAATGGATTTAGGGGTAGATGGATTTAGAAAAATCATTCGTCAACCATCTTGGTCTGATAATACACTATTAGCCGAAGTTGATAAGGTAAGCAGTGATGATCTCAGTCTATTAATCAAGCAGATATTTTCTCAATCTAGTGTGCGTTTATTAGCTTTAGGAAACTTTTCAACTTTAGATGTGTTGCAACTTACAGCCCAACTTAAAGTTAAAATAAAAATTCAGCCTAATGCATTTTATAGTACTAAGCGCTTACAAGCAGATCCTGAGCAAGGGCCGTTGAATTACATCCGACCATCAGAGTTAGAAGATGATGCATTAGTTAGCCTGTATTTGGCAACAAACCAAGACCCTGTTTCGTTAGCTAAAGCTGAGTTGCTTAATAAGTTATTTAAACCAGCTTTTTACGACCAAATACGGACCCAAGAACAATTAACTTACTCCCCATTTACTGCTACTTTACAGGTCAATGAAAGCGTTGCTTTTGGTCTATTTACACAGAGCCCTGCTGTAGGAAGTGCTGAGTTATATGCGCGTTTTCAAGTATTTTTAGATAATTTCAAAGGACTATTAGAAGAAACAAAAGAGAGTGATTTTGAAGAAATCAAAAAAGCCCATATTGCCAATTATTTAGCTAAACCCAGTAATCTTAGTACAGAGTTTTCTTACTTGACCGAGCAATGGATGAACAATAAAGACAAAATTGATACTAAGCTAGAATATGTTGCTAGGTTAGAATCTGTCACGCTACAGCAAGTACAGCAATATTACCTCGATTTATTCTTTAATAAGCAACAAACTCAACAAATATTGGTGCAGGTAAAGGGTAAAAAATTCAGCCAAGATAAAGCCTTAGAGTTAACACCACAAGTGCTTGTCACAAATGTAGACCAACTGCCTAAATAATAAAAGTTGTTTAAAATAAGTACCGATAGGTGACTAAAGTTCGGTGCTTATTTATTTTTTACAGATCTTATCCTCTTTCTCCAATGTACTTCTGAGAGGCGTTATGCCTCTAACACCTCTTTTTCTAATGATAAATTTTACTGAATAGCTTTATTTGAGAGCGTTTAAAATACACTCTTTAAATTGGGGTATTTTATCAATCTTACTAAATAACCTCAGTTCCGGATAAGCAAAGCGATACAACACCGCTATTTCCGCGAATTTCTACGTTAAATGATCTCCCAATAACCAGTTATTGCTTCAATCATTCGCCTTGAACTACGCAAAACTAACGGCACTGTATAATAAAAAATATAACTTTATGGTTTTAAATATGATGACGATTCCATTAACCAGAACGGAGGTTAAATAGCAGATCAATTTTATTGGTTAAAATACATTACTTCTGTGTTAGCCGTTAAAAGGAAACAAATATTTTCTGCACCCAGCCTGAACTGTGCCGTTTTTCTTACACAATATTCACTCACATAATGAATGGACTAGGCCTTACTTAGATCTCGTTTTTAAATTTTGTTTGCAAAGTGTTAGTATGCCGGAAATTAAGCAGTGCCTCTCCATATTAAGATGTAAGAAATGATAAAAAAAGGAAAAATGACATGAAAAAAATGCTACTTACTACAGCTATTACACTCGCCATGCCATTAAGCGCAGACGCTCGAACTGAGTTTGTTGAAGGTGATGCGACGATTGGCGGTGAAGCTGAATTAGGTGCGACTTTAACCACAGGTAATACAGAGACTTCTTCGTTTAAAGCTCGCCTAGCCTTGAAGCAAGAATTAGGTCATTGGGAAAATGAGTATGTCTTTGAAGGTTTATATAAAGAAGATGAAGATAGAGTATCTGCAAAACGTTTTTTATTTGGGGCGCAAGGTAACTATCAAATTGATGATGTAAGTTATTTATTTGCTAATACTAACTATGAAATAGACCCATTTACAGGTTATGACTTTACTTCAACAACCGCTGCTGGTTATGGTTATCGTTTGATTGACACTAACAGCATGTCTTTAAAAGCAGAAGCGGGTCCGGGTTATATTTATCAGCAATTTGATGATCAGACAGCACTGACTGAAGATGATGATCATGAAGCTAGCGCAGTTGCCCACATTGTTGTTGATTTTCAAGCTAAGCTTAGCAATTCAGCTAAGTTTAAACAGAAGTTTGTTGCTGACTGGGGCAGTAAATTAGATGGCCGTTCTGAAACGTCATTATCGGCCAATATTATTGGCGCACTGGCGATGAAATTCGCTGTTATTGTGCGCTATAACAGCAAACCGCTTAACGAGAAAAAAAGTACTGATACTGAAACAAATATGACATTACTTTATGGATTTTAAGGTAATAGCGTAACTAATCTTATGCTATTTTATCAAGTTTCAATGTACTGAGTTGTACCATAGAAGTGGTCAATATCAATAATCGCATCATAGAATGCTAGCACAATTGATTCGCTACGATATTGGCCATTTTACTTGCCTGAAATGGTTAGATAATCAAGTCTAATGATTTTTTGGACCATCATGATGAAGTAATAGCTTGGTCAGCGCATTTTGTTCAGAGACTATTTTTTATGTTTAATTGCTAATGTCATTTTATATGTTTGTTAAAATGTGCGCCTCTTAACTTAAAAGGCTTGGTATGATGTTGCTGCTTGCATATCGTTTATTAACAACTTGTTTTTGCCTCTTTACTTTGATTTTTATTTTTTGTGCAAATATCACTATGGCACACGCAAATGATGGAAAAGTGAAGTTAACAAAACAAGAGCAGTTATACATTCAACAATACCCTACGATCAAAGTTCATTCAGTAGAAGATTGGCATCCTTTTAATTTTATCGAAAATGGAATAGTTTCAGGTTATAACAATGATTTAATACGTTTAGTAGCGAATAAGGTTGGTTTAGACATTGAATTTATTTTTGCTTATCAATGGAAT
>TARA_R110001583_G_scaffold33902_16_pt1 | contig 22242 bp, 23 predicted proteins | sample TARA_R110001583 | Tara Oceans TARA_R110001583 (sample SAMEA4398432) | marine metagenome | biome: Polar Biome; feature: [MES] marine water layer (ENVO:01000295) within the mesopelagic zone...; material: water (ENVO:00002006), including particulate matter (ENVO:01000060) such... | reverse complement strand
AAAAAAAAAGTAACTTAAAAATTCAAATAGTTGGAAGAAATCAATCAACTCATTCAGTCTTTAAAAATTAGTGATGATGACAAGGAACAGCTTTTCTTAGCAGTAAAAGCAATACATAAACAGGTTGTTTCTTTTGAGTTTAAATTTAAAAGAACCGTTTCAGACAAAACGGCTATTACCAACATTTTAAATGCAAGCATCGAAGAAATCGAAAAACAAAAAAAAATAATTGAAGACACCAAAGATGAATTAAATAAAAGCTTGTTTGAAATGGATCAACAAAATAAATTGATTGAAGAAAAAAACGACAAACTCAATCAACTGTTAAATGATCTAAAAGAAACTCAACAACAATTGGTTATGTCAGAAAAAATGGCATCACTTGGTCAATTGACAGCCGGAGTTGCTCATGAAATCAATAATCCAATCAATTTTGTGTCGGCCAATATTAAACCTTTAAAAGAAGACTTAAACGATGTGCTTGAATGTTTAAACCTGTATGAGTCTGTAATTAAAGAATGTCATTTAGAGCATAAGTTTATAAAAGTCAATCAATATAAAAAAGATTCAAGTTTAGAGATCTCATTGGTTGAAATTCAAGAGTTAATAAAAGGTATTGAAGAAGGAGCTCATAGAACCACGGAAATAGTAAAAGGATTACGTAATTTTTCGAGGCTCGATCAAAATTTATTAAAAAAAGCAGATGTTAATGAAGGCATCGCCTCTACATTAATACTGCTACATAGTACACTTAAAGATAAAATTGAAATCAAAACTCAATATGGAATTATTCCTAAAATAGAATGTTTTCCAGGTGAACTCAATCAAGTATTCATGAATATAACAGCCAATGCCATTCAAGCCATACCACAAAAAGGTGAAATATTGATAAAAACCTGGACTGAGAACAATACCGTTAAAATTTCAATAAAAGATAATGGTTTAGGAATGAGCGACCAAACACTGAATAAAATATTTGAACCTTTTTTCACTACCAAAGATGTTGGAAAAGGCACAGGTTTAGGGCTATCTATAAGTTATGGGATCATAAAAAAGCATCAAGGAAAAATAGAAGTAAACTCAAAAATCAACAAGGGTACAGAATTTAAAATAACATTACCCATAAACCAAAACAAAGACTTCTAAAATGGAAACTAAAAAAAACACTGACTATAATATACTTTATGTAGATGACGAAGTTAATAACTTGAATTCTTTTAGAGCAGCATTAAGGCGGCATTACAACATTTTTACTGCAGAAAGCGGCATCGAAGGCATTGAAGTCATTAAAAAACATGACATCCATGTTATTGTCACAGATCAACGCATGCCTAATATGACGGGTGTCCAATTTCTACAGAAAGTACCAAACGAACTCGACAATATAAGAATGATTTTAACAGGTTTTAGTGATATTGAGGCTATAATTGAGGCCATAAATACCGGAAAAGTTTATAGATACATTACAAAACCTTGGGATAAAGACGAGTTAAAAATTACCATAGATAATGCTTTAGAAGCTGTAATCCTAAGAAGAAATAATAAAAAACTTATCCAAGAGTTGCAATTGAATAATGAAAAATTAGAGGAAAAAGTAAAAACGCGCACCCAAGAAATTGAAAAAAAATCAAAACTTTTAGAATCGGAAATCGAAAAATCCCATAAACTTTTATTAAACATATTACCCGAAGAAATAGCTGAAGAACTTAAAAAATTTGGAAAATCCTATGCTCGAAAACACGATCAAGTAACCGTATTGTTTGCTGATATAATGGGATTTACATCAATCGCAGAAAAAATACCAGCAGATAAATTAATTTCTCAATTAGATGAAAATTTTAGTGGCTTCGACTATATAATAGAAAAATATGGCATCGAAAAAATTAAAACCATTGGTGATAGCTATATGTGTGTAAGCGGTATTCCAAGTGAGATTGAAAATAATGCTGAAATAGCCATAAATGTGGCTCTAGATATGCAAGATTTTATGAAAAACTTCAATTCTACCAAAAAAATACAAAATCGTCCAGAATTTGAATTCAGAATTGGAATTCATACAGGGCCCGTTGTAGCTGGTGTAGTTGGAGTTACAAAGTTTGCATACGATATTTGGGGTGATACTGTAAACCTCACCTCACAAATGGAACAACAAAGTCAAGCAGGCAAAATAAATATTTCTGGGGCTACATATGAACTTGTTAAAGATAAATTTAACTGTACATATCGTGGTAAAATAGCCGCTAAAAACAAAGGTGGAATTGATATGTATTTTGTTGACAGCAAAAAATAAATTAAGATAACTCGCTATTAAAAAAATAGATCTCATTGAACAACAAAATTAACAACCAAAACATATGGCAAAAATGATTTACAAAAAGCATCATAGTTATTCTAATCAATAAAATTTAAAACCATTAACCAACAGTGCGGCGTCAGCACCATAAACTCTGACACATTCAAAATGATTAAACCCTAAAATTGATTAAAACAATTATTAACCATTAAAACAAACATTATGAAAATTTTCAAAACAACAATCGCACTGGCAATCATGATATTGCTGGCACCAACAAACACAAACGCCCAAGACCTGTATTATGTACATCAGGACGTGGTAAAACCATCAAAAGTCATGGAGTATGAGGGTGTTCTCCAAGAAGTATTGGCTCTTGCAAAAAAGCACAACCTCCAAGATACAAGATGGATAACGCTGGTAAGCAATAATTCCAATTACTCCTATGTAATGCCTTTGGCAAACATGGCAGAACTGGATAAACCATCGTTCCCAGAGCAATTGGCTGAAAAAGCCGGAAAAGATATCGTCTCAAAGCTCTTTGACAGGATGGACACCTGTTACGATACCGAGCTAAATTATACGCTCACCTTGGACAAAGAGCTTACCTATATGCCAAATGGCATTACCCAGACTCCAGTGGGCGAAAACTACCGTAACAACCATATTTTCCATATAGCACCGAGCAATCGAGCCGCTGTAAAAGAAAAAATGAAAGCTGTTAAAGCACTATTTGAAAGCAAAGGCTCCAAACTGTATTACAGGGTTTACAAAAGTGGCTTTGGCACACCCAACGAATATTACATGGTAGCTGTTGCGGCCAAAGATGCTGAAGACATGGAAATAAAAGAAAAAGCAAACAGGGCCTTATTGGGCAATGACGCTCTTCAAAAAGCTTTAAACGAGCTTTATTTTAATTCATTGAGATACGAGAAATTGGAAGGCAATATACGTCCGGACATATCGTATTCACCAAACCAATAACCAACCAACAACCAAACCTCACAGGTTTTTTAAAGATCTGTGGGGTTTAATAACTTATTAAACATTAAAATCATGAAAAAATCAATTCAAAAATTTACAGTAAGTATAGCAGTTCTAGTAATAATGCTGCTAATTGCACCAACAAAAGCATCGGCACAAGATGCCGTAAAAGTTGACCCAAAACACTACAGCATAGAGTTTGAAAACGACGAAATCCGCGTCTTGCGAATTAAGTATGGCCCGGGCGAAAAATCGGTCATGCACGGTCATGCCAGAGGGTATGTGTTTTTTGTGACAGATTACGAAGTAGCATTTACAATTCCGGGCGGCGAGGTTATTAAAGCTTCGGGTAAAGCTGGATCGACCATGTGGGCCGATGCCGTACAGCACCTTCCGGAAAATCTAGGGAATAAGCCCATGGAAGTTGTTCAAGTGGAATTTAAGACCAAGCCAAAAAAATCAAAAAAATAGGCCTTGATCAACTAACATCAAACTTTTTCAGGTTTTTACTCGTACAAAGAAGCAAAAAAACGAAGGAGGAAAAACCTGAGAAGTTTGTATTAAACATCGTACTGGCCAGTACATCGAGTAGTGCACAATAATATACATTATGAACTCATTTAAACTTTTTCCATTTGCTAAAAAATTGCCCTTTTTTACCCATTTTTTGTCGTTTTCTTCTTCCATAGCACTGCTATACAACTCAAAAAACACTTCAAATGGTCAAAAAATGTCTAATTTTCGCTTAAACGCAGAAAGTTTAAATGAGTTCTATTAATAAATAAAACATGTCAAGGAAAATAATGGTTTTGCTGAGTCTTCAATTATCAATCTGCTCAATATATGCGCAGAACATAACTGGGAAATGGTATGAAATTGGGGATCCGAACGCTAGTTTAGAAATCACTATTGATAAGAATAACGACACCTATTCTGGGATTTTCACTACTGAAAGGAAAAACTGGATTAGCACTGTTAATGCACCACTTGATAAAGTGCTGATTAAGAACGATTCACTTTTATTAGAATTAACGCAAGCTGGCTATAAGCTTAATTACAAATTGCAAAGGGATGATAAAACGGATACTTACAACGGTTTTTTTTATCTCAAGTCTCGTCAATTGGGCCCCGTAACCTTGAGTCGAGCTCCTATTGAACGCGATATGACGATTAAAGCTGTCGCCGAAAAAACATATACAAGGCAAGATACATTAAGAGGCAAAATAACTCCAGAAAGAGCATGGTGGGATTTAACCCACTACACGCTGGATTTTGAATTGGACATCGAAAAGAAATACATTAAAGGGTCCAATACCATACAATATACCGTATTGAAACCTAAAAATGTCATGCAAATCGACCTGCAGAGGCCCATGAAAATAACCAAAGTGAACCAAGATGGGAACTCATTAACTTTTACGCAAGATGGAAATGCCTATTTCATCCAATTAAATGAAGATCAGGCAAAAGGATCATCAAAAGAGATCGAGGTGTTCTATGAAGGTAGTCCCAAAGAAGATCCAAACCCACCTTTTGGAGGAGGTTTCTCTTATAAACACGACGCGAATGGGAACCCTTTTATTTATAACGCAAGTCAAGGACACGGTGCTAGTTTGTGGTGGCCAAACAAGGATCACATGTACGATGAGCCGGATAATGGCATGACCATTCGTGTAACCGTTCCGGATGACCTTATGGCTGTAGCGAATGGCAAGCTCACCTCAACAGAAAAGAAAGGCAATGGAACAACTGCCTATGAATGGACCGTGGTAAACCCCATCAACAATTATGGGGTTAGTCTTAACGTAGCAGATTACGTCCATTTTTCAGATATCTACAACGGGAAAAAAGGAGAACTCGAATGTCATTATTATGTATTACCAGAAAATCTAGAAAAAGCCAAGACACATTTTAAGCAAGCACACTTGATGTTAGAGGCTTTTGAGCATTGGTTCGGGCCCTACCCTTTTTATGAAGATAGTTACAAATTGGTAGATGGTATTGGCATGGAGCATCAAAGTTCTGTTGGTTACTCTGGAGGCTATGTTAATGGTATGGAAGGTTCTGATTATTCGGGTTCAGGTTGGGGCTTAAAATTCGATTATTTGATAATCCACGAATCCGGTCACGAATGGTTCGCCAATAACATCACTTACAAAGACATGGCTGACATGTGGGTTCATGAGGGATTCACAACCTATGCTGAAGCCTTGTATGTTGAATATCATTTTGGAAAAAAAGCGGGAGAAGAGTATATCAAAGGATTATCCCAAAATATTTCCAACGACATGCCAATTATTGGAGATTACGACGTTAATGACACCGATTATACTCAAGACATATACCTTAAAGGTGCGACCCTTTTACATACCTTGAGGCAAGTCATTAATGATGATGACAAGTGGCGAGCCATTCTCACCAGTTTAAATACAGAATTCTACCATAAAACTGTTACTTCAGCAGATATTGAAAATTATATAGCTAAACATTCTGGTTTGGATTTAAACAAATTCTTCAATCAATACTTGAGAACCACACAAATTCCAACATTAGAGTACTACTTTAAAGATAACATATTTGCCTATAGATGGATAAATGCCGTAACTGGATTTGATATGCCATTGAAAGCAAAACTCGATAACCAAGAGCAATGGATTAAACCATCGATCAATTGGACGCATGAGTATACAAAAGACCCTAAAAAGGAATTGACTATCGATCCCAATTTTCATGTGGCCAGTTTCAGAAATATGAAAGAAAAATAAAAAAGTAAATAAAAGCACAAAACAACGCATATAACTATGTTGTGCGTCATATTGAAAAACAAAAAAACTCAATGAAAGAAAAATAATTTTTACGGAGAAGCTGAAAACCGATTAGAGTAGGCATCACTAAACAAAAAGAGACCAAAATGAAATCAACTTACAAATTCCTAATTGCGGTAATTTGCATCGCAATCTTTTCGACCGTTTCAGTTTTCGGACAAATAACTGAAAAACAAAAACTTTTATACAAAACAGGAAATCCGGCAGAATGGCCTAAAGACCAAGATGCGGTTGTGTCTGCTCCAGAGAACCACAAAATCTTATTGGAAAACGAGAGTGTAAGAGTCCTTGAGGTTACACTAATGCCAAATGAAGTAGAACCCGTTCATCATCATCAATGGCCAAGTGCTTTATATATTATGGAAGCAGGAGATTTTATTGACCGTGATGGGGAAGGAAATATAATTATGGATACGCGCCAAATACCTGACCCTTTGGTTTTTCCAATGACAATGTGGAAAGGCCCAGAAGCACCACATTCAGTTGAAAATTTAAGTGATACTAAACCTATCCGACTGATAAGGGTGGAAATGAAAGAATAAACACCCAAGTTTTGACTTCGGAGATGAAAAATACGAACGCACAACAATGTATAGTGGATAGTGCTTAACCTAAGACAGTTGCACTTTTCAAGATACACAAAACCGATATGTTACCAATAGATGGCAATATGGTAGCCATGTCGTTTTACGGTAAGGAACACATAAAAATAAGTACGGTGGTGTTCCCGCTACAAACAAAGTATTAAAATACAGGGGCATGGCTTTCTTTAAAATAAAAAAACCGTATTGCCGAAGTTTAAACACACGCTAATTAAATAACGCAATTTTTAAAAATAAACAACTTAATAATTCCTAAAAAACAGAACAATGAAAACAAAAAAATTTACAATCGTATTAGCTTCTCTAATTTTAATAACTGTATTAAATAGCTGTAACGAAAAAGCAAAAGAAACAGCAAAATCAGCAACAGTGGAAGAGCTCGGGCAAATGAATAGGGACTTTGCAAAAGCCATGAATGCACAAGATGCCGCAGCAGCTGCCAAGCTCTATGATGAGAACGCATCTATTTTACCGCCAAATGAACCAATGGTTACCGGACGCGACAATATTCAAACATACATGCAAGGATTCCTAGATGCCGGTTTTGTGGAAGGCTCCGCAAAAACTTTTGATGCAAAAAGCGATGGCGATTTAGGCTATGAAGTAGGAACATTTAAACTTAAAATGAAAGCTACAGATGGCACCATAAGCGAAGAAACCATAAAATATATTGAATTATTGGAACGTAACACCGAAGGCAAATGGATGTCAATTTACGGTATGTGGAGTGCCAACGAATAATTTTAAATGATACACTAACAATAAAATCGAAAAACATGAAAAATATAGTTAAATCGTTTCTTGCAATCCTCCTAATTGGTTTCACTTCTTGCACCAATGCTAAACTGGAAAAAAACATCCAAATGTATACGAGTACATGGGATAAAATTATTAATGATGGTAATTTAGACCTGATTAATGACACAAACTTCACAACCGACATTACACTTATCATGAGCCCTGAAAATATAGTGGGCATAGAAAACACCAAAGCCTTTTACAGCAATTATATAACAGGGTTTTCCAACATTGAATTCACAATAGTCGATGTATTTGGCCAAGGTGACAAAATTGTAAAACACTGGAATTTTAAAGGCACCAATTCTGGAGAGTTTTTCGGAATGCCCGCAACTGGCAAATCAGTAAATGTTGATGGTGTAACACTAGTAAAAATGAAAGATGGTAAGATTGCCCAAGAACAGGACTTTATGGATAACATGATTTTTATGCAACAATTAGGTGTGTTGTCTTCTCCAGAAAATGTTCAAGTTATTAATAATCTATACAAAGCATTTGACGTAGGCGATATTCCTAATGTACTAGCTGGATTAGATGCTAAGATAGTTTGGAACGAAGCCGAAGGAAATGCTTATGCAGATGGCAACCCATACATTGGTCCCGATGCCGTTTTAAATGGTGTTTTTGCCCGTGTAGGTGGAGAATGGGATGGCTTTAAACTTGTAAATATTGAATTACATGACATGTCAAACAATCAGGTGCTTGCCACTTTAAGATATAATGGAACCTATAAAAAAACCAATAAATCCATTGATGCACAAGTGGCGCATCTGTGGACTCTTAAAGATGGAAAAGTAATTGCTTTTCAACAATATGTAGACACTAAGCAACTTAATGATGCTATTGGAAAGTAAGGAATTAAAAACATAAAACTTTTAACTGCAACCCTTAGATAAAAAAATGATATACTACTGGCTTCACATTATATACATTTTTGTTTTTTCAAAATTATTTTGGAGCAAAGTCGATCTAACATCCAATCAATCCAGAAAACGGATCGTTAGCATTTTGGATTGCGACACTTTTAGGTACATGGCAAACTCCAAATATCTATATTACATGGATTTGATCCGGTTCGAAAAAATGTTCCGCTCCAAACTCTATGCGAATACGGTAAAAAAGGGAATGTTCGCGGTTCTGGGTTCCCAAAAGATCATTTATAAAAAGCCTTTAAAAAGATGGACCTTTTTTAAGATTACATTGGTCCTGGAAGGATGGGATGACAAATGGGTTTACCATAAACAAATTTTTGAACAGAACAACCAAATCTGTGCCATTGGATATACCAAAGCCGCTTTTTGGAAAAACAAAAAAGCACAGGACATGAAAAGGATCCTGAAAAATTGTGGCGTCACCGCAACTGAAATGAAGATACCGCCCGAAATACAACATGTTTTTGAAACGGATTATCAGCTTTTAAAAAGTTCACAACCAAAAAACAAGTAATATGGAAAGAATGAAAACGCTGGCATCAAAAATAAAGTACATCCTTCCGGGGCACGATGCCTTGGTGTTTTCAAGATTTCCGGAAGTGGGCAAAGGGATTTATTAAAATAAACTAAAAACAAGCACCATGATTAAACTAACAGTACTTTACGGACATCCAACGGACATTTAAACATTTGAAAACTATTATGCCAATAACCATTTGCCCATAGCGGCAAAAATGAAAGGACATGAGAAGATGGAACTCACCAAATTTTCAAGTGCGCCCGATGGCGGAAAACCGGCTTACTACCGCATGGCAGAATTCTGGTATTCCAGTCCGCAAGCCATGCAGGAGGCCATGAGCTCCCAAGAAGGAAAAGCCACTGCCGGCGATCTTTCAAATTTTGCGACCGGCGGTACAACGTTTTTGGTGGGTATGGTTGAATAATTAAAAAACAGTGTATAGATACCCCATTTTTGGACTTTTATAAATGGAAAAGGAATTGAATTTCAACAATATGTAGATCCTAAGCAACTTAATGATGCTATTTAAAAATAAGTTTAAAATATCCTCAAATCTTTTAATAGACCCAAGAAAAAAACAAAATCAATTAAAAATGTAAATTATGAAAACAACAAAATTATTTGACCTTACTGGAAACGTGGCCATAGTTACTGGAGGAAATGGCGGTATTGGTCGTAGCATAGCCATAGGTTTAGCACAATCAGGGGCCTCGGTGGCCATATTTGGACGTAACGAAGAAAAAAACAAATCGACACTTGCAGAATTGAAGGCTATAGGAATTCCCGCAATGGCAATTAAAATTGATATAACAAAACGAACTCAATTAGCACCTGCTGTAAAAAAAGTGGAGAAAGAATTAGGTAATGTGAGTATTTTGGTTAATAATGCTGGAATTGCAGTATTGAGCGGTGGAATTCTTAATGAAACAGAAGAAGAGTGGGACAACGTAATTGAAACACAACTTAACGCTGTTTTTTTATTATCTAAACTGGTAGCTAAATCAATGGCTGATAAAAAGCATGGTAAAATTATAAATATTGGAAGTATGTATTCATTCTTTGGATCTAGTATAGTTCCCTCTTATAGTGCAGCAAAAGGAGCTATAATTCAGTTAACAAAATCAATGGCAGTTGAGTTAGCAATTTATAATATTCAAGTTAATGCCATTGCTCCTGGATGGTTCGAAACCGATATGACCGCTGCAGTCAAAACAATGCCTGATCTTTATAATGAAATAATTTTAAGGACACCTGCTGGTCGTTTTGGGTTAACAGAAGAACTGGCGGGGACAGCGGTGTTCCTAGCATCAAAAGCTTCAGACTTTGTAACCGGTGAAACCATTCGTGTGGATGGTGGTTACGCCATCCGATAATAATTTAACATACTAAGTAAAACAAAACATGATGACACCATCTAATAGTAAAAAAAGACTAGACGGCAAGATAGCACTGATAACAGGCGCCACCGGCGGCATAGGCGAAGCCACGGCTAAACGATTTCTGGAAGAAGGAGCGAGCGTGATGCTTGTTGGGCGTTCTTTGCAAAAATTAAAGGAAACGCGCGACCGTCTTTCCAATTTTAACAATATGGCGCATTTTGTGGCCGATGTTACGGACGAAGCTGCGGTTGCAGCAGCGGTTGAAGCCACCGTAAAAATATTTGGAGGTATGGATATTTTGTTGGCCAACGCCGGAACGGAAGGCAAATTCGCCCCTATCGAAACCCTAACGCTTAACGACTTTGAAAGCGTACTCCGCACCAATGTAACGGGTGTATGGCTGTCCATGAAATATGCCGTTGAGCCATTGAAGAAACGCGGTGGCGGTTCAATAATTGCGCTGTCGTCAATAGCGGGAATGATCGGTTCGCCAACAATGTCACCATATATCGCCAGCAAACATGCCGTTTTTGGTTTGGTAAAAACGGTAGCACTCGAATTGGCAACTTCAAAAATCCGTGTCAACGCCATAGGCCCAGGCCCCATTGACAACAGAATGATGCGCTCGCTCGAATCACAATTTAATCCCGAAGACCCAGCTGCTGGACACGATTTTGTGTTATCACTTGTGCCAATGGGTAGATACGGTACCAATGAAGAGGTTGCCAACCTTGCCTTATTTCTGGCTAGTGACGAATCAACCTTCTGTACAGGTGGCATCCACATGATAGATGGCGGATTTATTGCAGGGTAATTCCATTTTATAACGAGAAGGAATAATAAATAAACTATAAAAAAAGCAAAATGAAAAACACATGTAGTTCTCACATTATATTGATACTGATTATTTTTATTATGAAATCAAACATCATAACTGCACAAGGTTCCATTGGAGTAAATGATACAGGGAAAACGCAAACCCTAAATAAAAACTGGTCCCAAGATGAAGAAGATGTCAAAGCTACGGTAGATCAATTTTTGATCGTTGCCGGAAACTATGACCTCGTTGCCATGGCAGAAATGATGGCCCATAAAGCGAGCCTTGCAATCGCAAGGTTCAAAGACGGTGGATGGACGACCGAAACCATGCTCATGGACGATTATTTTGAGGCTGCAAAAAACTCAAAAAACCGTCCTTACTACGAGCCTCTCAACAACTACATCATTCATGTGACCGAAGGCCATTTGGCATTTTTAAAAGCTGACGGTTTACTGCACGCTTATGGCATTCCGCTTAAGAACAATATAGACTATTTTACATTGATTAAGGAAAACGGTATTTGGAAATTCGTAAACTTATCCTTTACCTCCACACCAATTCCAACGGATCAACAAACCTATGATACCATGGCGTTTGCAAAAGGGTATGCACAAGCTTGGTGCAGCCAAAAACCCGATTTTGTCGCATCTTTCTTTTCCGAAGATGGATCATTATCAGTGAACAATGGTGATGCCGCAGTTGGAAGAACAGCAATAACCGAGGTAGCAAAAGGCTTTATGGATGCATTTCCCGATATGATCGTAACCATGGACCGTTTGCTCACAACGCCAAAAGGTTTCGAGTTTCATTGGACATTGACCGGCACCAACACAGGGCCGAACGGCACCGGAAAAAAAGTAAAAATAAGCGGTTTTGAGATTTGGCAGCTCGATGAAAATGGCCTTATAAAAAAATCCAAAGGCAGTTTTGATTCTGAAGAATATAACAGGCAGCTCAAATTTGGCGCAGTAGATTAATAGCAGTAGATTAATATGATATTTTTAACATTGAACTCATTAACTGGAAAGTTGTAGGCGAACAATTTTTCTACTCGATGTAAAACAGGAATTGGACTGGTTTAAACTATTTAAATTTAAGCGAAAATTAGACGTTTTATGTCCAATTGAAGACTTTTTTGAGTTGCATAGCAGAGCTACGGAACGATAAAAAGGCAAAAAGTGGGCGCAAAAGGACAATTTTTTAGCAAATGGAAAAAATTTAAACCAGTTATTAATATAAAAACAAATATCAAAATGAGAACAACAACTTTTTTAAAACCGGCAATTATCACGATTCTATTATCAATCACTGCTTTTGGCTGCAACCAACAACAAAAGGAAAAAGAAATGGAAAAGGTGGAAATAAAAACAGAAACCCCTGAATATTTTTTGCTTCGCCCCGAAGTTGAAAAAGCCTATGGATATTCGCACGCCGTAAAAATTGGAAACGATATTAAAATATCTGGAGCAGTAAGCATGGACAATGAAGGCAATCCAACTGCCATTGGTGATTTGGAGCAACAAATGAAAAACTGTTATCTGGATTTAGATAAAATACTAAAACACTTTGGGTGCAGCTTTGATGATGTCGTGGTTGAGAACGTATTTACCACCAACATGCCCAAATTTTTGGAACTTGCAGGATACCGCAATGAAATCTATAAAAAACAATTTCCAACCGGTTCATGGCTAGGTGTTAAAGAGTTGGCACTGCCGGAATTTTTGATTGAAATTGAATTGGAAGTGCATAAAGCCGATTAACCGTGGGGTTCAAATCCCTCAATAAATGTAACGCAAAAAACATCAACAACAAAAATCAATATGGAAACATTACAAACCCTGTTAAGCATCAACCTCGATTATTTGATTATCGCATTGATTGTTATTTTCTTTACGTTAGAACAGCTTCTTGGTACACAATTTAAATTTAACAAACGACTGCATCATCTGGGGCATAATTTTTTAATGTATGCCGTTCTTTTTTTATTGAATATATTTTGGGCTGGTGTTATTGTATTTACCATTCAATGGTTCAACACCCACGAAATAGGCTTGTTTTACTGGGTGGAAATTCCCCTTTGGGCCAAGATATTCCTCGGCATTGCACTGTATGACCTAAGCTCCTATTGGTTTCATCGTACGGCTCATTTTTTACCTGTGGTTTGGCGGTTTCATCGTGTACACCATAGTGATACCACCATGGATTCCACAACCTTTTTAAGAGCACACCCTTTAGAACTGATGCTTTGGTTTAGTGTCTCCGAAATATTGGCCTCTGCTGTTTTTGGGCTGGATGTAACCATACTTGGAGTTTATTACCTCGTTCTTTTTCCTATGTTCTTTTTGGAACATGCCAATTTTAAGTACCCTAAATGGTTGGATAAAACAGTTGGGGTGTTTATTACCACACCAAATTTACACAAGGTACATCATGAACAAGATGAATTTTACACCAACTCCAACTATGCCGATATTTTTATTTTTTGGGACAGATTGTTCGGGACCTTTAAATACAAGCCAACCGAACAACTGAATTTTGGGCTCGTAGAATTTGATGAGCCGAAGAAACAAACCTTTTGGTACTTGCTAAAAAGCCCCTTTTTGAATATTGAAAAAGTGCATTCAAATAAGAAAAATAAATAAAAAAGAAACCAATTAAAACAAATATTAATCATGGAAACAAACACACAACAACACACCGACCCGTCAAAAATCATGCAAATCGGCATGGGCTTTTGGGCTTCAAAAACCTTATTGACTGCCGTGAACATGGGTTTATTTACGCTTTTGGCACAAGGCGAACGCAAGGGCAAAGACATTCAGGATAAATTAGGTCTTGATAAAAGAAGCCTATACGACTTTTTGGACACTCTGGTAGCTCTGGGCTTCTTGCAACGCACAGGGTTAAAAGAAACCGCAATGTACAACAATGCCAAAGATGCCGACCTGTTTTTGGACAAAAACAAACCCTCTTATATTGGAGGTATTCTTGAAATGTCCAATAATAGATTATACCCTTTTTGGAGCCATCTGGAAGAAGGGCTAAAAACCGGGAAACCTCAAAATGAAACAAAAAATGGCGGTAGTTCGGTTTTTGAAGCTATCTATGCCAATGAAGATTCCTTAAGCGAATTTTTACATGCCATGGGAGGCGTGCAAACAGGTAATTTTATGGCATTTGCAAATAATTTTGACTTTTCCAACCACCAAACGCTTTGCGATATAGGTGGTGCTGGTGCCAACCTTTCCATACACGTTGCCAAGAACAACAAACATATAAAATGCATATCGTTCGATCTGCCTCCCGTAAATCCTGTGGCAACCAATAATGTACACAAAATGGGATTGAGCGATAGAATAACCATTCAATCTGGCGACTTCTTTATGGACAAATTCCCAAAAGCAGATGTCATTACCATGGGGAACGTGCTTCACGATTGGGGAATTAAAGACAAAATGATGCTCATACAAAAAGCATACAATGCCTTGCCAAAAGGAGGCGCATTGGTTGTTATAGAAAATATTATAGATAATGACAGAAACAAAAACGCCTTTGGTTTGATGATGTCATTGAACATGATGATCGAAACCGATGAAGGTTTTGATTTTACCGAAAACGATTTTAAAGGTTGGGCGACAAAAGTAGGCTTTAACAATATTTCCGTAATGCCCTTAACCGGACCTTCAAGCGCTATTGTTGCTATCAAATGAATTTTGCTAATAAACTCGTTTAAAAACCAATAAATATAAACACATGAAAAACAAAGTCGTGCTCATTACCGGAGCAAGTAGCGGTATTGGAAAAGCAACCGCAGAAGCATTTGCAGCAAAAGGCGCCAAAATTGTGGTCGCTGCACGTAGAAAAAAGGAACTTGATTCATTGGTGGCTTCCATCGAAGCCAAGGGTGGTAAGGCATCCGCTGTCCAGGCAGATGTTTCCATAGCCAAGAGCGTCGAACAAATGGTCGCCCATACCATTAAGGTGTTCGGTCGTTTGGACTATGCCATAAACAGTGCCGGGATAGAAGGCAAACTAAGCGGGATAACCGACCTCGCAGAAGAGGATTGGGACCAAGTTCTCGATATCAACCTAAAGGGCACATTCCTTTGCATGAAGTATGAAGCCAAGGCCATGCTCAATCTAGGTCACGGTGGTGCCATCGTGAATATTGGTTCGGTCAATTCATTTCTCGGTTTTCCAACCGGATCGGCTTATGTCGCCTCAAAACACGGTCTTATTGGGCTTACTACCAGTATCTCTGCCGAATTGGCACCTCAAGGCATCAGGGTAAACCTGTTATGCCCTGGAGTGACCAATACACCAATGCACCAACGGTTGCGAGAAATTGTTGGTGACGATTTGTACGATAAAGCATTGTTACCCACTGTGCACCTACAACGCGCCGCACGACCGGAAGAGATGGCTCGGGCCATTGTGTTTCTTTGCTCGGAAGAAGCCAGCTATATCACAGGGACAACATTAACAGCAGATGGCGGACTCACATTGACACTATAACATATTTTAAAAACCACAAAATGAAAAACCCACAAGTAATTTTAACAGCTTTCCTATTAATAGTTTCCAGCACATTCGGGCAAACAAAAGTAACGATAGACGAAAAGCTTAGTAACATTACCAAAAGACCGGATGGCGTTAAACAGATCTATCTCCAAGATCCAGATGGTTACTGGATTGAAGTGAACAGTGCAAAATATTAAATTTTAAGATTAATGAAACTAAAACTTATACTTATCTGGATGATTTTAACCCTTCAACTAAGCGCCCAGAACTATCAAAAAATTCACAACAAAGCCATATTAGTGGACACCCACAATGATTTTCTTACCCAAACAATGGAGAAGAATTTCGTATTCGATACCGATCTAAAAGGTAAAACACACAGCGACCTCAACAGGATGAAACAAGGTGGTGTGGATGTCCAGTTTTTTTCTGTTTTCAGTGACGGTGACCAAGAAAACCCTTATGATTTCGCTAATCGACAAATAGACAGTTTGGATGCTGTGATTGCTCGAAATCCAGATAAAATCGTGAAAGCAGGCAATGTAAAAGACCTTTTAAAGGTTGTAAAACAACATAAAATTGCTGCTTTAATCGGACTGGAAGGCGGTCATCAAATTGAAGATAATTTAGATAACTTGGATGCGCTTTATAATCGCGGTGTTCGCTACATCACCCTAACTTGGAACAACTCCACCCCTTGGGCAACAAGTGCTGCCGACGAAACCAATCCCGAAGGCGCAAAAAATTCCGAAGGAAAAAAAGGGCTTACCGCTTTTGGCAAACAAGTAGTCCAAAAAATGAACAGCCTGGGAATGATGGTCGATATTTCGCACGTTGGCGAGCAAACATTTTATGATGTAATCGCCACGACCACAAAACCGGTTATTGCTTCGCATAGCTCTGTTTATGCGCTTTGTCCACATCGTCGCAATTTGAAAGATGACCAAATAAAAGCCATTGCAAAAAATGGCGGCGTTGTTCAAATCAATTTTAACTCAGGGTTTATTGACCCCACTGTTGAAGCAAGGGAAACTGTATTTTTAGAAATGCATAAAGTAGAGATAGACTCCCTCGTAAAAACCGGAATGTTTCAATACCATGCTGAAGAATCCATGTACAGAAAATATGCTGATGAGTCTGAAGCACTCCGTGCGTCTTTTGAATGGGTAATTCGGCATATAGAATATGTCATCAATCTTGTGGGCGTGGATTATGTGGGAATCGGCTCCGATTTTGACGGCATTTATCAGCCACCAAAATTATTGGACGATGTGACCGATTATCCAAAGATTACAAAAGCATTATTGGAAAAAGGATATACTGAAAAGGATATTGAGAAAATTCTTGGCGGAAATCTGCTGCGGGTTTTGAAAGCGAATGAAATAAACTAATTAAAAATACAACACTATGAAACAAGCAATTTTTTATTTACTGGTTTTTGGGCTACTAAGTGTTAGCTGCAAAGACAACAACAAGTCTAAACAAGAAACAACCAAATGTGATTCCTCCTATTTAGATTATTCTGGTAGTAACGATCAAAGGACTGGTGGCATCAAAATGATTCCTATTACCACAGCAAAAGGCATTTTTAATGTATGGACAAAACGGGTAGGCAACAATCCAAAAATAAAAGTTTTATTATTACACGGTGGCCCAGGTGGCACCCACGAATTCTTTGAGAATTTTGATGGCTATTTGCCTAAAGAAGGTATTGAATACATTTATTATGATCAATTGGAATCTTATTTTAGTGACAAACCAAATGATTCAACTCTTTGGACAATCCAACATTTTGTTGAAGAAGTTGAGCAAGTACGTACGGCCTTAAATCTAAATAAAGATAATTTCTATTTATATGGACAATCTTGGGGAGGCATTTTAGCGATGGAATACGCACTAAAATATCAAGATAATTTAAAAGGATTGATCATCTCAAATATGATGGCAAGCATTCCTGCATATGAAAAATATGCCACGGAGGTATTAGGACCTCAACTGCCACCAGAGGTTTACAAAGAAATTAAGGATATGGAAGCGAAAGAAGATTTTTCAAACCCAAGATACACAGAATTAGTAACTCAATATTACTATACGCAACATGTATTACATCGTCCTTTAAATGAATGGCCAGAATTTATAAATCGTGCTTTTTCGCATCTCAACCCAAACATTTACATCTACATGCAAGGGTATAGCGAATTTGGGGTGACAGGTAATGCCACTTTAAAAGGTTGGGATATTTCAAACAGACTAAAAGAATTAACGATTCCTACCTTAATGATTGGTGGTACGTACGATACCATGGATCCAAAATACATGGAATGGATGAGTACACAAGTTCAACAGGGTCGCAGTTTAACAACAACTGCTGGTCACATAGCACAATATGATGACCCAGATACTTATTTTAACGGACTTATAAAATTTATAAAAGATGTAAATAACGACACGTTTTAAGCCTATTAAAACGCTATAACCAACTAAAACCAACCAATTATGCAATTAAAACAAACCTTGATCATTGCTTTTACACTAAGTATTATAAGCCTTTCTGTTTGGGAACTCTTTTGGCGTTCACAAGGTTTTTATCCAACATTAGACGATAACGAAGCGCTGTGGGCCATGCAACGGCACAGAGTTGAAAAAGCCACAAACAAGGACATTATTCTTATAGGTTCGTCTAGAATCCTATTTGATATGCAATTAAATGAATGGCAAGAACAAATAGGGGTTCGCCCTATTCAACTAGCGTCTGTCGGTAGCTCTCCGCTACCAATATTTCACGATCTTGTCAATAATACACCTTTTAACGGAACAATAATTATTGGAGTTACACCGGGATTATTTTTTTCTACCACCTCCCCTAAAGCGCAACCTTGGCAGTGGCCACAAACTAAAGTTGATTATTATAAAAAGAGAACCTATGCGCAGATATCGAACCATTTGCTCTCTATACCACTTCAAGAAAATTTAGCTTTTTTAAGTGATGACCAAGGTGTTGATGGTATAAAATTAGGCGAATTAGTAGGTAAAATCAATATAGGAAATAGAGCTCCCAACCCGATGCCACCGTTTCATGAATTTGGAGAAATTGCAATAGATAGAAATACTGTAATGAAACAAATTACAGTAACCGATACGGCTTATGCCAATTCGGTTATAAAAGTGTGGCAGTTTTTTGGAAAACAAGCCCCACCACCAGATAAAAAATCAACGATGACATTTTTTTTAAAAGACCTCAGAATATTTAAAGAACGAGGAGGAAATGCAATTCTAGTTAGAAGCCCATCCAGTGGAGGTTACAGAATAGGAGAAGATCACTCTACTCCCAGAAAAGACTTTTGGGATGATCTTGTTGAACAAGCCAATATAAAAGCCTATCATTTTGAAGATTATGATCAATTAAAAGACTTAACCTGCCCAGAATGGTCTCATCTTTCAGCCAAAAATGCACGTTACTTTACTACTGAAATAGCCAAAATAATGAAACAAGATGGCGCATTCCCTAACCTTCAAACCAACTAATCATGCTATTTAATTCATTAAGTTTCGTCGTTTTTTTAATTATTGTCTTAGCACTATATTATTCAAAACTATTTAATTGGACCGGCAAAAAAAGAATGCTTCTTTTTTCTAGTTATATTTTTTATGGCTTATGGAATCCGCCTTTGGTTATTTTACTGTGGATTTCTACTGCTGTAGATTGGGTTACAGGAAAAAAATTAGCAACCGAAGAAAACAAGCGTAAAAGAGTACTATGGTTAGTATTGAGTATGGTTGTTAATTTAGGCTTTCTCACCTTTTTTAAATACCGCGATTTTCTTTTAGATAATTTCACTACAGTTGTAAATTCCTATGGTTATGGTTATCAATCTAAACCATTGGATATTATTTTACCAATGGGAATTTCGTTTTATACGTTTCAAACTATGTCATACACCATAGACATGTATTTAAAACGAACAGAACGCGCCAAAACATTTTTAGATTTCGCGCTATATGTCACGTTCTTTCCTCAATTAGTAGCCGGACCTATTGTAAGAGCTCAAGATTTAATTACTCAATTTTATGAAGAAAAAAGAGCCACAATACATCAATTTATCTGGGGCTTATTTTTACTAACCCTAGGGCTTTTTCAAAAAGTGGTTATGGCCGACACCCTTTTATCAGATACTGTTGATAAAGTTTATGGGGCCGATAAAATTTTAAATTTTTGGGATGCGTGGATGGGAACCTTAGCCTTTTCTGGGCAGATTTTCTTTGATTTTGCAGGTTATTCAACCTGTGCCATTGGTATCGCCCTACTCTTAGGTATTGTACTACCAGATAACTTTAAATATCCGTATGGCTCTTTAGGTTTTTCAGATTTATGGAAACGATGGCACATCACCCTATCTTCTTGGTTAAGAGATTATTTATATATTCCATTAGGTGGAAATCGTCATGGTGTGGTAAGATTGTATGCGGCCTTAATGCTAACCATGTTATTAGGTGGTTTGTGGCATGGAGCCGCTTGGACCTTTATAGTTTGGGGTGGATTACACGGAACTTATTTAATATTAGAACGATTACAACGGCAGTATTTACCCTTTAAAATAACAGCTTGGAACGGGATATTTTTAGCGTTCACTACGTTTACATGCGTCAATATTACTTGGGTATTTTTTAGGGCAAGAGAGTTTAAAACAGCGTGGAATATGATTGGTTCCATGTTTTATTTAAATCCTGATGGCGCGAAAGTTTTAGCAAATTTTGATATTTTAAAAGTGGGCATCATTATAGGCCTTCTTTTTATTTGTCATTGGTTTATGAGGAACACATCGGTAGAAGCTGTTTCAAAAAAAGTATCTCCAATTACACTGGGTGTGATTTGGGCATCCATGTTTTTCTTGATTGCAATTGCTCAAGGTAGTGGCGAGCAGTTTATATATTTTCAATTTTAACAATTAAAAAATCCCATTATGAATAAAATCCAATCTTTAAAAAGTAAAATCAGCTGTTTTATAATAGTTGCTATTCTGTTGATGGGCAATATATCCTTTGCTCAAAACTTTTCTCCTGAAGTCGAAAAATTCATATCCGTAGATACCACAACGGTTGCCATTAAAAACGTGACCTTGATTGATGGTACCGGAACTTCCGAAAAACCGAATCAAACCATCATATTTACCGATGGGAAAATTACCCAATTGGGAAACGCCGCCGATATTGAAATTCCAAAAAACACCTTGGTCCTTGATGGCCACAATAAAACGGTCATGCCAGGTCTGGTCATGGTGCATGAACATATGTACATTTCGGCACATTCACTGGAAACAAGGTATGCTAACGTGAGGCAATTGCCAGTTACATTTCCCCGTCTTTATTTAGCAGCTGGAGCTACTACCATTAGAACCGCCGGAAACGTAGAATCTTATTCAGATTTAAACATAAAAAGAGACATCGATAACGGAAGGATTCCCGGTCCTTTTATGGAAGTTACCGCACCTTACTTAGAAGGGAATGGATCCATTTTTCCACAAATGAATGAATTAAAAAGACCTGAAGATGCCGAAACTTTTGTAAACTATTGGGCAGACCAAGGCTTTACTTCGTTTAAAGGCTATATGGCCATTGACAAACCCACCTTAAAAGCAGCTATCGATGCTGTACATAAAAGACACTTAAAAATTACTGCCCATTTATGTGCTGTTACTTATCGTGAAGCTGCCGAGTTGGGCATTGACAATTTGGAGCATGGCTTTCTGGCAAGCACCGATTTTTCGCCCAATAAAAAGGAAAACGAATGCAATGTGGATTCAGAAATCGACATTGCCCAAATAGATATTGTGGATCCCAAGGTAAAAAACCTGTTGCAGTTTCTAATTGATAAAAAAGTTGGCGTAACGTCCACTTTAGCTGTTTTTGAAGGTTTTTTGAGCACGCAAAAAGCACCTTCCACAGAAGTGTTAAATGCCTTTTCCCCCGATAGCAGGGATTATTATTTAAAGCAGTTCGCAAATATAAAATCGTCTGTTGGTCCAACAGCTTTTGATAAGGCCTACCTAAATAATGCAAAAATGGAAAAACTGTTTTACGATATGGGCGGCTTATTGACCGTAGGCACAGACCCAACAGGAAATGGCGGCACCCTTGCAGGTTACGGCACGTGGCAGGCCATAGAGCTATTGGTGGAAGCCGATGGGTTTTCACCTTTGGAAGCCATAAAAATAGCAACCCTAAATGGCGCAAAGGCGCTTGGTTTTGAAAAAACAAAAGGAACCATCGAGATAGGTAAAAATGCCGATTTGCTGCTTATAGAAGGAAACCCTTCAAAAAACATAAGCGATATCAGAAACGTGGAGTTTGTGTTTAAAAATGGTGTAGGCTATAATTCCAAAAAACTCTTCGAGTCGGTTAAGGGAAAAGTCGGATTTAACTAAACAGCAATGACAGAAACACAGAACACTTCAATACAGGCCCAAACAAAATCGGCAAGGATACAATCCATCGACGTTTTAAGAGGGCTTGTCATGATTATCATGGCACTGGACCATGTAAGGGACTATTTTCATTATGGCTCCTTTTT